>Ga0080013_1004950_pt1 | contig 12773 bp, 12 predicted proteins | sample ETNvirenome_6_85_FD_69236 | JGI IMG/M metagenome (GOLD analysis project Ga0080013, IMG submission 69236) | Marine viral communities from the Pacific Ocean - ETNP_6_85 (SPADES assembly) (version 2) | ecosystem: Environmental > Aquatic > Marine > Oceanic | place: Pacific Ocean | collected 2013-06-19 | reverse complement strand
CTAGAGCTGTCATCAAGAGGTTGGAGGATGTTCTTTCCTGTTTAAGGAGAACTTCCTGTGCCACCCGAGTAAAAGTTTTACCAATCACATCAAGTCTAGAGCGGGAAGCGTACTTTCTATCGAAAGACACCGCGCTATCCAAGTTATAAGTAGCGAACTTCAATTCGGAGGCTGTGGGTTGAATGTAGTTGGTCGGAAGACCTCCGGCCACAGATTGACTGTAGACCCGAATGTAATCCTCATCAAAAACATCGTAATACAAATCCAACGGAATAGAAGGATTGTCGTCTGCGTTATATTCTAACGGGGTGAACAGATTGCTGATCGTCGGAGCATTATTGATAACCTCGGCCAAAACCGGACCAATAAACTCGGCTAACGCAATTTGAGCAGCGTAAGCGGTATCTCTATTACGAGACCCCATTGCTTTCACCAGTTCGACTTGCTCATCGGTTCTTTTTAATGTAATTTTCATTATATTATATTAATTCCTTTCTAATTTAAGGGTTATGCAACATCCAATGAGCTGCTACAGTCTAACTGAATCAACGCGTACTGTGCAGTACCCGTACCAGCGAATACGTCCGACTGACCGTTCTGAGAGGTTCTATTGCCAGTCGCCAAAACGTGACCAACAATAGCAGCCGTCAGATCAACCAGTCCCTCCTTAGTATAGCCGGTCAATTTGCCCGGATTGTCGGGAGAAATCCCAACAACATTACCCGGAACAACAGAACTGCCTACAAGTTCGTAAGCTGACTCGTCAAAGGTAAATAAGCCCCTCGTCGCGACCGGGCAAGCCTGACCGCTAAGAACCGCCTGTAATTCATCCTTCTTGACTGGATTGTAGAGAAGTTTTTCTCCATTCTCGTCGTTCTTAATCGTTTGATTAAGAGTGACGCCTAAAACCGCGGCTCCAGTAGTAGCAGCGACAAATCGTAAAGGCACCGTCGGATACTTGTCAGCACCCAAAAACGGATAATCGGTTTTACCCAAGTAATCACTTCCGATAAGATCGAAAGTATCTTGGTTCATATTACCGCTCAATACCTTTACCATTACGCCGTTACTACCGTTTCCGTTGCTTGACGGATTGTCGTCTACAACCTGATTTGCAAACAGGTTGACGACATCCGTTTCGTTATATTGCCTAAATGGGTATAATCTAAGTGCCATAGTAGTTTTTAGTGTTAATAGGTTATTGAAATATTTTCAGTATTAAAAGCCTTCCTGAACTGATCGCTCAAGGAGTCTTCCGTGGAAGAAGCTTCGTTGTTGTTAGCAATGCTAGAGTGTGGTACTTCAACATTGTCAACTACATCTTCAACGCCTTCATCAGTTGCAGCAGCGGCCTCTGTAACGACAGCGCGCACCTCTTGCGAAGTGGTGGCCAAGCGTTTTTCAAGCTCCTCCTGAACCTTTGCCTCAAATTGCTTTTCCTGCTCCACTTTAAAAGCTTTACTTTTATGTTGAAGCAACGATGACAATTTAGATTGATAATCTTCAAAAGCGGCGTCCGAAGCCTCAAGGATCTTCACCTCATTCGCCAAGACAGTCCTGTCTTGATCCGAAAGATCGTAAAGCTCATCGATAGCTTCCATCCGACTATTGAATAACTGTTCTGCCGCAGCAGTGCTGATGGAAGATTCTAGCGAATTAATTTTTTCGTCAGCTTCTTCCAGCTTCTTCTGAAGCTCTTCGATCGAAGATTTAGCTTCTGTCGCATCCTTCTCAGCCTGAGCCTTTGCAGCCTCAGCGGCTCCTCTTTCAGCATTCCAAGCCTCGTCTTTCTCACGAATCTTATCGATAACATGAGATGCAACACTGGCTACAGCCTCCTGAGTGAATTCAGCATTGTCCGCTAACTTCGAATCGAGCATCTTCTCGAACTCGGTTTTGAACTCTGTAATATCCATAGTATTAGTATTTTTTACATTATTTATTCCACTTTGTGAAATTTTTAAAATATTATTTTTAAAATTCTTTTCTTCTTCTTGGGCATCTCGGTGATCATTTACCTCTAAATCAATATTTTTCTGCACAATCAAACCACTTACCTCTGCAGCCGGATTGGTGGTAAAACCAATCCCCAAAGGAAAAACATCTCCAACCACTAGTCTATAAATGGGGGTGCCATCCTTTAATGTACCGGCCCCCTCAAAAGCTTTCAAATGATGCTTCATTTCGTTAATGTGGGTGGGGTCAGTGATAATTTCAGCGTCTTTTAGGTTTTTGGATCCCACAGCTAAAACAAAATCATTAAATCCTAGCTCCCAGCTGGCTGAAATTTGTTTAAAATAATCACTATCTTCGTCACTAGACTGCAACAATACATCTGCAAAATCCTTATTTACAGTCTTATAAATAACAGCCGCCAAAGATATATAATAGGGGTCTTTGGTGGCAAGAGCGGCTGCATTTCCTATAATTTTATTTTTGTCTGCGTCCGTAAACCCTGCATTAACAATATGCCCCACCACTTTTTGTTTCTTATGCTCTATATTGGTGGGTTTGTTCACAAAATATTCTATAAGGTCAACAGCTGTCTCCGAATCAATACCATCTCCATTTCTATTGAATTTATTAACGACAGCAGCATTAAAAGCAGCCCCAACCAAATCAATATTTCTCTCTAAATCTATTGATTTGGGTATAAGTGGACGAAGATTCTCTAAAGAGGCTAAACTTATATTAAGCTCGTTTTCCAGATCGGTTGTCGCATAAATATCAAAACTATACTTTGTTTTATATTTGAAGTTATCCGCCATATGCATAAACAAATTACACTTAATTATTTAGCAAGAGAATTTTTTCTACTATGGTACAAAATCGCCGCTGCGTAATCGTCCAACTCGTGCGCCGTACTGACGTCTAAAACTTGTGGCATCGGAGACAGTTTCGTCAGTTTTTGGGGGTCGCTTAAGCATTCTTTGCCAATCTTCAACCAATCCTTTCTTTCTTTAGCCACAACCACCGATTCGCATACCCTTTCCAACATTTCCTTCTGGTTTTTATTCAGCCGCTTTTTCTTAAATACCTTTTTCGCTTCAGCAGTAATAGAGATATAAAGCTGGTCGGCATTATCCACTGTCTCCTTTATGTTTTTAAGCGAGTAGGTGGCTTTATTGAAAGTTTTAGCTCCCGGTGGCCTTCCCGGACGCCCAGCGCTCTTGGCCGCATCCTTATTCCCTTCATATTGCCGACGTTTCTCTAAAAGCTTTGCGCCTTCCGGATGTCGAATTTCTTCTATTTCCTCCTCCTCCTCGAAGTCCATAGGAACCGGTGTCCCACCCACAATAGGATTGTAATATCCTTTTTGACGATCCTCCACAAACTTCTCTTGAGCCTCGTCGAGTTCCTTCGGGGTAGGGAACACCCCTGTTTCAATAACCTTGATTCCTTCGTTCGGCGGTAATACACCCAACTCCATCATGCGAGTAATAACTCTTTGCACTTGAGTTTGGTCTTGCAGGTCAATGGTCTCAAATTTAGCCGTTGGCGTACTTTTGAAGCCGTAATTTTTACAAAGTTGTTTTATCTCCGGCTGCAAAAAGGTGTTTAAAAAGGCGTCGCGAGACTCCTTAAGTCTCTGTAAAAACATTTGGGCTTTAACTTCTGTGCTTGCAAATTTTTCTTGATTCAGAATAATGTTCTGTAATCCTTCTTTAATATCTTGGTTGACCACTTCGTATTTTGCGGGACCAATAACTCTTTGAATATCAGGAATGATAAATTCCGCCTTAGTTGTGTAATCGCTCACAAGAATGCGTCCCACGCTTTGGTTTTGAAAAAGAGACTGCATAGCTCTTATATTCCGGGGGTTAACTCCCCCTTTGTCCGGCGTCGTCCCCATGGTGATCATAAGAACCACATTTTCTATAGTGCGACAAATGGATTGATCAATTTTTTTCATTTCCATCTTAAACTCTATATCGTCTAAAACCGGAAAACCAAAAGGAATGGCAAATGGTTCGTAGTCCTGCTTCTTATAAAAAGCATACTTTAGTCTTTTGGGGTCAAGGTCCACCCTCAATCCGCTCATTGACCAAGAATCATTCTTGATTTTCCTTTGGATATCAGGATCTAACGCTTCGTATAACTCTACATCTTCGTCTGTCTTAGGGTTCTTAAGTCTTTCTGCTTCGTACTCACTTAACACTTTCGCATATAGCCCTATATCAAAAGAGGTAGCACGTTTAGCCACTATGTCAAAAGGATTTAAAAGTATATAACGAACTGGCAACTTATTAGTCTTCAAGCTTAACCCCAAATTTCTTACTTTAGAAAAATCTTCAACATTTATTTTACCCTCAATGGTGTACAAAAACACATTGCCACTTCTATAAAACTCTCTAAAAAACTGATCCTTTAAATTCCAAATTTTAATTTTCTTCAACCACGCATTAACAAAGGCCCTAGACTTCGCGTTTCCCCCTTCAAGGTACATGGTCGAATTAGCAAAATCAGCCATCATATCAATAGCGTTTCTAAAGACCGCTATATTGCAATAAGCCTTTTGGGCAAGCTCTATAGCGTCTCGAACATTGACTCCATCTAAAGCGTATTCATAAGGCAACATTCCTGCCCGAATGTTGGCGTACTTAAACAGCTTTGGGGCAATAGCAATGTTATTGCGACGAGTGCCCGTGCTCGCACTAGGCCCTCCTGCACGAGCATACGCCTTAGACTCATAATTATAAAAAGACTCCCCTATCAGCTCTGGTTTATAATTAGGCATAGTACCTCCTTGGGTATACGAGAACTCTTCAGCTCTTCGCTCCTCTTGGGCTTTGAACTTATTCCAATAATCTGATCTTTTGGTATATCTTCTTTTTTCGGCCATGTTAAAAATAAATTACACTTAAAGTTAATAAAGTGACTTTGAAAGTTACTTCCTCTACATTATAAACTCTGGGACAAAGGTTTCTATAACATCTTCAACCTTGTGCTCTTGAGCGTCCAAATAGACTTTGGCCATCCAATTGGCCAAAACAAGAGCTGAATAAGAGTCTTTGCGCGCTTTATCTGGCCCTGTTTGCCTGCGTAAATTAGGAGGCAAATCAAAGGTTTGAGTTCCCTGTGCTGTGGTGGTTATTTGTATGAGAGCGCATTCGTTTTTAGTAAGGTCAATCATATCGGATTGATGCTCTATGAAATCGATCATTTTAGCAGCTGGGCTTTGCTTTAATTCTTCAGCTGCACGTAAAAACTTGATATCTGCTATAGGAATATTTTTGCGTCTTTGCCTCATATAAGAATCGTCTATGGCCCGACTCCCAAAATACAACCTATGATGATCAAAATTAGCTTGCAATAATTCGTTAGCTTGTCTTATCCAATTACTCGTAGGCTTTCTTAGAATTACGTGCTTATGCTTATCCTTGTCATACTGCTGCTTGTAAGATTTTAAATCGTTTTGATATTCTTCCGGTTTGTCCAGCCCCACTTCAATAGTTTGAAGTTTAATTTTTTTTCGTTTAAAGGTTTCACTTTCGTTGCACGCTTGCATAAACTGCACTCCGCCATTGTAGTCTCCGCATATTGCCACGACGTTGAAGTTCTCCAAACAAAACAAAAAATAATTTATGTGATTTTTTAACGAGGTTCCTGACAATGCATAACTATGAACCAAAGTAGCTTTATGGGTATCCCTATGGAGTTTCACAATTTGGATTGCAAAATCATCCGAACTTTCTGTTTGTGACCACGAAGGGTCAAAAGCCAAAATATACTCACTGTCGGGGTCTCCCTGCACCTCTATGCAAGGCAACTCCCCGTCGGACACTGTACATAATGCCATTTTACTAGTTTTAAAATAACCAGAACTATCGTCTGTAAACAGAGCCCCGAACTCTCGCTCAAACTGAGACTGACTCATCGTTGCTTTGGCTTGAGTAATTAAATTCTGATCATACAGTTGCTCTGGAGCGCAATCATAACTATACTGCATCACACAACGCGAAGCTTTGTCTTTTTGTTTAGGCTCCGCTATCAGGTTTTCGAACTGAGTGTATAGTTTGTAAAGATATTCAAACTTATAAGAAGCCGACGACAATGCCACTAATTTATTATTTGGCCATACGTGGCGCTCTCCCTCCGTCATCTTGTTCTCTTTTATAAGAAGGTTTTCCAATTTAAAAAGATCGTCCCGCTGAGTAGGATTTTCCACTACGGCTAAAAACGGCACAATAACTTCGTTGTAAATTCTTTCGGGCATCAAAGCGAACTCATCAATAATTATTCTATGAAAACGAAACCCACGAAGTTTTTCTCCGTCTCCCAACGGAAGAGCCCGAATGCGACTAGCTCCAATTTCCATCAACCATTCGTCGTTGCTCTTTGATGTCTTTGTTATACATTGTCTAAAAAGGACAGCATCAGGCTTGTTTGCTATATCCTCAATTTTCCTAAAAATCATCTTTGCCTGTCTAAACGATTTGGACAATATACCTATCTCTACCCCTTGGTTCAACACCGCATCTAAAGCAGCGAACACCCCGGTAGTGAAGGACTTCGACATGCCACGAGCCCACACTCCTAAAAAATAATCCGTTTCAAACATGGACTTGATAGCCATATGTTGGAACGGAAAAAGCTTAACCCCTAAAACCAAATCAGTAGTAAAGGTTATATTGTTTCTTAAAAATTCATAAAGTGCTATCTTGGCTTCCTTTTCTTCTAGAAAACCTTCGATCTCCAGCATCTCCTTGTTGTCACGAAGTGTGGCCCCAACACGCTTTTGTTTTCCTTTAAGCCAACTCATTTTTTTGATCTAAAAAATATTGTATGTCAGTGCTCCAAATACTTTTACCTGCTATAAGTACGCGAGGAATGAGTTTAGCCGCCTGTTCTCGATTTCCCGCAAAAACAAATTGGCACGACCTAGGGTAGGCGTGAGAAATATCTTTAATTTGCCTTAAGGTGTAATCTATATTAGACCGTCGGTTGAATATTTTATTTTCCTTGATTATTTTTTCAATACTAGACTCTATAATCACAAATAAGTATGCATCCATTTCTTGCGCTCTTTCTATTTCCCTTTTGAATCTATCTATATTGTGTTTGGCTACGGTTCCTTGTAAATCGTTTCCTGATTTACGGTCTACGAAAGTATAATTATAATGCTCTCCTAAAGCAGTATAATCTCCGATATCTAATTTAAGGGTTTCACTTTCACACCCTTCAAATTTTAACGGCTTTTGTTCACGAGTATCTACCGCGATGGTCAAATCGCTGGGCAACCCCATGGTAAAGAAATTTTTAGGAATGTTTTTATTATACAGGGGATCACACCCTATTTTTTCACAAGCCGCATTATAGCTGCCGAACAGTTTACGGTAGATGGCAATAGATGGCAAAAAAGAGTTTTTTGTCTCTAAATGAAAAGGGCCGTACTGTCTTTGTTTTTTTAAATGTCTTTTTTCCAGCAAAGAGAGGGCGTACTCTTTAACTTCATCCGCAGGGTTCTCTTTGCACCATTTTAGTAATTGTTGCTTGGTGGAGAAATCTCTTTCAAAGTATTCTTCATATCTTTTAAAAGGCAACGGGTCTCCGGTAAGCTTATTTATGCGAGGGTGATACTTTGTGTAGTACGACGCTAAGTTCAAGCCGTGTTGTTTTAGGTGCTTATGCAAAGACCCCCTGCTTGTAAATTCTTTTTTACATTCAGCACAAGGGAAAATTATAGTACATATTCTTTCCATTAGATTGCGTCTTCCTTGCTAATCCCTAATACCCTAGCTTTCCAGTCTGGCATTTTTTCCACCCTATCTGCTTCTTGTTGCACTGTTTTCTTTTGCATCTCGGCCATTTTTATCATCAATTTCCTTTCTTCTTCGTCCTGAAAAAGCTGAACTAATGAAATGATAGAAGCGTTTCTTTGTACTTGATTTGCCACTCTCTTAGCTCTCTCTCCATTCAGTTTAGCAAGCATTTTGTCTACACGGTTGACGCATTGATTATATTCCTCGGCTTTGGTTTTAAGCATTTCGGTAAGCCTCATGGTTAGGTCATGTTGGCCCTCAGTGTCATCAAACATCAGGTTTAATTTTTGTTTTTGTTGTTCGATTTCTTTCAGGTTAACATAGTCCATACATACATTCACATATAAATTTAATTCATCAGAAGTTAAATCCGGTTTGTCCCATGTACTTCGAATATATTCCGACTCAAAAAGATCTCTGCTTTGTTTTGTTATGTAAGAGCTTATAACCTGAACAAATCGCGGGGCATTTAAATAGGTGATTAATTTTTCTACACACTTGCGATCTTGTAAATTCATTTTGTTTATCTCGAACTCTTTTGAAGCAACTTTATTTAATCTCTTGAGGGCGGTAGATAAAATCTGAGGGGGGGTATATTTTTCTCCAGCTGCATCATCCCGCATATTAACGGTCGCTCGAAACTCTTTAGAAATATACTCACACAAAGCTCTGAATTTGTCCGTCTCAGGGAAGCCTTTACTTTCAGCGTCTTTAGGCCAAAGTAATTGTCCTACCTCTAATTTGGTCATCTCCGCGCAGTAATGCTGTTTAACAAAAGATTTTTCATCGTCATTTAAAAAATGTTTTACTACCCTTTTTTTGACTTTGGTTTTATAGCTCAACCCCTTCTCTATCCAATATTTTCGGAGAGCTCTTCCACGAACGGTACTGCCCTTTTCATTTTCGTCATTAAAAAGTTTTTTGGTAACCGCGCTTAAGTCTCCGTCGAGCTCTTCAAATAATTTAAGGCTCTTTTCTTTTTCTTCTGGTTTTAAAGTGTACTCTTTCATTCAAAAAATATATCTGTTTCGTTGCATATTTTTTTTGCAATCCTTTTGTAAAAATTTTTTAAGTTCTTGATTTGCTTATAACCAGCCTTCCTTCCTTTTTCGTTGCTTTTGTAGCCCAACACTTTCGCAACAGTCTCTTCTTCAATGTGATCAATGAAGAGCATTTTATAAATAATATAATGGCGGTCGTTCAAAAACTGACGCATTCGTAAGTGCATCGACAATACCGCGCCCCCAATATCATAATGATCCTCCGGAAGGGTGCACCGGTCGTAAATATTTGTTTCTAATGAAACAGGAACCTTGATATCGTAGGCCTGCTTTCTGGTTTTGTACCATTTTGCATAAAGATCGCATTCTTCAGACTGGAGCCCACTTTTGGTTAGAGAGCACAAATTAGATATTTGCCCCCTCCCCTGCTCTTTAGACTGGTTGTATTCACAACTTATACAAGGACGCGCAAAGTTAGAATAATTGTTGCGAAGAATATTCTTTAGCTGGTTGGATATAATCTTATTCACCCACGGTTCAATTGGCCGCGATTGATCCCATTGGCTCCACTTGTTGTAAATGTGAGTGCGGATAATCTGCGATACGTCATCAAAGTCTATCCATGCTAAAGCATGTAAATGCCACTTGTAATACCGCTTTCTTATCTCGTTGTCTATAACATCACATTTGTCTTCGTAGCTCTTTTTATTCTGATTCTCCACCGCTGCTAATGTCCCTAGACTTTCCTTGGGAACTGGCACACTCGGCTTGGGAAACCTTTAGAAACTCTTCTTGAGTCTTTTTTTTGTACTTAGCGTTTGGCGTGGTTTTCCGCGTTATATCTTTTGGGTTTAGCGGGTTGTTAACTAAATCCTCTAAAGTTATTTTCGTTGCGGACGCTGACATATCGATGTCATATTCCAATTTAGACAAATTAGGAATAGGTGTTTCCTCGTCTTCCCCTGCTGGCACCTTAAGGCTAGGCTTAGACATCGAAGCGTTCGACATTCCAAAAGCTGCAAAGGTTTCCCCACAGCTTTGACAGAAGTTGGGTTTTTTTAAAGTGTAACTGTTTTTAGCTCCACATTCGGGACAAAATATACTAGCCATTATTTTATAATTTGATTCGTCGGGTCATTTTCTAGTTTATTTACAATAAATTTTAAAATCTCACTTCGAACGATATCCTCCTTGGTGAACTTAAAAGTATACACTCCTTTTGCCTTGGAGTCATCGTCGTCAAATAAATCCATAATAGAAACAAAGCCGGTTTTTCCATTAATGTCGGGTTGCATAGGGTCTCCGCATATAAAATACTTAGAGTTTTCGCCAATTCTCGTAATTAATGTAACCAGTTCTTTTCTCGTAAAATTTTGTGATTCGTCTGCTATTATTAGCTTGTTTGACCAACTGGCACCTCGTAAAAAATTAATAGGAGCGCATTGAATTATCTTTTCATCTAAAAGCATCTTCATTTGATCGGGCTGCAACAATTCGGAAAGCTTGTCTTGCATTGGCATCATAAACGGGTGGAATTTTTCGTTTACATCTCCCGGTAAACTTCCGAGGTTTCTATCTGCGCTTTCAGCAATTGTGCGTACATAAAACAAGTCTTGATTCATGTTCATATTAAACAGCTGCAAAGCCGCATAAATAGAAATAAAAGTTTTGGATGATCCAGCTGGACCAGAAACAAAAACTATTTTAGTATTTTTGTCAAATGCTATTTTTAAAAACTCGTGTTGTTTTTTGGTTAATTTAAATTTTTTAAGATAAAGCTTGTATTTGTTTTCAATGGGTATTATCTTTTCCGACGCTAACGACTTCTTACGTCTACTCATTAATAAATAATTACACTTGACTTAAAGCATTTGCCCGGTATTATCTGCGAAAAGATGGTTTTTCATGTGTTATCCATTCCTCTTCACCCTACACGCAAAGAAATAACTTTGTGTGCGTTCACCCAAAAAGTATACAAGTTTTGTAAGGTGATGACTCACAGGGGGCATACGGTTTTTCACTATGGGCATCCTGATTCCAGTGTTCCATGCACCAAACACTTTGACGTGGTTTCTCGGGCTACTTATAACAAAGTATACAAAAAACAACAATGGCAAGATTTTCACCTTCAGACCGTTAAGAATGAAGTACATGAAGAGTTTAATAAAAACTCGGCGGCATTAATTAAAAAAAACAAACAAGAAAAAAAAGATTTTGTTTTAGCTTTTTGGGGCTTTGGACACCGAGAGTGCTGTGAACAATTAAAAGATTTTTTTATTGTTGAACCCAGCATTGGATATGATTCTGGATTTGCACCCTTTAAGGTTTTTGAAACTTACGCTCAGCTCCATAAATTACAATTTTCTCTACACAATAATAATTTTCCGCCCTTCACAGATCACGTCATTCGTCCCGGTTTCTATTTTGAGGATTTTACCTATCAAGATAAAAAACAAAATTATTTATTGTTCTTAGGTCGCATGATCAACAGCAAAGGAATTGATATTGCCCAAAATTTATCTAAAGCAAGCTCTATTCCTATTAAATTTGTAGGGCCTCAAAATTTAAAAAACACTTTAAAAAAAGACAACCCTTTAGCTGAATACATTCATACCGTCAGCAATAAAGAACGCAAAGAATTACTCGCAAACGCAAAAGCATTAATAATGCCCACCCTTTATGTCGAACCGTGTGGGTGGTCAATGTTGGAAGCTTTTATATCCGGCACCCCTGTCATTTCGACCGATTGGGGCGGCTTAGCAGAATACAATATTCACGGAAAAACAGGGTTTAGGTGTCGCTCGTTGAATGAATTTTACCATGCGCTCAACATAATTGAAACCATTAACCCTAAAGAGTGCCGTCTATATGCAGAAGAAAATTTCACAATTGACTTGGTTGCTAAAATGTATGAAAATTACTTTGAGCATTTAATTACAACGGAACATTATGGGCTCGGGGTGGTGCAGGAAAAATGTAATTTTTTAGTCAAATAATTTGGATAAAAATTTGTTATTAAAGATTTTAAATAAGAAAAACCAAAAATAAGTGTAGATTATTAGAACGCATGACCACAATCAAAAAGGAGCTATCTAAGGTTGGATTCGGGGATTTAGATACCTTTTTAAAAATCGCCCCTATCGTTGGCTTAGCTTTTCTAGCTTACCTTCAAACTTTGTTTCCAAGTAAAATAGAATTCGATAAAGTTCACGACAAACTTATTCAAATGGACAAAAAAATTACCGAAATGACGGTTCTCCAAAAAGCCATTACCGGCAATAGTGGAGATATAAGCGAAATAGAAACGCGCCTTCGGTTAATAGAAGTGGAGATTGCCCGTCACAGTGCACAAGAAACAAAAAGTGGACGCAACAATAAAAACCCCGGTGGTGGTTGATAAAACCCTTTATAGCCCTATAATAAAAAGATGAGCCATATTTCAGGAGATTATACTTACCTCTTCACCAGACTAGAACCCTTCTACAATAATAGCAACAAGACTGGCATGTCGTCGCTGGTAGTTGGAATGAACTGTCAATTTGTCGGGGTGGATGAACAATCTAACCCGGTCACAGAAGGTTCATACATAGATGGTACCACTGGTTTTATGGGGTGGACAGACCCTATTCCCGATTACCCTGCAAGCGGCGTAACGGGAGCGTCGGGTTATGCTATTTGTCTTACCCCTGAATATGTAATGGGCAATATTAGCGGTCTTGCTAATGAGTATGCTTCAGGATTATGTTGGTGTCATCAATTATCTGCTCAAATTCATTCTCGCCTAGAATCACCAATTAGGGATACTACTTTCCCTTATCCTAGCGGTGACCCCGTTTTCCCCCCGGTAGATCCTCACGATATGTGAGTAACAAAAAAGCCCCGCGTAAGCGGGGCTTTTTCTTTTCAATCACCTTATTATAATATCACCACCACGTGACTCGGGTCGCCTTATTATAACTGTACCGACCTTACTTCTGGGTATTTGTAATTCCCAGTTTATCTCAGGGAT
>Ga0080013_1004949_pt1 | contig 12774 bp, 14 predicted proteins | sample ETNvirenome_6_85_FD_69236 | JGI IMG/M metagenome (GOLD analysis project Ga0080013, IMG submission 69236) | Marine viral communities from the Pacific Ocean - ETNP_6_85 (SPADES assembly) (version 2) | ecosystem: Environmental > Aquatic > Marine > Oceanic | place: Pacific Ocean | collected 2013-06-19 | reverse complement strand
TAGTACCACGAGTTCTCTTAGCCATATCTGTAAGTATTTATTTGACTTTCAATGCTTTACAATTATAATAATTAAGGTGAACATATTATTAAGTTGTCTTAGTTATAGAGAGTACACTGGTTCAGAGATATATTTTTATGAACTCTCAACTGCTTTAAGAGACTCCGGGCATGATGTATCTATTTTTTCTCCTTTTGTAGATAAACCATTACGAGATAGAACTAATGATATAAAATTTCCTAATAAGGATGAAATTCTAAAAGAAAAGTATGATTTAGTTTTGTTTTCTCATGGAAAAGTTATACGGGAGTACTTAAGAGGTGTTAAGACAAATAAATTAATTAATATTATTCACTCTGAAGTTATTGATTTAGAAGAACCTGTAGATGACTCTAAGATTGACTTGTACGTCGGTATTAGACCATCAATTGTTGATTTTATAAAAAATAAAATACCTAACGCTAATATAAAATTAATATATAATCCATTTGATTTTACTAGATTTAACCCTCAGAAATGTAAAAAGAAAAAGAGTATTAAGGATAAGGTAGTTTTATTTCCGGGTAGTCTAGATTACTTGAGATATAAACCGTTAAGATATTTGTTAGATTTATCTGAAAAGCAAAACTTTAAAGTTATACACGTAGGTCGAAACGATTATAGTACTGTTCATCCAAATTTTGTATCATATGAACCTACGTGGAATATAGAAAAATATTATAAGCAATGTGATATTGTTTCTGGTATATTTTTAGGGCGTACTTCTATTGAAGGTTTATTGTGTAATAAAAAAGTTTTACAATTTGATGTAGATAATAAAGGAACTATTAAAAGGGTGTATTGGCATACAGAAGATGATCTTGAAAAGTTTGATAAACTTAAAGTAGTAGATAAATTATTAAATATATGAGTAATACTTCAAAGCTTCTAAATTTCACACAAAGAGATGATACTATACAAGATTTATACTTAGTTCAACCTCAAACATATTATGATAATAGAGGAGAGAATGTAGAGACTTTTTGTGCGAAGTATTATAAGATGATGTTTTCTTCTATAGACGTCTTTAGAGGAAATATTGCTAAAGATGTTCCTCCATTAAGTTTTGTAGTTGATAGTGTTTCTGTTTCACAAAAAAATGTATTACGAGGGATGCACGGAGATAATACGACATGGAAACTAGTACAATGCTTAAAAGGTTCTATATATCTCGCTGTTTTAGATTTAAGAAAGAATTCTAGTACATATAAAACATGGAATAGTTTTTATATCAATGAAAAAAATAGACATCAAGTGCTGATACCTGCAGGGTGTGTTAATGGTCATGTGTGCTTATCAGATGAATGTATTTTTCACTATAAACTTACAAACGATTATGTTGCTGTAGAGGATCAAATTTCTATTCCGTGGGACGACCCTGAGTATGGTGTGTATTGGCCTATAAATAAAACTAATGTTATTTTATCTAGAAGAGATGTATGAAAAATCGAAACAAATTGCTAAAAAAACATCTTAATGTTGATAGATTAATTTCTATCATAGTACCCTCCCGAGGCCGCAAAGAGTTAATTGAAAACTTTTTGCAAAGCATTGAAGATAATACTAAAGACAAAAAAAGAGTACAAGTGATTACGGTTACAGATGTAGATAGTATTGAAGATACAACTAACATTTTAAATTACTATAATGAAAACAATTTAACATTCGAGCTGTATAATGTTGTAAGACCACGATCAATATATATAAATGACGATTATTATAATTTTGCATATCAATTAACTAATTCTTATTTTGTCTGGGGTTTAGGAAACGATTGTAAAATTATAACAAAAGATTGGGATGAGATTTTTTATAATAAAACAAAACCGTTTTTTCAGAATATTTTAGAAAATAAAAAATATTATTATATTCACGCATATGACGGCATGCACAAAACAGCTGATGAAGCAAATTGTTTCCCAATATTATCTAGTAATTATTGTGACAAAGTAGGAGAAATGCTCCCGTGTTTTTTCAAAAACTGGACTGCAGACACATATTTATGGTATAACGTTGTTAGAAAAAATTTAGATAAATTTGAAGTAATTGATCTTATAGATTCTATCGCAATAGAACATATTTGCCATGAGCCCCTCACCGGTCCCGGCGCTCATATCCAAACTAACAAGTATACGAACGATGATGTTCATATACAATTAAAAGCTAATAATTCTGAAAATATATATCACCCTAAATATGCTAAGAGTTTACTCTCTCACACACAAACACTCGATGAATATTATAAATTATGAAAAAATATAAAATGGATATTTTATTTGTACATCCAAATTCTTCTAAAAAGATCTACCAAGATCTAAGTAAAGATTTTTCTGCAATCGAGCCTCCTATCTGGGCCGCTATGCTCGCTAAGTATGTTGCCGATCGAGGTTTTTCTGCTGATATTTTAGATTGTGAGGCTTTAAGAATAAGTAGTGAACAGGCTGCTAATACTATTTTAGAATTAAAACCTAAAGTAGTTTGTTTAGTGGCATTCGGACAACAACCATCTGCTTCAACTCAAAATATGGTAGGTATTATTGAAATAATGAACCTACTTAAAGATAGTGATATTATTAGAATATATACCGGGCCTCATCCATCTTCATTACCTCGTAAAACTATTGAAGATGATCCAAATGCATTTGTATGTCAAGGAGAAGGACCTAAAACATTTGAAAGCTTTTTAAAGGTAACAGATTACACCGACAATTCTCAATTAAAACAAGTACCAGGGTTATGGTATACAGATAAAACTACTGGCCAAATAAATAGCACTCCTCCTGCTCCTCTTATACAGGACTTAGACGAGGAATTAGATATGTTACCGGTAGAGTTTTTAGATATAAATAGATACAGAACAGCTAACTGGCATAGCTGGACTAATAATAATAACACATCCCCATTTGGCTCTATATATACAAGTTTAGGTTGTCCGTTTAAATGTAATTTCTGTATGATTAACTCTCCATTTAATAATGGAGATAATAAAAACAATACATTCAGACATTGGTCCCCAAAAAATATTCTTAAAAAATTAGATTTCTTTGCTGAGAATAATATTAAAAATATTAAAATTGCAGATGAAATGTTTGTGCTTAGAAAACAACATTATGTTGAATTATGTAAATTGATAGCTGAGCGTAAGTATGATTTTAATATATGGGCATATGCTCGTATTGATACTGTACGGGAACAATATTTAGATGTTTTAAAAAACGCCGGTGTAAATTGGCTAGGTCTAGGTATTGAATCTGCTAATCAAGTAGTTAGACAAGAAGTAGTAAAAGGAAAATTTCAAGAGCTCAATATACGAGATATTGTTGAAAAAGTATCTAATCATGATATTTTTTCAACAGGTAATTATATTTTTGGACTACCAAAAGATACATACGAAACTATGAATGAAACTCTTGACTTAGCTTTAGAGTTAAACACTGAGTGGGCTAATATGTACTGTGCTATGGCATATCCAGGCTCTCAATTACATAGAGATTTTAGTAAAAATAATCCTTCTGCTTTACCAGAAAATAACGGAGTGGGTTGGATTGGATACTCCCAGCATGCATATGAAACATTTAATTTGCCTACAGAAACTTTAACTAATTCTCAAATTTTAAAATTTAGAGATGAATCTTTTCTAAAATATTTTGAATCTCCCTCTTACATTAAAAAAATGACCGGAAAGGTGGGCGTTGATTTTCAAAAAGAAGTAGATAAAATGCTAAGTATAACGTTAAAGAGAAAATTTACATAATATTAATACCATACGTATGAACCAAGAATTTTTGGATGGAAAACTCCTATAGAAGATATGTATCCATATATTGATAGAGATGAATTTTTAGAAAACATGTATATTGAGCCATTAGAAGATTGGGATAACCCAGCTTATCCTGATATTGTAAAATGATAAAAGAGCAATTAATAGCCTTTGAAGAAGATATTGCAAAAGAATTTAATGATGCAAAAATACCCGCTCCGGTACATTTATATAGCGGTAATGAGGAAGAAATGATTAATATCTTTAAAGATATTAATCCTGAGGATTGGGTTTTATGTTCGTGGAGGAGCCATTATCAATGCCTTTTAAAAGGAGTACCTCCTGAGAAAGTTAAGTCTGAAATAATGGACGGTAGATCCATTTCTTTATGCTTTCCAGAATATAGAATATTTTCTTCTGCTATTGTTACTGGGGTACTACCGATTGCAGTCGGTATAGGATTGTCTATAAAAAGAAGCAATACTCCATGGGACATAGGTAAGGTATATTGTTTTGTCGGAGATATGACAGCATTAACAGGTAGTTTTCAAGAGTGTTTAACTTATGTAAAAAATCATCAATTACCCGTTAAATTTATTATTGAAGATAATGGTAAATCGGTTTGTACAGATACAAAAGACGTTTGGAATATAGAAAAACATTTGTATGAAGGAGTAAATGATGAGTATGTTTATTATTATAAATATGAAACCAAATGGCCTCATGCTGGAGCAGGTACCCGTGTACAGTTTTAATATATGAAATATTTTGATGAATTAAAGCGGTCTATGGAGATGTTAGCAACATCACCGGACACTATTTTCTTAGGTCAAGCAGTTGCATGTGCTGGTACAGGTATGTCTAACACTTTAAAAGACGTAGATGATAAAAAAAAGTTAGAATTACCTGTATGTGAAGACCTACAAATGGGTATGACTAACGGATTAGCTCTAACTGGTAAAATACCTGTTAGTATTTTTCCTAGATGGAACTTTTTATTATTAGCTTGTAATCAACTTATAAATCATTTAGACAAAATTCCAATAATATCTGATTATAATACTAAGGCTATTATAAGAACAAGTATAGGTTCAGAGCGACCTCTACATCCTCAGTTTCAACATATCGGAGATTATACAGACTCCTTTAAACTGATGTGCTCGAATATAGAGGTTATTAAATTAGATGAACCAGAAGAGATATTTTCTGCATATGAAAAGGCGTTAAGTAGAACTGACGGTAAATCTACTATTTTAGTTGAGTGGGGGGATTATTATGGCGAAAAATAAGGTCGCAGTAGTTTATAATACATGCGGAATAAAACACGATAATATAGACTATTATATTAAGTGTATTGATTCTCTATTAGAGCAAGATTTAGATAATTATAAAATAATATTATCTTCATGTAGAAATAGCTATGAAAATATAACAAAAATATATAAACGATATAATAAAAAAATTTCATATGTCTATTATAAAGATGTATATACAGTAAATGTTACTTTTAATAGAACAGTGCAACTTTTTCATGAAAAATATCCAGATACAGAGAGTTATTTATATGTAGATTCAGGATGTTGTTTTAAAAATTCAATAACAAAACAAGATGAAACATCTTTTGTAAGAAATATCTATAATACTCACAAACGGTATAATAATAGTTTAGTTTATGGTCAAGTTAATTCCGATGAAGCGTTAACTTATATAAATCCAACAAAGTATACAGCTGTGTCTAACGGGCCTCAGGTAACAGGAGAAGATTTAGAAATACCTTTGGGGGTAGGTGTTAACTTGCATATATGTTTATTTAATAAGGTTTTCTTTGAAACATATAATAATAAAATTATACCAGATGTTTTTAAAGCATATTGTACGGAATCTGTTTTCCGGTATTTAGCTGCAGGATGTAATACCAAATGGTATTATATGAAAGATCAACAAGTTATACATGAACATAGTATAGATGGTCCTAGCGCCGGATTTGCAAGTGGACCAGATCTCGGTGGGTGGAGACGCTTATTGTATGGTCGCGACATTTTTGACATTATTAATGATCCTGCCGTGGCTCAAGCCGGTATTGGATATGAAGAAGGAAAGGGAATTATTAGACACAATCCAAAAGCTTATGATTCCAACGGATATGCCAAAGATCCAAAAAAAATTGTTACTTTAATGAAGAAGCATTTTTTTCTAAATGACGATGAATTGAATTATAATAATATTCATTCACAAAATAGTATTAATTAATGAAAAATAAAATTAGTATATTAGTACCTACACGAAATAGGTTTAATAATATAGTACGACTTATTAAATCTATTAAAGACACGGCGTATGATTTTAATAATATAGAGATCTTGTTGTATGTAGACGATGATGATACTAATACTCTACACTCTATAAATAAAAATAGAAAAGATTTACATGGAGCGTGTGTATACACAGGTAAACAGGGTACATTGGGATCTGCTTATAACGCACTATGTAAAAAATGTATTGGAAATATCATTATGTCTGGTGCAGATGATATAATTTTCAAAACAAAAGAGTGGGATAAAATTCTACTTGATAATTTTAATAAATTAGATTCTAAAATAGCGCTATTTGCAGCCGATGATCTTTATACTAACCCTAATGAGTTCTGTACACACCCATTTTTAACCAGACAAGCAATTAATAATTTTGGTTTTTTTATCCCTAACGAGTTTGATTGTAATTATGCAGATAGATGGTGGACATATATCTTTAAACAAATCGAACGATATTTTGTTTTACCGATAATTGTAGAACATAAACATTGGCTTAATGGTAAAGCTGAAAGAGATAGTACATATCTTAAAGGTTCAGCTAATATGAGACGTCACTCTCAACATGTATTTGATCAAAGTTTAAATCAGCGCATACAATTAGCAGAAAAATTGCAGTTTAGTATTAATAATACTGAAAAAATCACCATAGTATTAAATACAAGACGTAAAGAGAATGAAAACGCTGGCAGTGTTACCACATTCTTAACATCGCTAAATAAATCTCTTTATTCTCCTAATAATGTTGAAGTTATTTTTAAAATAGATACAGATGATGACGAAAGTTTAAATGAATTAGAAGATATTATTAATAAAGGAACATATCCTTTTAATGTTAAGTATGTTAATACCACGAGAGTTTTTTATAAAGGTCTACATATAGGATATAAACAAGCTTTTGACATAAGATCCAAAAACAGTAAAATTATTTTTGCTATGTCCGACGATTTTGTTTTTGACAATAAGAGATATAACTGGGATAAAGAGATATTAGAACAGGTAAGTCATTTAACTAGAGATGATATTTTTATACTAACTGATTTTATCAGTGCTGATCCTGATTGTAATCCAAATAATCCTGGATGGAGCGTTGGCTTAATTGAATTGTGTAATGGGTTCGGCACAACATACTCAACAGATGCATGGACAAGTTTTATAGCGAGATATTTGATAGATAATGGCACCGGTGATCGAATATTCTGTTATAAACAATTCACTAAACGTATTACATGTCATTTAGACAATGAAACTAACGCTAGGTGGTACACTGATAGACAAGACATGATTAATTATCATAAGAGTGCCGAGTATAGAATTTATTTAGAAACAACGTGTAAAGAGATTGTAAAATATCATAAACACACTTTATCTAATAATTAATTATGAATAAAAAGCTCATTTCTATATTACTTCCATGTAGAGAGAGACATGAGAGAACAATTAATTTATTAAAATCTATCGAAGATAATACATTAGTTAAAGATAGAGTTGAAGTTATAGCAATTACTGATTTTGATAAGATAGATGATTTTGTTAATATAGCAGAATTTTATAATGAAGGTGATATATCATATGATTTATATAATATAGTAAGACCTCGAGATAACAATCTCAATAAGAATTATTATAATTTTAGTAATTTATTGTCTGAAGCGTATTTTTGTTGGTCGTTGGGTAATGATACTGAAATAGTATCATTAAATTGGGATGAGTTTTTATATGAAGCAGTTAAAGATCGGTTATTAGACATAGATAATGATAAAGCATATTTTTATGTTAATATAAACGACGATACTCATACAGATGGAAAACGAAACGCTTGTTATAGCGATGTAAGAGACGGTAATTGTTTTCCTATTATCTCTCAAAATTTCTGTAAAAAGATTCGTGGTCCTTTTCCGGATTATATTTTAAATTGGGGAGCTGATGGTCGCTTGTATAATGAAATTAAATTAGTAAATGGGTTTGAGTGGATAAATCTAAACCAGCATATTAAGGTAGAACATTTTTGTCATCATACAAGAAAAATTGAACAAGATGATGTTAATAAACATATAGAAGCAGTATATAAATCTCAAAACGGACAATTAAATATAAGTTTTCGTAGATCAGTACAACAATTAAAAGAGAAAGTTGATTTATATTAATGATTAGCATTTTATTAAATACACGAACTAAAGATTATGATAATAGAGGCAACATTTTACAATTTTTAGATAACTTAACTGCAAGTATTACAGATTATGAATCTATAGAGGTTGTATTTAAAGTAGATACAGACGACGATATTAGTATTAATCTGTTAGCAGATATTATTAATACTAAAAAGTATAATTTTTGTATTAAGTATGTAGTTAGTGATAGAGTCTTTTATAAAGGATTACATATAGGATATAAGGAATGTTTTGCTATTACTAATTCTGAGTCTAAGATTATTGTATGTGTAGCAGATGATTTTTTATTTTTAGATCCATCTCACTCAAATTTGAATAAGATGGAATATGATTCATGGACTTTATATGTTTTAGATCAAGTAAAACAATTTACTAAAGATGATATATTTTTATTGACAGATAAAATTGGGAATATCGGTTCAGGGAACCCCATCGGGCCGATGTGGAGTCGAAAGTTAATAGAATTATGTAACGGTTTCGGACAGACATACGCTACTGATTGCTGGGCGAGTCATATTGCTAAGAATCTTAAGCTAGCACACCCGGATCGGGTAATAATGATCCAGAAGGTTTTTCGTCGGATGAGTAGTCACCTTGATAGCTCCCGCGCTGGTGAAGATGGACATAATAGAGCTGAATTAATTCGTAGGCCGATGCTCTATCACCATCGAGCTGATAAGTATCAAGAATATATAAAGAAATTGGTTAATAATCTTACTATGTATATAGACAGTAGGTTGAGTTAATTGTTAAATTGGGTAATTAATTATATGTATTTACCGTTGATGTCAGATAATATAACTAAAGAAGATTTAACGGAATTAGTATCGTTTTTATCAGCAGATAACATACCCCGATTAACAAATGGCCCTAAAGTTGTTGAGTTTGAGGAAGAGTGGTCGGATTGGTTAGGTGTCGAGAAGAGTGTGTTTGTTAATTCGGGAAGTAGCGCTAATCAACTAACAATGCTCAGCATTAAGCACATTTATGGCGGTGGTGAAGTTATATTATCTCCACTTAATTGGATTAGCGATGTATCAGCCGTTATTCAAAATGGGTTTACGCCAGTTTTTGTTGATATTAATTATAATAATTTAGCTTTAAATGAAAATCTTTTGTTAGAAAAGATTAATAAAAATACACGTGCTATTTTATTAACTCATATCTTAGGTTTAAATGGATTAACCGATAACATACTTAATATTTGTAAAGAGAATAATATCCTATTAATTGAAGATGTATGTGAATCGCACGGCGCAACACATAAAGATAAATTAGTAGGTACTTATGGGGATGTTAGTAATTTTTCTTTCTTTTATGCGCATCATATGTCTACTATTGAAGGAGGAACCGTGTCAACTAACAATGAAGAGATATATCAACACTGTAGAATTTTTAGATCTCATGGTATGTTGAGAGAATGTACTAATGATGATATAAAGAGTCGCTATCACGCTGATTATCCTTCTGTTAACAAAGACTTCTTTTTTGTTAACCCTGCATATAATATGAGATCGACAGAAATGAACGCGGTTATCGGGTTAAGCCAATTAAATCGTTTAAGTGGTAATATACAAAAACGTCGAGATAATTTTAATTATTTTATTAGCAAATTAGATACACAAAAATATTATACAGATTTTACATTAGACGGTAATAGTAACTATGCACTTATAGTAATTATTAATCCGTACGGATCTGGGTATGTTAATAATTATCCTTTAGATGCAAGTAATAAAATAGAAAAAATATTAGTAGATAATAAAATTGAATTTAGGAGAGGTTTATCTGGAGGAGGTAATCAGATAAGACAGCCATATATACAGAATAATTATGATTTTAATTTAAAAGAATTTCCAGTAGTAGAACATATACATAATTATAGTTGGTATATAGGCAATTACCCTTCGTTAGAGCGAGAAAAAATTGATAAATTACTGGATTTACTTAATAATATATGAAAATAATAATAACAGGCGCTGGTGGTTATATTGGTTCTTCTTTAGTACCGTATTTAAAGCAAAATTTAGCTGATGTAGAACTTTGTTGTTATGATAATTTTATATACAATCAAGGTCCACTAGTTTATAACAGTCTTCAATCTACAAACTTCTATTATCAAAACGTATTAGGGTGGTCCGATGAATTAATTAACGACGTACAGACTGCTGATGTTATTATTCCTCTTGCAGCTATCGTTGGTGCACCAGCTTGTGATAAAATACCAGAGTATTCTACTAATGTTAATTTCAATTGGTTCACAGAATTAATTAAAAAAATAAATTCTGATACTTTAGTTATATATCCAAATACTAATTCAGGGTACGGTAGTACAGGTCAAGAAATATGCACAGAAGAAACACCATTAAATCCGATTTCTTTGTATGCAAAAACCAAACAATGGACAGAAGACCTGTTATTAGAAAGTCATAAAAATACAATTGTGTTTAGATTAGCTACTGTTTTCGGATGGTCTCCTAGACCGCGGTTAGACTTGCTTATTAATAATTTAACATTTACAGGAAGGCGAGATAAAAAAATAGAAATATTCGATGCACATTTTAGACGTAATTATATACATGTAAAAGACATTTGTAAAGCATTTTTACATACTATAAATTGTAAGATGTCAAATAATGTATATAATTTAGGAAATGATCATATAAATTGTACAAAAAAACAATTAGCTGAGACTATATGTACAACTTTAAATATAGAATATTTTATTCTCGAAAATAAAACCGATTCTGATAAGCGAGATTATGAAGTAAGTAGTAACAAGTTTTATAGTACTGGATACAAACCAGATATTGATTTAGTTACTGGTATAAAAGAGCTAAATAATTTTTATAATTATCTACCTAATGATATCTATGAAATTTATTATAATGTTATAACAAATTATTAATGTTTATCTCTAAATCACCATTAAGAGTTTCGTTTTTTGGAGGATCTACGGACTATGAAGACTTTTATAGTAAACATGGGTCATTATTAATTGGTACTACAATTGATAAATATTCTGTTACCGGCTTACGTTATCGTCCTAGATTTTTAGACGACTGTATACATATAGCAGCAAATAAGTATGATGTTGTTGATAATGTAGAGGATATAAAAAATCCATTAATTAGAGAAATTCTTAAATATTACAATGTTTTAAAAAATATCGATCTATTTACATTTAATGATATTCCGCCTCGCACTGGATTAGGTGGGTCGTCGTCATTTTGTGTGTCTTTAATACATAGTATATATAAACTTTTAAATAAAGAATTAGATAAGAAAACTATTATTAAGGAAGCTATAGATATTGAAAGAAATGTACTAAAAGAGAGTGGAGGTATACAGGATCAAATATGGGCAAGCTATGGTGGTCTTAATAGTATTGACATTATCCCTAATGGAGACTTTTTTATAAAACCGTTACCTGTGTGCGAAGAGTTTATTAAAGAATTTAAACATTCAATGGCATTAATTTATACTAATACGCAACGAGATACAAGTCTTATTGCCAAATCTCATGAAAATGTTGATAAATCTAATTTACTCTCTATAGCAGAAGAGGGATTAAAATATTTTACTAATGAAGATATACCGAGAATTGGTAGTTTAATAAAAACATCGTGGGAAGAAAAGCGAAGTATTTCTAATTTAATATCTAATGATAGTGTTGATGCTATAATAGAGCATGTTATTACATTAGGAGCGTATGGAGCTAAATTACTCGGTACAGGTGGCTGTGGTTTTATTTGCGTTATTGCACCTAAAGATGTTATACATAAAATAAACGATATTTATAGGGATAAAATACTTGACTTTAATTTTGATACACAAGGAAGTCATACAGTTCTATCATGAGTAAGAATAAGCACATAGGAATAGTATCTGGTTTTTTTAATCCAATACATAAAGGTCATATTGCTTATATTAACGCTTCAAAAGAGTTATGCGACTATTTAGTTTGTATTGTTAACAATGACAAACAAGTCGCAGTTAAAGGCTCTAAACTGTTTATGGACGAAGAACATAGAATGATAATTCTTCAGAATATTAAGGCGGTTGATGAGGCCGTTTTGGCGGTAGGTTTTGAGTATCGTTCCGCTGAAACTCTTTTAAATATACGAGAAAAATACAAACAAAATAAATTAACATTTTTTAATAGTGGAGATGTTACATTAGAATCATGGGACCCAGTAGAGTTAGTGTTGTGTGAAGAACATAATATTAATATAAAAATTATTGACTTACCTAAAGCCTGTTCTTCAACTGAATTAAAGGAGAAATTATGAAAGTATGTGCCACACTTCCTATAAAGAGCAATTCTACTCGAGTAAAAGATAAAAATTTTAAACTTTTAGGAGGTAAACCTCTTTATCAGTATATTATCGATCATTGTATAGAAGCAGAATGTTTTGATAGTATATATGTTGATACAGATAGTGAAGATATAAAGGCTTATTGCTTTCAGAATAAGGTAAAATGGATAGAA
>Ga0080013_1004947_pt1 | contig 12778 bp, 20 predicted proteins | sample ETNvirenome_6_85_FD_69236 | JGI IMG/M metagenome (GOLD analysis project Ga0080013, IMG submission 69236) | Marine viral communities from the Pacific Ocean - ETNP_6_85 (SPADES assembly) (version 2) | ecosystem: Environmental > Aquatic > Marine > Oceanic | place: Pacific Ocean | collected 2013-06-19 | reverse complement strand
CTTCAGCAATAGGAGCTTGAGCAGCAAACTGGATCTCATCATGTACGTGCGCTAAGAAACTCCAATCACTTCCATATTTATAACCTGCCTTAATTAATTCCTCGTAGCAAATGTTATACCAAACCTTGCTGATAATTGCACCACAGCTCTGGAGTAAGAAGTTTAAAGCGGAATGAGGTGATCTTATTTTAATAGGTCTACCATCAATAGCTTTAATAACTCCATCTTTCTCAGCTTTTGCTGTTACTGTTTTAGTAAGTTCTGCTAAAGCTGGCATATTTTTGTAATACCGTTTCTTTAGCTTCTTACCATCTTGATTAGTAATCTTACCTAACTTCTCTGCACCTGCTCCATAGATAAGGGCATAGAAAAAAGTCTTCGCTGAATCACGAGTTGGTAAACCAGCGGCCCGTTGATTGGCAGAATGGACGTCGCCCTCGATGACCTCGTTAGCAAACTTCCCACCGTCAAGGGGCCACAAGTAATGGGCAAGGGCTCTAGCTTCAATACCAGATAAGTCACAGCCCACCTGTTTGGTGAGGTCCTCTACCCTGGAACCTCTCTTACTTAACCGTCCCTTTGGGGTGGACAAAGGTAGAACATTAGGTCCAAACAGAGTCCGGCACTCCGTACCCAAAACTGACCTAACAGCAGGAATTTGGGCCGTATTGGGGTGGACGTGTGACGCTCTGGCTGTGGCACATCCAACCGTAATCACGCTGCCATGAATACGATTGTCCTTACCAACGAGCTTCAACCAAGCACCCTTACCTGTACTTAGCTGACTTAATCGTTTTTGGAGCGTTAAAGAAGATACGAAATCTTCAGCTCCAGGGATCTCCTTAAGAATCGTCTCATCGATCTTGGTTTTACCAGTCTCGGTGAAGACTTCTGCATTCCATTTCAGATGATTCTTTAAGACCCAAGCAATATGATCCCTTGAGTTTGGATTCAAAGGAGTCAAACGACACATAGATGCACTTTCTACATACCCCCGACTTTTATCATTCCGCTTAGGAGTGAAGAGCCCTCCATCAATGAACGGAAACTTATGTCTCAAGCGTCCATCGAGTGTGTTCAACTGTTCAACAATCCTGGTTTCTAACTCCAACGCCCCTTTAACGTCAAAGGCAAAACCAGATTGCTCCTGTTTCGAGATTAAGGTGGCAAATCTCATCTCAAGGTCAACAGCAGAAGGGACTGCATTGGCCTTAGGCTGCAGCCTTCGCCAAAGCTTAGCTGTTACCTCTACATCGCACACACATCTTTCTGATAATTCTTTAGTTAATTTTGAAAAGTCTTCAAGATCTGCGTGTTTCTTATGAAGAGATAGCCTATGACCATATGCTTCTAGACTTTGACGGCCATATAACTGCATAGGCATGGTCTCCCACTTATGCTTAAAATCGATATCTAATATGTCAGGCCAAAACATTCGAGCAAGGATCAAGGTATCTATAACCTGTCCTTTAGGTTTGAATGATGGGTAAAGCTTTTGTATTGCAGGGATATCGTAATGGCAGATGTTGTGCCCTACTATCATTGATGCTTTTTCTAGTAGAGGTAGCCATACTTCTGGATCAGTATGAAGAACAGTTTCACCAGAGGGTGTACCTAATACACAGCAGTGGATCTTTGTGATGTCATCAATCTTTAGAGCGTTTGTCTCTATATCGAAGACTCTCGTCGATGTGAATCTTGAGGTTGTTTTTGTTGCAGTAGTCAACGAGCTTTTGTATTTGGGGCTGGTTGAATGTGTAGACAAAGTCATTGGACTTAAAGAAAGTGGAAAGGGATCGCTTTGCTTTTTCTGTAGCAGCAAAGGCAGAGACTTTAAGACTATTTATCTTTCTTAGATGTACATCAAAAATCGGGTTCAATAAAATCATTTGTCGTCACACTACTAGTATCACTTAGCTCCAACATTCTGCCAGTTTTCTCATAATATTTCACACTACCTGCTATTCCCAACCACCCAGTGAAGCGGTTTTTGATTACACGGAGCTTACACTCAGAGCTGCTGTCCTGTTGATTCCTTTCCAATCCAAGGCAAATGTCACTTAGCTGGGCTATGCTTCCAGATCCTCTAAGACTGTTGACATTTATCTGATGCCCATCTTCAAAACCCTTATCCCCACCTGGTCTCTTTAAATGACTGACAATGTGCATACCACAGCCAGTCTCTTCTACTAAAGACCTAAGCTTAGTCATCGTCGCATCAATCGCTCGCCTCTCATCCTGAGCTTGGTCCATACCCGATACGAGAATCGATATGTGATCCAGCACGATCCAATCACAGCCCAAAGAGCTAATACAATACCGTATGCGATTAAGAAGAACGGCACTGTCAAGAGAGCCAAAATGGTCGTACAGGTAGAGCCTTCCTGTTCCGAGCGTTTCGTTGAATGCTGTTGTGATCTGCTCATCGGTAATGTCTCCACGGTCAATGTGAATAGGGTGATTAAGATGAATGCCGACAAATCGTCGTGCAGTCCTAAGATTATTCTCTTCCAGGTTAAACACTGCCACCTTTTGGTTCTGTTTAAAGGCGAGTTCATATATAACTTCACTAAGTGCTGTACTTTTTCCCGTCCCTGTGCCCGCACACCAAGTCACGAGCTCTCCCCGTCTCGCTCCTAGTAAATGCTTGTTGAGGCATTGGAATGGGTAAGCGACGCTATCTACTTTAGGGTCTTCAAGTACTTGAGATAACAACTTGTCACCACATACAACCCCATCAGGTTCGTACTCCTTAGCGTTGAAGACCATGGTAACGATGGCCTTACTATCATTATTCTGTAAAGCTTCATTAGCATCCTTATAACCTTCTACTACACCTATCTTCCCTACCCTTGGAGGTAGTAGCTGAACACATTCAAGTGCTGCCTTCTGCCCATGAGAGTCATCATCAAAGCAAAAGATAACAGTCTCAAAGGTTGAGAGATAATTTAACTGAGCTTTAGTAGTTGACTTACCTGAGTCACAACCATTAGGCAGACTAACTGCAGGCCAGCCAGGTCTAGTCTGCATATAGGAGAGTGCGTCATATTCACCCTCAAAAACTACCAAGAGTTTATTATGACCACCCCACATATGCTGAAAGAGGAAAGTCTTATCAGGATTAGAGCCGTGCATTAAGAACTGCTTGCCCTTCTTCCTGATCTTGTAACCAGTTAACACCCTATCGTTGCTATAGATAGGACAAAAGTAAGCAGGTTCTCCACCATGCTCAGCTTTGAAGTAAGTAGCTTTCTGACAAGGTTCAGCTTTTAAACCTCTAGTAGAAATGTCTACATACTCACCTGAGATTGTCTCAATCTCTTGGACAGGTTGATTGGAATAAGTCATTGGCTCGTGAAAGGAAGAGTCAGAATTGATGTGGTACTTACAACCAGGAGTAAAACAGTGCTCACCTCCATCTTCAAAGATGGCAAGATTATCCCGTGAACCACACCAAGGACAAGGCTGACGTATTACAGGCATTTAAAAAACCTCCAGAGGTGGGGAACTCCCTGGAGGCTTTTAAGGTACCCTTTCACTTACCAACTGAACTATACAGCAGTCCAGCGTTTAGGCAAGTGAGGTCCCCTGCACCAGGGAATATTATGTTTGTCACACCACATTGCGTAAGTCATTTTGGCTGTCTTACTCAACTTTTGGTATGGATTCTGAAAACATATTCGTATGTCTACATCAGGGTGTTGTTCTTTAAACACTCTCATGAGTCTCCTGTCTTCAGAATCAAAATAACCCTTCACCTCAACGACACAGCCATTCTTTAAAACAAAGTCTGGGGTGTAACTTCGTGGAATAACTAAATCGTACTTTTGTTGTTCGTACTTAAAGTCAACTCCACAATCTTTGAGGTTTAGAGCTACTTGACCTTCAAAGCCAGATCGGTATCCATCTCTAGTACGCTTACCGTACTTATGAAATCGTCGGGCCATGAGTTACTTAGAAATCTTCTTCGTCTGATACGTTATCAGATTTCTTAGCAGGTTTCTTCTTGACGTTAGGTTTCTTTTGGGTGAAACCATCGTGCTTCTCGAAGAGAGTACTGACATCAGTAATAGTTCCACTATCCGCTGCTGCTTCAGTAATAGCTTCAAGGATTTGTATAGCTACAGGTCTAATTCTCATACCACCTTGAGGGCTTTTAGGAGAGTAAGGCATAAGCTTTGTACTCACCATTACAGTTGAGCCTTCTCTAATAAGAAGATCTTCTGATAAAGCTTCAAGAGCTCCATCAACAATAGGAAAAGGAAATTCTCCATACTTAGGCTTAGCAGTTACTCGCACAGTAATAGTGCCATCTTCATTCTCAATCCAAGGTTGATCAAAGAAACGACTCTTACCTGAAGTTCTTCTATACCAATTGCATAGATCATTATAGTTTTTAGTCAGGATATCTCGAAGCTCTTCAGAAGACTCTTCGTCTATCCTGATCTTGAGTCGAAAATCAGTAGGTTCGTTCTTGTAAGTTGGTTCTTCCCAGAAATTAGGAACCCAACCCTCAAGTACACCGGCAAACTTAAGCTGCGTGTTAGCCATTACTTCTTGTTGAAAGGACTTCTAAAAGGTACATAACAGTACAACTATTTGAACAGTATGTCTATGACACTTCTTAAAGTGGCTTTTAAAGGGGCCTTTAACTGTTTTAAATTCCTTTTAACAGTAGTATTAAATTCACTATGAGCTGCTTAAGAAGTTATACTATGAATATTGTTAATATACATACCTCATGAAATCTGCAATTGCACTAGCTGTCCTGCTAGGTGTAGGTTCAGCTCCTGCCCTTGCTGGTGGTCTTTATACAAACGTTGAAACCAATGCTTCATACACAGGCTCAGACTTTACAACTAGAACAACGGACGTTCACCTGGGATATGAGGGAGACTTGGGCACAGAATCTTTTGACTACTATGTCCAAGGAGGACCAGCCTTTGTTGCTGATGACGGTGTTGATGGTACTACTCAACTCAGCGGCAAGCTAGGAGCTAACGTAGCTGCTTCAGAGAAGCTTGATTTCTATGGTGAGATCTCTCTACTTACTGCTGATGGTGATGTAGACAATAGTTACGGTACTAAGCTTGGAGCTAAGTACAAGTTCTAGTGCCACATTACTAAGTGGTATAGTGTTAGTAGCAACGGCTACCAGATCTGATAACCTCTAGCTTACGTTCATCCCGTAAAGGGACGCAGGCACTCTATTCAAGGAACGGGGAATAGATGTTAAGAGGATCAACCCATGATCAAACTCGTCTACCGTGGTGTTGTGTACTACCGTAAGGAGCACTAAACACCACTGTCTATCAGTCAGGCCCTCAGGAAACTGAGGGTCTTTCTGTTGGTGGAGTGTCATCAGGTCTCTGGCCCTCATACAGTGATATATGTTCTCCCCTTTGATTGACAAAGAAGCAACTACTATCACGTATCTTTGTATAATCCTCTTGCACAAGCTCTATAAATGCGCCGATCAAAGCTTGACACGTTCCTGCCTCTAATACTGCTTTGTGCAGGTCTGTCTGCGCTTCCGCTACTGAGGAGATCCTTTCAGACTCATCAAACTCCCACACAAACTCGTGCTCTGTATCAGCTTCTGCATCCAAGAAGTCCATAGCGTTCATTGATCTATTCTCAAGGATCTTTAAACGGGCCATAAGCAGTGGTATATACTGACGAGCTACCCGCCTCAGAGGTCCATAGAACTTCTTATATGCTTCTGTGTTAGCCTTCATTGCAGACATTAAGCCAAGCGTGTTACTACTATCATTCTAGATTTTAGTGAGGCGTGTCAAATCTTTTAAAGGGTCGGTAACCTACGAATGAAGTCGAGTATAAATACCTATGACAATCTGTAACTGGCACACTACTATTGCTATTGATAATCATTCTCAAGAGTATCTATGATTACTTTGATATCTATCTGTTTAATTCTTTTTATTCTTTTCTTTTATGTTTTATATTTTGATCCTCATTGGTAGCTTAATGTTTATAGGTTATTTATTATTTAATATTTATAAAGACCCTAATTATATTAATTATAAAGCTACAGATTTCTTCCATAGATAATAAAAAAGCCCCGCTAATTGCGAAGCTTAATTGTTAATTACCCTGAGAACTATATGCAAGGAAAAGCATTATGAAAGGTAAAAAGAAATAAATAATTTCATTAATATCTTTCAATCCTCCTCCTCTGGTTGATAAATATCACCAGCAGTTAGAGACTTAATGTAATCAAATACAATCTCATAACCGTGCTCTTTAAAGACAAGTAGAGCTTTACCTAGTAGGCAAAACTCTTTATATCCTAAAAGATTAGAGAAAGAATATACATCCATGTTGTTAGTCATAGATGTACCAAGAACTGCGTCACTGTAACCGATTAGATCTAAATAGAAAGTAAACGGTGAAGCACCTTGATAATTTTCAGACCAATAATATAAGGAATTAATGGCCTGAAACTCAGGTGTAGACACGAAAGGTTTAAGTTTGACTATGGAGTCAATCGCATTCCTTGTTTGTTCAGATAGCATCTAGATTTCCTCCATGTTTTGTAGATAAATGTCTTTTAGATAGATCACTTGATCGTCTATCTTTCCAATCATTAATGAATGATTGAACTTGAGAATTGAGTTGATCAGCAGACCAACTCTTTTCTTTTGCAAGTGAATAGATCATTTCTATTCCTGCTAGTAGATCAGATGATTTATTCATCAGATAAACACGGTGAAAGGTTGAACAGGTTTGTCTGTTAATTGACCATTCATCCACTGCTCAAGAGCAACTGAATAAGAATGCTGTTCATCTAGTTCTTTGTAATATTCTCTCTCTATATTTAGAAAGTGAACATCAGGATTACAGTCTTTCATTGTTATTTAAGAAAGTGAAAGGATGAGAAATTCTATTAGAATCTCCCAGAAAAATAGCGCCCCTAATTGTTAATTAAGGACGCAATCTTTGAGAGAGAATCTTAAACTCTCTTGAAAACTTTAGAAGTATTAGAACACCAACCAGCAAACTGTACCAATGAAGGTTCAATAAACTTTCTGGTATTTACTCCCAAATCTTTCACATCAATCACAGCTTGAGAGGCTTCCTTTTGATGGATAGCCCAACGTAGTTTTATATCTCTGATGTACTGTTGATTAGTTAACAGTTTTTCAGTGACATTTTCACGGTCCTTAAGCAGCTTTTGACATTGCTTTCTTAGTGCTTCATTTTCAGAAGTTAAAGCAGCAAAGTCTGCTTGTCTTAATTCCCATAACTCTTGAAGTCTGAAGACTCTCCCAGTAGTTGGATTGATTTCTTTAAATGGTTTAGAAGCCATTGTTTTCAAGGTTCGGAGTGAAAGGACAAAGAACTCTAAAAGAGTCCTTCAGAGAGGCTTTTAACAGCCTCTGGGAAAGAATCTTAAACTCTTAAAGAACCGACCTGATCTTGGAGTTCTTCAGTAGCTAGTCCTTCATCAACTAATAAATCTAGTAGATGTTGAGGCCAGTCACCGTAGACTTCTTGATCTAAATAATCTTGAAAGTCAAGAGAATTGATCAGCTCTTTAGCGAGCTTGAGAGATTTGTTCTTCATTTGTCCAGGTTCTCAGCAAGTGAAAAGGATTTAATTGCTGATGTCCCATTGTCTCAAACTCTCTTGATATGACTAGGATTGTAAAGGATTACAACTGATTAGAATAACTTATCATTGAGATCCCTTCCCAGTACTAGGTTGTGTCCTTGGTCGTTCACATGAAAAAAAATAAATATTTGAGAGTGATTCTCATTAGCAGAGGAATATTTAAAAAAACTCTTATTGCTATTGATTCTCATTAAGGATTAAATAAGCGGATTAAGACCCCGACGGGGGTAACAGCGTGTCCTCTTTCCTTAACTGGTGCTCAAAAATTAGCAGCAAAAACCTTTTTGTGGGCCTTATCAGCCTTTTTAATAATTTTCTGGGCTTTTTGTCTGCTTAAACAGCTTTGAGCCTTAACACTAAGCTTAATAAGCTTTTTATCGTGTTTATTCATACTCTTCTAGACCTATTTCTACTTTTAGAGATAGCAGCAAGGTTTCTAATGCTGTTATTCAGAGGATTACCGTCTTTATGGTGTACATCCTTACCTTTAACTGCGTAACCGTTCTTAACAGCCTTACGTCTAGCAGTATTCCTTTTACTTCTTCTAGCAATCTGCTCAGGTTTACCCTGGTAATTGTCGTACTCACTTCTATAATTTCTCATACTTAACAGGTTTAAGCAGTCTATAGTTTAATTTTAGTACTATTAAAAGACTTTTTAAAACTGTTTTAACAGTTAAAAAGGATTAAAGAGCACTATATACAGTATATGTATATATATACAGTTAAACTGTTGTACTTTTAAAAGGTGGCCTCTAGGAGGCCCTCTAAGCCCTTAGAAAGGCTCAAGCCAATTACAGCCACCACTAACAGCACTTTCAGCCTTCTGGAGGTCTTCTAGGGTCTTTGCGTAGCCAAGTACCCCTACGTTCAGTCCCCCTTCACCTTGGATAAATTTTCTTTCTAGTTCCCACTGTTGTGCTTCCCTAGCTTTAATGGCTTTGTTTTCTGTAAGAGCCATATTCTCCGTAAAATATTGAACAGCCATAGCTAAAGCATCGAGTCTGTCATCATGACGGATGCTATTTTTCTCTTTGGATATACGGGTCATCTGCCAGAACAGTTGATATTGGGATCTAGTTTCACCTGGATACACCTCAGTAGTAGAGATATCTTGACCGATTATGTCCGTATCAACCATCAATCTGTGTTGGTTCATGACAGGCTCAAGAGTCTCAATGATTCTGAGCTCTTTCTGTTTTGTATGTCTGACCTCTTCAACGGTGCAAGGGTATATAGTCCCAAGGTAACGCTTAAGGAGTTCACTGAACATACCGAGTCCAAGGTTACTTTCTACAAGTATTTCTTTAACTTTGTACTCTTTGGCAATGAGTGTAAGTTTTTTGAGGTTGATTTCACTGTAACCACCCCTAAGTCCTCCACAAGCCAGAAGGAAGAGATTACCATTGAGATAAGCGACTACAGCATATCCCAACTCATCACTACCTTTACCGGAGGGATCTATGGCAAGAACTACCCCTGTGTACTCGATAAATTCAGACCCGATTTGGGCGGGTTTGTAAAAGAGATCTCCGTGAAGACCCACAGATGGTAGATCTAAAGCTTTATCACCGTTAGCGCTCCAAACAACTTTATCTGGACCCATCAATCTGTTAAGTCTAAATACACATAGGTCTTGAAGTTTCAGTGGGTATTTCTCTGAATCAGAGAGGCTAATATCAAGAAGGAACTGGAGGTTAAACGTTGATCTTCCTATCGACTCCTTACGTGCCTCTAGTTCCTCCCAACCAAATCTTTCTGGGTCTGTAGGGTGCCCAGCTAAGCTAGTGTCTTCTTCAAAATCTTTCCTTACTTTTGGAGCTAATCTATTTCCGTAATAGTCTTTAAGTTTTTTAGCAGTGGGATATAAAGCAGGCCAAATTCTAGGAGAGTATCCAGCTAGTTCTAACTTGGCGTAAATACTGTCTTGGGTATGAGGAGTACCTAGGAAAACGATCTGTCCTCCAGGTTTAATAACAGAGTCAAACTCTTTAATACTTTCTCTGAGTTTGTCTCTTATAAGCTGCGTTTCACAGCTCTGAGGGGTCTCTACGTCGTCAGCTACGATCAGATCTGCCCTAGACCCAGTGATCTGCCCGAAAATACCACTTGATCTTACTGAGGGGCTTTGATCAGGCTTTGATCCAAAGACATCGAACGCGACCTTAGAAAACCTTTGAGTATCGCTAGGGAATAAATCCTGCACCATAAACCAGTTTCTAAGGAGATCGTGGCAGAACACGCTAAAAGCGTCTGCACGGTCCTGAGCCGCTGAAATAACCAATACCTTTGTATCTGGGTCTTTCCGTAGTCTCCAAAGCACGTAGCCTGCTGTGAGGAAGCTTTTACCACAACCTCGGTAGGCCATGATGATTCTACGGTTAGGACCATTCTGTAAGTAATCAGCTAACTGGTACTGGACAGGAGTAGGGCTTGGGAGTCTTAAGAAATGCCAAAGATGGGTAGCAAAAACAGGGAAGCTAGTGAGGGCTTCCTTAATAATCTGTCTTTGATTAGCATTAGGCACTTATATAAGATTTAACTTTGGACATATCTATTGAAGGGAGAGCTTCAATCATCTCACCGATAGCAGATATATCACCGTTCTTATCAAGAGTAATACCTTGGTCTTTAAGGAATTTAATAGCGTTAGCTAAGTCAGAAGCTTTAACGTTCTCAGAGTTAAGCTGATCTACTAACTTTGTAGCTACTAATCTGTGTAGACCTTGGAGTTCATCCTCCGTAGCCATACCTAATGATTTTCTTCTAGCCATGTTATTTAAGTCCTGGGAATAAGTTTTTCTCTACCATCGCTACAGCAGCATCGTCTATAGTGTTGTCAGTAGTGGTTGCTAATTTCTTTAGAAGATCCACAATTAACTGCTTCACTGAATCAGATTTTAGAAACGCAAAGAGAATAGGCTTAACTAGAAGAACCATTGGTAGAAGAGTAGTTCATAGTAAGGATACTACTTTTTCGCTCTCTTAATTGCAATAAGGTCTAAAAGTTTAGAAGCATACTCAGGATCAGCACTACTACTTTGTTGAATTAGGAGTTCTGCAAATAGAAGATATACAGTCTCTACATCCATCCGTTCGGGAAGAGTGGCTTCGGCTTCAAGAAGAAGCTTTAGTTTCTCGTGCCAAGAGACGTGAGTCGGAATTACATTCTTCGGTCCACTACACCATATTTCAGCAAAGCGCTCCTCGATTGACTCAGGAATGTACATCTGAATCATGTCGAGAGCTTCCTTCTGATGAAGCTGACCAGAATAGTAGGTAGCTACGTCACGGAGTGAGAACTTCACCAGCCAGACTCTTTCTGGAACTTCTTAGTAGCTGCGTCTTGAATCTTTTGACGGCGATCTCTTTCAGCCTGCTTTGACCGTTCTTTCATATCTGCCCACTCTTTACTTTTCTTGTGCTCCTCCCAATCTTTAGTTCTTTCGTACTCAGCTCTACGTTTGCGCTCCTTTTCGCCTTCACGGCGTTGGTATTCCATTTCAGACATAGTTTTAAACCGTGAATTTGTTAGGTTTTTTAGGTGGATAAGGAGGAGCCTCGTTTGGATTAGGTGGCCTATAAGGCCCATCCTCTCCAGGTACATTACCTCCTTTAGCTATCCTCTTTGGAGGAGCTTTGATGATACCTCGATCTTCGCTCATTTTTTTGATTTGTAGGCTGTACGTTTTACCCACTTACTATTATTACCCATAACGTAGTCTTTTTTCTTTGGATGCGTTGTACCAGGTTTAACTTTACTCTTCATCCAGTTACCTAATTTTGTTCCAGCCTTCTCAACTAAAGGTGTTAGATACTTATCAGCAAGAGCATAACCAAGAGCACCAACTATTGTTCCTCTAGCTCCTCCAGTCTTTTGTGCGTTTCTTAATTTCCATTGAGCTTTATTGAGCTTGTTGATTGCTCTATTAGTTGTTTGCTCAGTAGTTTTAATTTGTTTTTGCTTCTTTTTATAAGCAGTATCAGCTCTGTCTATACCTTTTTGTGTTCTGTCAGCAGCTGCATTAACGTCTTTAGCAGTTCTTACTTGCTCGTCTATTATATTTCGTGTTTCTGCATTTAATAATCTAATCCTATCCATTTCTGACAGCCTTTTAAAGGGCCGTCTTCTGTTATAAGCTCCATCTCCTTTCTTCTTGTCGCTCACTTTACATCGCCTCTTTTACGGGCATAAGACAAAGTACCTGGACCTTCATTCCATTCTTTCTTTGAGAGTCCATGACCTTTAGTTATATCTGAAGCGATATACCCAGCAACGCTGCCTTTTTTAAGTAATGAGGCAACTCTTATAATACCTCTAAGTCTATTCTTAGCGCCTGAGCCTACAGTTACTTTTTTAGATTTAGGTTGAGGTTTAGTCCCTCCAACAGTGTGACGACCACCTTTATATCCTTGAGATCTTTTTACTTGCTGAGCTCTGTTACGAGAACCTGTTACTTTCCTACGCTTAGAAAGAGGTGGTCTTCCAGCATCACTTGTTGTTTCAGCCATAATGTTTTTTAGGTGATTTGGTTAGACCTCTATCTGCTCTAGGTAGTAGATCGTATTTAGGTTTTAATCTAACAGTCCCTGGTCTTCCTGCACCAGTATTTTGTAGATAACCTCCTCTACCGCTGTTAGCATCAGGGTAGTATTTAATAGGAGTACTTGGTCCTTGATTCGGCATGGAAAATGAGAAAAAAGGTCTTGTAGGGAAACTGAAAGATGGTGTAGCTGACAAAGAAGAACAGATACAAATTTTAGGGACCTTTGTACGTCTTGGAGTTGTTGTATGGTCTGGTTTTATTATAAGCCTTAATTATTTACCTCTGCCAGGGATGACTGAGGAAAAGAATAATGATATTACGTTCATAACTTTCGTTTTTACTTCAGCTTTAGCTACCTTTGGGATTGATACAGCCAAGAAGAAAGAACATAAAGACAAAACTAATGGGGCTACACAAACTATAATCATAGAAACTCCAATTAAGATTGAAGGAGTAGATACCAAAAAGGTAACTAAAGTATGAGAAAATGCTTAATACTTTTGCTCCTGCTAACCCCAATTGCTGCAAGGGCAAATCCAATTACGCCTCAGTTCACTCAAGGATCGATGCAATCGACTACAGTGACTCAGGTCGATA
>Ga0080013_1004945_pt1 | contig 12780 bp, 24 predicted proteins | sample ETNvirenome_6_85_FD_69236 | JGI IMG/M metagenome (GOLD analysis project Ga0080013, IMG submission 69236) | Marine viral communities from the Pacific Ocean - ETNP_6_85 (SPADES assembly) (version 2) | ecosystem: Environmental > Aquatic > Marine > Oceanic | place: Pacific Ocean | collected 2013-06-19 | reverse complement strand
TGTTATCTATTTCAGCCATATAATACTCCTTTGTTTTAATGGTTAATTATTCTTACAACTATTTAAAAGATTATACAAGATATAAAGGTATAAATTTTTATCTTTTTTTATGCTACTATTTACAGGATTAAATGATACGGAAACCAGAAAGAAAATTATGGTATTTAATAAAGGAAAATACTCCAGAAATATTGTGGAATAGGGTAGAAACTACAACAATTAATGGCTTTCCTGATCTGCTTGGCTGTCATAAAGATTGTGGTTTTTTTACAACAGAATTGAAAGTATCAAATCGTAGCAAAATTAAGCTGTCCCCTCATCAAATATCTTGGAATTATAATCATGCTTTAAAAGGTGGTAGGTGTTTTATCATAGCCACCCCCCTTGAACAGACCACCCTAGAAATCTATGGGGGAATACAGAGTATTGATATATCGAAAGGTATCTATGAACCATTGTTCGTGGTTCATAAACCATTTGATTGGGGGAAGGTCGTTGAATTCCTGACACAAAACTGACACAAAACTGACACAATTAAGAAGAGAACAGGGCAGGGGGCAGGGGACACTAAACATTCGAAAATCTGACACTAAACATTCGCAGTGAAGCACGGACACTAAACTGTCGTAGAGTTTAGAAAAAATTTTTTTAAAAAAAAATAAAAAAGCAACGAGTTTTAATCGTCGCTTTCAAGGGCTTTGTTGAGTAACCATCGTAAAGGCTTGATGATAAAAATATAAATAAAAATAATTAGGAAGCACCAAAAATAAAAGCTATCTGCACTAGTGTTTTTCATATGATATATTCCTTATGTTAGGATCCCAGCACGCCCGGCAATCTAAGCAGCGGCCGCCCTGCTTGCCTGCATTACAAGCGCTGCCAATTGGTTTAACGCCTGGTGTATGTACCGTGCTTGAATGCTCATGAATATTTGAAGGCGCCCCGTTAATCATGGTTGCGCTTAATCTTATAACTAAGTTCGAAGGTATCACCCGGCCCTGGTCCTTATAATCTTTTACAATTTTATTTTCACGGGTTGGCAGCCAATGCTTTATGTTTGGCGTTCCTGCAGCTACGGCGCAGATCTTGCTCAAGTGCTCTATTGTTTGTATATCCCCGCTATCGTGCCAGCGGAAATAATTCTTTTCATAATGTGTTATCAATTGAATCATTGCCGAGACCCAGTTTTTGTTATCGATAGATCTTAATCGTCTAGCGTGACCGGTAACCACGGATGGATAAAAGTAATTAGCTTTCATTGCATAACAATTATAACACACTGATCCCTTCACCTGCTGCAGCTTGCCGCCGGTCTTACATCGTTTGGCGCTTAGGCCGTACGTATAACCAGGCATTTTTTTGTTCACGTTAGAGATTCCCCCGCCCGTCAATTGCTTAGCTTTTTTTAATGTGTACATTTTTTTTACTTTCTTATTGACTTGTTAATGAATCTGTTATAATCTTTTATAATAATTAATCAAGAAAGAAAGTAGGTTAATATGATTAAAAAAGAAGAGTTAGTTAAGGGTGATACATATATCATTGATAACGGCCTGGGGGCGCCAGTTAAAGCCAAGCTTTTAGAATCACCTAAGCAGGGCAAGGGCTGGAAGCAGGTTGTATTAATGGAAGTATATGGTTCATCAATTGGATTCTTTGACGAAGCGGGCGGGGTATATACTAAAGATATTCTAGAAGCATGTTAAAGAATCACGTTGGAATTACTAACGAAGGGTCACTAGTAAAATTTAAATTACATACTAGTGACGCCATTAACTGGTGGTCAAATAACGTTGACGACTTTAACAAAAATATACGGGCCAAGGCTTCGAATTGTGATCATGTAATTCGTCACGTTGAGCACCGTTATGCTCAGGATATCTACGAGGGAATGCTAGAATATTTTGGCAAGTAAATGAAGCAGCGGGGCCCGGTAAGCGGGGCCCGCTAAACACACACTAAACAAACACAATTAAAAATATGGAAATAAAAAAACTATTAGAAATTGAAAGCATAGTAAGCGGTCGCAAAACACCCTCAGATATGTTTGATGATTCACTAAACATACACTATTCAAAAAGCAGAGGTGAAAAAATAAATATAATGGATATGCACTTACCTCACTTGGTAAGGGCTTATAGTAATTTATTGGAAGACTTTAAGGATATTTATAATACCAGTTATAATGAAGGTTATAATGAAGCTTTAGATGATAGATTAAAAGAAGTTTTAAAAATGAATAGAAAGTCTTAAAAAATAGGGGGCTAAGCCCCCTACTCTATTACTTTTTTATTTTCTTTGCATGAATCTTAAAACCTTCTGGATTATCAGCATCTATATTGACAATAACTTTCTCGTCTGGTTTTAAGTCTCTGCTTTCTATTTCAATAGCTTTTCTACAAGATTCAAGAATAGCCTCAATCATTTGCCGTTTACTATCGAACGGATGATGATCTATTTTTTTTAATCTTTGATATAGATCGACTATATCTTTTCTTGTTTCATTCATATTAATACCTTTAAAAGTTCATTATCAACAGCAGTTGTAAACTTATATTGGTCAAATCTAGGGTTGTCGCTGCTTAACACTGCTATAAATAAATTTACTAAAGGATAATGATTGTAGTTTTTATCTTTGCTTTTCTCAAAGATAACATAGTCTTTGATTGCCTCAACAATCTTTATATAATCTTTTCTAGTCATACTTTCTCCTTTTGGTTGAATGATTAAGGGGCGAGTGTATCGCCCCCTATTTTCAACCCAACATTGAAAACTATTTATCTTTTGTTGGGTATTGTATTTCGTCTATTTGTCGTTGCAGATTATCAATAATTGAATGAGCTGCATTAATTTGACTTTGTTGTTCGTTCATGCGTTTAGCAATGATATCAAGTGTTTGTTTCATTGCGTCTGCAAAACCAACGACAGTAGTATTCTTATCTATTTTCATAGATCCTCCTTATCGGAAAATATTATGATAAAGGGGGGCGACGCCCCCCTATTCTTTATTTGATTTTGTCAATCTCGTAAACAATGCTACACCATTGCGACCGAGCGATACGATTTCGCCATTTAGCTAATGATTCATAGGAACCGTTAACCTTTAGTCCAATATGTGCCTTCACTTGTTCAAGAGTGACCATATCCTTTTGTAGAAACTGATGTCTTGCAAAAACATGACGATAGTTCCTGTTATCAATATTCGGTATACCGATTGACCCTGCACAACCAATTATTAAATAATTAGTTACATCAGAGTAAGGAAGCCCTATCAGTTGTCTCCCAACTGATGGTTTTTTGTCTTCTTCTTTATTGAAGCAAACAGTATCACGGTCTTTGATATCTCGGATATCTACATTTAAAGTCATAACATTTTCCTTAGTTGGATTGTATATCTTTCTTGGTAGACTTTCTATTTCGTCCCCTACTGTTGTTTCGGAGTGTCGAGGTTGTCGGTCATTTGCTCAACCAAGCTTGATATAAGTATACATTTAAACTAATTAAAAGATAATACAAGATAATAAATTAATTTATTTTAAATTAGTTGTGGATAACTTTTTATTACATTTTATTATATTGTTCTTATTCTTTTCACGTGAAAAGAGAGAAGGGCGACCTACTCTAAATTTTTTTTAGGTAACCCCTGCTCCTCCCAAATACTCTAAACTTTTGCTATACCCCCCACCCCCCGTTTTCGGGCGGGCGGTTTTTGAGAGAGGACATTTAGACAATGATTTATACAAACATATAGTATAAAAAAGATACAATGAATAAACCATCAGCCGAAGAATTAAAGCTGCTGCTTCGTGAACACGAACTAAAACTTAAAGATGCAGCGCAAGATAATTTTTTAAATTTTGCTAGAATAATGTGGCCAGACTTTGTTAAAGGGCCCCACCACCTTAGAACTGCGTCTAAGCTTCAAGAATTAGCTGAAGGAAAAATAAAACGTTTAATCGTGAACATGCCACCAAGACACACTAAATCTGAATTTGCATCTTTTTTATTTCCTGCTTATATGATGGGAATAAATCCTAAATTAAAAATAATTCAAACAACCCACACAGCGGAACTTGCTTACCGGTTCGGTCGTAAAGTAAGAAACTTAATGGGAACAACTGAATATCAAAATGTTTTTAATAATGTATCATTAAGTGTAGATAGTAAAGCAGCAGGTAGATGGGAAACAAACCATGGTGGAGAATATTTTGCAGCAGGTACCGGCGGTGCGATAACCGGGCGTGGTGCAGATTTATTAATTATTGATGATCCACATTCCGAGCAAGATGCATTAAGTGAAACTGCAATGGATAATGCTTATGAATGGTATACCTCTGGTCCTCGTCAACGTTTACAACCAGGCGGGCGCATTTTAATTGTTATGACTCGTTGGTCAACAAAAGATTTAACAGGACAATTAATGAAAGCACAAACAGAACCTAAAGCTGATCAATGGGAGGTAATTGAATTTCCTGCAATCTTACCAAGTAATAAACCTATTTGGCCACAGTATTGGAAATTAGAAGAATTAGAATCTGTTAAAGCTTCTTTATCAGAACAAAAATGGCAAGCACAATGGCAACAACAACCAACCTCTGAAGAAGGTTCCATTATCAAACGTGAGTGGTGGCAAGTATGGGATAAAGAAAAATTACCAGATTTAATTCACGTTATTCAAAGTTATGATACAGCATATAGTAGAAAAGAAACTGCTGACTATAGTGCTATTAGTACGTGGGGAATTTTTTATCCTGAAGAAGGAGCAAAGCCTCATGTTATGTTAGTTGATTGTAAAAAAGGAAGATGGGATTTTCCTGAGTTAAAAAGAATTGCTATGGATGAATATAATTTTTGGGAACCAGAAACAATTATTGTAGAAGCAAAAGCAAGTGGTATGCCTCTTACACAAGAATTAAGAACATTAGGAATTCCAGTTGTTAACTTTACACCAAGCAAAGGAAATGATAAACATGTACGTGTGAATTCTGTTTCACCTTTATTTGAAGCTGGTATGGTATGGCGCCCAGATGAAAGATGGACAGAAGACATGGTGGAAGAGTGTGCGGCTTTTCCATACGGTGAACATGATGATTTAGTAGACAGTATGACCCAAGCTATGTTAAGGTTTCGTCAAGGTAATTTTGTTGTTCATCCAGAGGATTATGAAGATCCTCCATTGCAAATTGGTATGCAACGAAATTATTATTAGGAGGGCTTATGGTCGAGAGTAGAGTAAAACAATTAAGAGATCTTTTAGAAGATGCAAAAGCAATAGGAGATCAGGACCAAATAGATATCATTGAACAAGAATTATTTTTAATTAATCCTAAATATGTTAGAGCAAGTAAAGGTGGCCATGTAAAAAGTTCAGCAGAAACTTCTGTAATTAAAGGAGCAGCAACCAAGGGAAGTGCCCAGGGGTCCACGATCCCCGGACCAAAAGCCAAGGGTTCAGCAGAAGGTTCCGTTATTAAAATGAAATCAGGCGGACTAGCGAAACGTGGTTACGGAAAGGCAAGAAGATAATGGCTGTTGACAAAAGAATTACAGGAGTATCAAATCCTGATTTAGAAGTTGAAGAAACAGTTGATATAGAATCAAGCGATGTTGTTAATAGACTTAATAACGATGAAGAAATAGAAGTTCAAGAAACAGAAGAAGGTGGAGCAGTTATTGATTTTGATCCGTCAGCTAAGCCACTTGAAGCAGGGTTCGCTGACAATTTAGCAGAAGTTTTAGATGACCAAACGTTAGGAAAGATAGCTTCTGATTTAATTCAAGAATTTGACTCGGACCACGAATCACGGCACGAGTGGGAATTTTCATATACCAAAGGTTTAGATTTATTAGGCTTTAAATATAATGAAAGAACAGAACCATTTCAGGGCGCAAGTAGTGTAACACATCCTTTATTAGCAGAATCAGTTACAGCTTTTCAAGCGCAAGCTTTTAAAGAATTATTACCACCAGCAGGACCAGTAAAAACAGAAGTTTTAGGTGTAGAAACACCAGAAATTATTGCGCAAGCAGATAGAGTTCAAGATTTTATGAATTATCAGATCACTGATAAGATGGAAGAGTATACACCAGACATGGATCAGTTGCTTTTTCACTTACCACTTGCAGGATCTGCTTTCAAAAAAATTTATTATGACGCTACAAGACAAACAGCAGTGTCAAAATTTATACCAAGTGAGGATTTAGTAGTAAATTATTTAGCAACTGACCTACAATCAGCAGAACGTGTAACACATATTGTAAAAATGTCGGAAAATGAGCTTTTAAAACAGCAAGTTGCAGGGTTCTATAGAGATATTGAGGTACAAGTTAGCGATGAAGAGACAGAAATACAGAAAAAATACAACCAATTAGAGGGAGTTAACAAAGTTGCCTATTCTGATGACGTTTATACCTTGTATGAAATGCATTGTGACTTAGATATTCCAGGATTTGAAGATATGGATGGCGATTCAGGTGAACCTACAGGTATTAAAGTACCATATGTGGTAACTATTGATAAGGGATCTAATAAAATCTTATCTATTTACCGAAACTACAAAGAAGATGACCCTCTTAGAAAAAAAATAGAATATTTTGTTCATTATAAGTTTTTACCTGGTCTTGGTTTTTACGGTTTTGGTCTTATTCACATGCTTGGAGGGTTATCACGAACAGCTACCTCTACACTTCGTCAACTTATTGATGCAGGAACATTATCAAATCTACCTGCAGGGTTTAAAGCTAAAGGATTACGTATTGCCGGTGATGATTCACCATTACAACCAGGAGAATTTAGAGATATAGACGCACCAAGTGGGGACTTACGAGCTGGCTTAATGCCACTTCCATATAAAGGCCCTGATCAAGTGCTATTTCAGTTATTAGGTTTTTGTGTAGACGCTGGACAAAAATTTGCAGCTATTGCTGATATGAAAATATCAGAAACAAACACAAATGCACCTGTCGGAACCACCCTCGCTATGATGGAACAAGGCGCTAAAGTAATGAGCGCTATTCATAAACGTTTGCACTATTCACAAAAACATGAGTTTAAATTACTAGCAAGTGTTTTCGGTACCTTCCTTCCTCCGGAGTATCCGTACATGGTTGTGGGTGGAAATCAAATGGTCAAACAAACAGATTTTGATGACAGAGTTGATGTTATCCCTGTTTCAGACCCTAACATGTTCTCGATGTCTCAACGTGTGGCAATGGCTCAAATGCAATTGCAATTAGCTCAAGCTGCACCGGACCAACATAACTTATATGAAGCATACCGCCGTATGTATCAATCGTTAAATGTTCAAAACATCGAGGCTCTTTTACCTCCACCGCCTCAACCTCAACCAATTGATCCTGGTGTAGAGAATGCAATGGCATTGGGTTTAAAATCTCTTCGTGCTTTTGAAGGACAGAATCATCAAGCTCACATTGATGCTCATAGAGCATTTATGTCTAGTTCATTAGTTAAAGCAAACTTACAAGTTTTAGCTTTATTACAAGGACATATTTCAGAACATGTAGCATTAATGGCACGTGAAGAAGTTATGCAACAAGCAGGACCACAATTACAACAAATGCAGATGCAGATGCAGCAAAATCCTATGATGGGCCAAAATCCACAAATGCAACAACAAATGCAACAATCTAAACTGCAGATTGAATCAGAAGTTGCACAGCGTATCGCTCAGATAACTAATAATATGGTAGCTGAAGAACAAGATATGTTAGAAGCAGATGGAGCTGATCAATTAGTAGAGCTTCGTGAAAAAGAATTAGAGATTCAAGCGGCTGATGTTCAACGAAAAGTCAATGAAGGCAAGGAAAAAATAGCTTTAGATAAAATGAAGTTTGATCAAAAAGAAGATCTTCAATCACAAAAGATAGACTCTATCGAAGACATTGCTGAATTAAGAGCTAGGGTAGCTTTAAAGAAAATGGACGATCAAAAACCGAAAAGATAAAAATATGATAGGGGATGCTGATAGATTAATTAATGAAATATACGCTAAAGCAAGAGATATTATAGAAAAAGAAAAATTAAATCCTATTGATTTCTCAGGGGCTTTGATAAATGTAGCTAAACTTATTCTTATAGAAGAGGTAGGAGCAAGAGATGCACAAATCTTATTTGATTTTGCTGATAAAAGTTTTATAATAGAATCTGAACAAATAACATATCATTAAAGGAATTATTATGGATAACCCAAAACCAAAATACATTAACGGAAGTTTGTACCCTAATGCAAAAATGACTGTATCTACAGATATGAATCCTTATGCAGGAAAATTTGTTAATCAAGAAAAAATTATTGATGTATATACAGCTAGTGCGAAAGGACCAAAAGTTAAAGATAACTTAGGTGCTGGACCAAAAGGACAACGAAGTAAAATGCAAATTAAAAAGGTAGCATTCAAAGGTTTAAAATAGTATACTTTGCTACTTTAACAAAGGAGGTTATATGAACCTATTAAAAGATCTGTGGGAACACATTAAAGAGTGGAGCCAATGGAAAATGAAGGATTGGATCAAAGCGGCTATCGTAGCCATTGTAGTTATCTGGGTAATTAGCTGGATGACAGGCGGAGCTGCATAAAATGTTTGGCATCATTCAAGGAATTATAGGAGGCCAAGGTGGTGCATTAAAAACTATTGCTAAAGTGGTCGATGATTTGCACACCTCAGAGGGGGAAAAGCTAGATAAAAAAATATTAATGCAGCGTATTCAACAAAAAATCGCTGAAAAACAATTAGACGTAAATGCAAAAGAAGCAGGTCATCGATCCGTATTTGTTGCTGGGTGGCGCCCGGCGATTGGCTGGTGCGGAGCCCTGGCGCTGTTCTTCGCCTTTATCCTATCTCCCTGTATTGATTGGTATGCAAAATTTTCAGGTATGGATATTGTCCCACCTGCCATAGAAACTGGGCCCCTTCTAGCAATTGTCACTTCAATGCTCGGCGTATCGGGCCTCAGAACTTTTGAGAAGGCAAAGGGTCTTACTAAATAATGGCTAGATTATCAGCAAAAAATTTAACTGTTCCACAAATGAAAGCTAATGCTGCAGGAATGAAAGCACAAATTGCAAGTAAACCTAAAGGCGATCCAACAGGTATGAAATTAAAAGGTCAACCATTAACAGGCGCAGCCGTTAATAAAAAAAAGGGTGGAAGTGTAAAGAAGAAAAAAGGATTATATTATAATATAAACAAAAGAAAAAAAGCAGGGACAAGTAGATCTAAAAAGAAATCTACTATTAGTCCTAAGGCTTATGCTAATATGAAAAAAGGTTTTCCTAAGAAAAAGAAAAAATAATGCCTTTCAAATCAGAGAAGCAGAGAAAATATTTATTTGCAAATGAGCCAGAAATTGCTAAGAAGTGGGCTAAGAATTATAAACATGGTGGTTTTGTGATTGTTAAACCTAGAGGGTTCGGTCGTATGCTATCAAACAAAAGACCTAAAACTAAAATATATACATGAGCTTAGAAGAGAGAATTATGGAACATGAAGGATTTGTTCCAAAAATTTATAAAGATACCCTTGGATTTGCTACAATAGGTTATGGCCATTTAGTAAAACCAACAGATGTTTTTGAAGAAGGAGTAGAATATCCTGAAGAAGAACTTTATGAATTATTTTTAACAGACTTACAAGAAGCGAAAGAAGGAGCTAATACTTTAGTAGGTCATATTAAAGATCTTCATCCTAATGCTTGGGAATGTATCGTGGAAATGGTATATCAACTTGGTACTACAGGGGTTATGAAGTTTGCTAAGATGCTTTTGGCACTTGAAGAAAAAAATTATCACGAGGCTCATTTACAAATGCTCGATTCACGTTGGAGAAAACAAACAAAAAAAAGATGTGAAGCTTTGGCTGCGATCATGAAAGATTGTGGTTAATGGAATTAATTACAGTAATTGACTATTTAAAAAAAATAATTAAAACTAGACAAGAACAAGTTAATACAGTTATAAACAAGGGTGTAAAAGACTTTGAAGAATATAAGTATCTTCTAGGAAAATTACATGGATATAATGAAATAGTACAGGAACTCACGGACCTGCTAAAAAAACAGGAGCGATATGACGAAGCCGAAGATAATGATACCCGAAACTAATATCATCGATATTAATGAAAAACCTTACAAAACAAAAAAAGAAATAGGAAAAGTTCCAGAACCTACAGGTTTTAGAATTGTTTTATTTCCTTTATTGTTAGAGAAAAAAACAAAAGCAGGATTACATCTTACAGATGAAACGGTAGCAGAAGCTCAAATAGCAACGAATGTGTGTAGAGTTTTAAAAGTAGGACCTGATGCTTATAAAGACAAAGAAAGATTTCCAAACGGTGCTTGGTGTAAAGTCACTGATTGGGTTCTTATTACCAAATATGCTGGATCAAGAATTCGTATAGAAGGTGGGGAACTTAGAATAGTAAATGATGATGAAATACTGGCAGTCATTGATCATCCGAAAGACATACTGCCAGCAAGTTTATTTTAGGAGATTATTATGGCTGAAGAAAAAATGGTTCCAATAGATACAAGTGGTAATAGTGTTGAAGTAACACTTAAAGAAGAAACTAAAGAAGAAGTTCCTGTAGAGGAAAGTAATATAAGAGAAATAGTAGAAGAAAAAGAAGAAGAAAAAGTAGAAGTAGTAGAAGAAAAAAAAGAAGAGACTAAAGAAGAAAAAAAAGCAGATGAACCGAAAGATGATTTAGAAGAATATAGTACAGGAGTTAAAAAACGTATTGATAAACTTACTAGAAAAATGCGTGAGTCTGAACGTCGTGAACAAGCAGCGGTAGAATATGCAAGAAAAATTCAAGAAGAAAATTCACAATTAAAAAATAGAACTTCAGAAACGAATAAGCTTTATGTTTCTGATATGTCGGCTCGCATTGATTCTCAACTTGATGCAGCGAAAACAAATTTAAAGAATGCTATTAATAATGGTGATGTTGATGGACAAGTAGAATATCAAAAAGAAATAGCAACACTAACTCAAGAAGGAGATAGAGTAGCAAGAGAAAAAAGAAGATTAGAAAATATTCAACCTACTAATCCTGATACTGCTTCGGTTAAAAAACAACCTCAAACACCTCCACCGCCAGATCCTCGTGCTGTAAAATGGGCTGAAGATAATTCATGGTTTGGAGAAGATCAAATTATGACTTATGCAGCTTATGGATTGCATCAACAATTAACCGAACAAGAAGGTTTTGATCCTCGCACTGACGAATATTATCAAGAAATTGATAAAAGAATAAAAAAAGAGTTTCCTCATCGCTTTAAAGATAGTAAGATAGAGGATAATAGTAGTAATAGTAAGCCCGTCCAAGCTGTTGCTTCTGCAAATCGATCGACGAAAACTGGACGCAGAACCGTAAAACTCACACCATCGCAGGTTGCGATAGCAAAAAAATTAGGTGTGCCATTAGAAGAATATGCAAAACACGTGAAGGAGGCATAATACAATGACTGAAAAGATAAATAAATCCCCACGCAAAATTGAAACCCGTGAAAAAAAAGCTCGCAAGAGAGGATGGGTTCCTCCTTCAAGTTTAGAAGCACCCGAACCACCCGAAGGTTTTCACCATCGTTGGGTTCGTGCCGAGTTCAGAGGCGAACAAGATGAAAAAAACATTTTGGGTCGTTTACGTTCAGGATATGAATTTGTTAATATAAGTGAATATCCAGGCAGAGTAGATCTTCCTTCCATTTTAGAGGGAAAATATAAAGGTGTTATCGGAGTTGGAGGATTATTATTAATGAGATGTCCGATCGAAGTAAAAGAAGATAGAGACGCTTACTTCAGGCGCTTAACAGACGATCAAGCGGCATCAATTGAAAATGATCTCATGAAACAAGAGCACCCTTCAATGCCTATCTCAAAAGATAGACAGAGTAGGGTAGAATACGGTAGAGTCAAAAAATCTTAATGGGTAAGATTGATGTCTCTATTTCACATTGTCTAAAGGAGACATATTATGGCTAATATAGATGCGAGTTTTGGTCTTCGTCCTTACGAAAGAACAGGCTCAAATTATAATAACCAAGGTGTTAATGCGTATCCTATAAACTTCGATGGATTAACTACTGGTACTACTTCCAAAATTTGGACTGGTACTCCAGTAATTCCTCTAGCCGCAGGTTTAATAGATGTCGTGGGTAACGCTAATGGCGGTACTGTACCTTTGTTAGGTGTCTTTATGGGTTGTCGATATATCGCAACTGATGGAACACCAACTTGGTCAGCACACTGGCCTGGTTATGCGGCGGTTAAACCGTCAACAGAAGCAACAGCTTTTGTAGCAGATAATCCTGATGCATTATTCGTTATTAATGCTGATGGTGCATTACCTGATGCTGCTTTGTTTGCTAATGCAAACTTAGCGACAGCAATTACTGGAAGTGATACAACTGGTTACTCTTACGGGGAACTAGCTACAGGCACTATCGCATCAGGATCGGCAACTTTAAATTTAAAGATTGTTGGATTTGATGATCAAGCTTCAGTAGATGCAGGTACAGTTGATAAAACTGTAGCAGGCCGATTAGCGGTCGTAAAACTTAACGTCCATTATATGGACTCAACCTCAGGGATATAGGAGATAGGATATGGCTATTAATAGAGCACAGCTTGCCAAAGAACTAGAACCTGGTTTAAATGCCCTGTTCGGTTTGGAGTACGCACGCTACGAAAACGAAGCTGCTCAAATTTTTGAGCAAGAATCAAGTGATAGAGCTTTTGAAGAAGAAGTTATGTTGGTTG
>Ga0080013_1004944_pt1 | contig 12782 bp, 33 predicted proteins | sample ETNvirenome_6_85_FD_69236 | JGI IMG/M metagenome (GOLD analysis project Ga0080013, IMG submission 69236) | Marine viral communities from the Pacific Ocean - ETNP_6_85 (SPADES assembly) (version 2) | ecosystem: Environmental > Aquatic > Marine > Oceanic | place: Pacific Ocean | collected 2013-06-19 | reverse complement strand
GCAACAAGGTGTGGTGGTCAAAGAAAGACTTGGAGCCTGCACAATGAAAACTGGTGACTTGGTAGTGGCGACCCGCAAGGAGAATTACAATAAAGACGACTTTCCGAATCGTTATATGGGAATATTCATCAAGGAGAATCACGGCGACAAGTATATCGAGTGTTTTACCGGAGAGCATATCGGACGATTTAGCCCTGACTTTTGGGATGTGGAGGTTGTAAGTGAAAATCGGTGACTTGGTAAGTTATGGAACGATGCCGCACTGGAAACTGGAGGGCTGCTTGGGCATCTTGGTCCGAAAGCTCCAATGGAATGACTCGTGGATTGAAGGAATTAACTGGGACGGCGACCCGGCTTGGTGGATTCAGTATGTAGGGGACGAAGCCCCCACATGGAATTATGAAGAAGAATTAACACTAGTAAGAAAAGGAAACTAAATGTGTGAGTATCATTTATACCCTGGCGATATGTTCAGGACTAAGGCTGGTCTGGGACTTATCATAAAGAAAAGCGGTGGCTACTTCACCTACTCAAACGTAGGGGACGACCAGAAGAAGACTTACCCCACAATTGAAACAAAGCGGTTCTATGGTTATTGTGACGATATGAGCCACGGACAAATACTGGAAGTGATACTGCTTCCAAACCGGAAATACCGGAGAAAGAGAAAATAATGGATATTGGCGATAAAGTACAACACTTTGGAACAGGTTCGATTGGAACCGTAATTGATAGCAGCTATGAGTTGGAGACACCATTTCAGCAGTTGTGTGTGCAGTGGGAAGATGACTTGGCCCCGCATAAGGATTCTTGGGAAAGGCGCGAAGCCCTCTCCATCATCCCGCATGCGCCCTACGACTTTCACATTAGCGATTAGGGGTTGACAGCAGCCGCGTTCCGTGGTATGCTGTAAGCACAATGGAGGTATGGAATGGGCTATCGCTCAGAAGTTGTTCTAGCAATCAGTAAACATCTTACACCGTTTTTGACGCTAGCGGCATCACAGAATGCTGCGGCGCAAGCCTTGGTGTTTAAGGATGCCGACCACTTTGATCGCGACTACGGTGGCGACAAATCGTGGCTTATTCGCTGGGATCATATCAAGTGGTATGACTCCTATGAATGTATTCAGACACTTGAGAAGTTCGTTAGCGAAGCCATCTGCGATGAATATGAGTTTGAGGTGGAGGGAAACAAAGAACTCTCTAGTGAACATATCCGCTTCGTCAGAGTTGGCGAAGAGTCGGGCGACATCGAAATGATGGGCGACGGCTTTTGGGATATTTACACCAACACTAGCATTTGCTACTAGGAAATACTATGAAGCCTCGCGGAATGGCAATGATCGGTGCGTTGGTTCGCAGCAATAATGGAATTATGAAGATTGTCACAGCATACAAGTGCGATGCGTCGTGTGAGTTCGTTCATTTTGCGGGTGATGGAGCAACCACTTGGTATCCGCTGTATGACTACGAAATCCTTTCTATGGAAGAGTGATGGAAGAAAGCACTTTCCTAAGTTCGTTTCAAGTTGGTGATTTGGTTACACTAAAGCATCATCCCGGCGCACCTATTGCGGTGGTCACAAGTCTGGACGCTCTTGCGTTCGACAGAATACAGATTCAATTCTTTGATACCGACCGCCCCGAAATGGCTGCGCCTGGACACTGGAAAGTTGTGAGTAGAAATGAAAATCGACCTGAAGATCGGTGACTTGGTTACGGAGTTCGACATTGACTATCCGAAGAAGAAGTTTCCTCTGGGAGTTGTGCTTCCTTTTCCTCTTAGTTTTGTTGAAAGTGCCCCGTGGATTCGGGAATCCTATGAAGAGGGCGGAGTTGTGTGGGTTTGCTGGCCCGAACTGGGCGAAGCAAACTGGTGTTACATAGACGAAATGAGATTGCTCAATGAAAATCGGTGACTTGGTAAGGTTCGTTGACCGCACCGGAAGCTTTCCAGCCTTGAACGGAAGAATGGCGCTTGTGGCCGAACAAGATGAGTGGGCCACGATTGTTGAGTGGCTTGATGGGGTGCGGGATGATATTGCATATTATGCCGATCACTGTCCGTTTACAGAAGCAGAAGCGTGGTGGAAGATTATAAGTTATGCACAACGACGAAGATGAAGTTTGGTTTTGTAGGTTCTGTGGTTGGAAGTCATGGAAGAAGTGGAATGGGTGTTTGTCATGCCAGAGCAGCGTACCACTGAAGAAGTGGGAGTAAATTACAATATTGGTGACCTGGTGAACATCAAGTATTGCCGGGTTGTAAAAGATACTTTGAAGTTCTTCTGGGTGCCTGGAGTTATAACCGACCGCGCTGGAGCGATAGACGGCACCGGAGAATACAAGGTTTTGACGCTGGACGGAAAGCACGATTGGTCACCGCTCAATGATCTGTTGCTAATCCAGCGCGCAGAAACCTAGCAATATCAAATAGTTCTTGACTTTCGCGCCCCCTCTGCTATACTGTAAGCAGGATGGAGGTTAGGTGTGGCTATTCGGTGTCAAGTCAACAATCTGCGCTGTGGCGATATTGTCGTTATGCACGGCTCCCACGGTTGCGCCGATGCGACCGGCTATGTTGTGGACACTAACCCTGACACCTGGGACGACCCGGCTGTGCTGATTCAATTTATGGGACCAGACACCGATCGAATGCCGCTCCATTATTACCACCACGAACTTGACGACTATTTGGAATCTGGCGAAATAAGGATTCAGCATGCCTAGCAAAGCACCGAGAGTTGGAGACGTTGTAAAGTCCCGAGTGACCACCGAGAGTCTGGCGGGATTTATTGTAGGAACCGAAGGCATCCATGTTTGGGTGCGCTTTTTTGATACTGCGGCTCAAGGCGAGTCTTGGGATGTTTACACCCGCCGCGACACTCTGGAGGTTTTGTCCCGTGCAAACTCGTGCTGACATTAGAATTGGAATGTTGCTTCGCTGGTATGGCGATAGTGACGCCGACGACGACCCCGACGATTTGGGGATTGTGGTGCAGATGCCAGGAGAGAACTGGCACGGCAACTATCATATTGCGTGGTCTATAACCGACACCGTGAGCCACCACAGCTCTGATATGATTGAGGAATCTCTGTATCAGGGACAGATGGAGATTGTGTGATGATGCCCAAAGTAGGACAGCTGCTTCGGTGGTATGATAATCCCGTGCTAAACCCCGAGGGCGAGCACTGTGATATTGGGATTGTGAAAGAAGTTCAGATTGATGGCGAGAGCTTCTTCGACAACGATGAATACGCCTATGTTGTGATTATTGATTGGTGTAAAGGACCACACCACTCTGAGCATGACCAACACGAATACGAAGAGTCCATTCAAACCAATGAGATTGTGGTGGTAGAATGAAATTTTCGCATCCGAAGATTGGTGATTTGGTAAGAGACAATCAACATCAGGATGGCGCCGAAATCGGCCTTGTGGTTTCTCAGCCGTGGGCCGAACCAGACCCACTAGGAGGGGAGGCGGATACCTATCTTTGTGTGAGTGTTCAGTTTGTCAGTAGCTTCATCTATTCTGTGGACGTTGAGGATTTGGAGTTGATAAGTGAAACGCGGTGATTTAGTAAAGCATCCCAAAGGAATGATGAATGTTTGTAAAAAGACATACTCGATGGGAATTGTTCTGGGAGTATACTCCGAACTTAAGTATCCAGCGGGAGAGACACAAGTGAAAGTTTTGTGGAACAATCTGGATAGTTACCTTGTTTACCACCACCATCAACTAGAGGTAATCTGTGGAGGTCGGTGACTTGGTAAAGTTCAGGAAGAAGTTCCGCGGGCTTGGTAATCTAATCGGCCTTATCATTGCAGAAAATGGTAAGGCATTTGATATTCTTTGGAGCGCGCCTGTCGCTTCGCCTTTTGGGGCTGGAGGCGCATCGAACATTCAGACGGAACCGCCCGAGTTCTTGGAGGTCATAAGTGAAAATCGGCAACCTAGTGACCTATAAACAGCACCCACTCAATCAGGTCTATCCGTGTCCGTGGAGCCGGATGGGTCTGGTTATCGCGTATGGATTCACTCAGGACTCAGGCGGATCGGAAACTCCCCGGTGGAAGGTTTATTGGTATGACAGCAAAGGCGAGGGTTGGTATCATGACAAGGATTTGGAGCGCGCGCGATGAAAAGTGACCTTGAAAGACTGCTGGCAATGTTGTGCAACGAGCAGACGGACCCATCGGCGTATCAGTTTGTCCTCAAACAGATTTTGGAATTGATCGATGAAAATCGGTGACTTGGTAAGGCATCGGTCGTTCGATGGTCACTATAATGCGTGGCTCGGACTAATCGTGCGGGAAATCCCCGGTACTGATGAAATCAAAGTCATAGAATGGTGGCACAGTGAAGGTGGCACAAATCACGGTTCGTACCGTGCGAGAGATTTGGAGTTGGTAAATGAAAATCGGTGACTTGGTAAGATTCGTCAATGACGCATGGGGCGACCCGCGCACCGCCCCCGGCCCGATTGGAATCGTCACAAGGATAGGGACCGCTAGAGAAGGCATCGGAGGCGAACTGTTCGCCACGGTGTTTTTTTGGGACGCCGACTTCCACAGCCCTTACACCAGTCCCATCGACGATTTTGAGGTTGTAAATGAAAAATTGATGGGAGTAGCAGAGTGAGAACGGGTGATCTTGTAAAGTGGGTACGCCAGGACCATGCCTATGGCCTTGTCGGTCTTGTGGTCGCTGAACCCTGGTACACCGAAAACTTTGAGGGCAAAACTTGGATGGTGACGAAAGTCCTCTTCTGCCAGCGTCTCTTCGATTCGCCCGAGGTCGTGAACGTTGAGGATGTGGAGTTGGTAAATGAAGGTCGGTGACATTGTAAAGTTGATTGACAGCCCAAAGTATGATTGGATGGAGAATTATCTTGACAAACACTTTGAGGTCTGCGACATCATGACTGAGAGCATGAAACTCAAGATAGTAGGCTCAGACCCCGAGTGGTTTTGGCTCGTGGGTAAAGATAATTTTGAACTGGTGGAGGAAAATGAAAATGGATACTGAAGATTGTAGTTGGAATGCTATAGATGTATTGAACGTTGTTGATGGCGCGGAACTAGTTACAATAGTGCGCGACATTTATTTGTGCGTTTGGTATGGGGGAAGGACAATTGAAATCTATGATATTACGGATCCTGCCATGAAGTCCGAGATGGAATCGCTCCTGCCGCATGAGCCGAATCAATTGCTTTACGTCCACGATCGAATTGATAATTATTTTGATCTGCTGGACCAAGAGAATTTTGCAAAAGACTTGACAACCGAGCAGATTCGTGCTATAGTAGAGACAGAATGAACGATTACCCCACGGAGGATAGGGAAATGATTCCAGGAATTCTAACTTTGGAAAAGGCAGCTTTGCAGCGTCTTACAGAAGACAGGTTGGCGTCCGGCAGCCTAGGAGAAGAAACAGAGGTGGCGCTAGCGTCGGCTGGTGTTTATTGGGACGAACTCGGACAAGAATACTTCAGTATTGATGCCTTTCAACGTGAAACTTTTGAGCGATTGGCTCACGAGTATGCCTCCCAAAACTACGCCTGATAACCGTTACATCGTTCCGTGGCCTCCGGTAATCTGGACGGCTCCGGTGTCGGGAAAGCGTTACGCAGGCTCAGCCGGCGTCAACATTGAAATTGATGACGATTGGGTGCTTGATGACATTCAAGAGTTCTTTTGCTGGGGCGAAGAAGCCCGAAAGTATTGGGATCCCACCTACTCCGACGAGCCCGCAAAGACCATCGAGGTCAAGGGATCAAAGGGGCAGACCTACAAGGTGACGAAGACCGGCCCCGCGTGGAACTGCGAATGTCGGGGCTTCTCGTACAGGCGAGATTGCAAGCACATCCAAAACCTCAAAATCCTAATTGAGGGTTGACAAAGCCGCTTGACTATGGTACTATATAGTTACAGTGAGCGAAGGGACCACGATGCTAAAGCGAATCAATAACACGCTGGGACGAATGATGGTTGTCGGGGACGAGAGTTCTTGGGATTATGGATTCATGCAATCTATCCAAGAGCAAGTCCAGAACGGACGCATTCTTTCCCGCAATCAGGAACGACACCTTCAACAGATTGAGGGGCGGTGGTCCGATGAGGCTTTGGCCGCTCGAGCCGATTTCGCCAACAACTGGGACGACGAAAAGGAACAAAAGTTCACGATCGCCTTGAACTACTACCTGAAGACGGGATACTACAGTAACATCGTTTACAAGTATCTGGGCGATAACATGGAGCGCAAAGGCACTCCTACGGAAAAGGAATATAACAAGCTCGTACTCAACAAGTATGCGGCGGCTGTAATTACAAACGCTTTGAGCGACAGTCAGTTTCCAGCAGGGACGACTGCTATCTTCCGCGCAAACGCGGGATACGGACGCAAGAACATGCCAGTGGTGATTCTTCAGAATTCCAATGATGGAAGTCAAATGAAATCCCACGCAAAGGGCGCGAAGCCCGTTCAGGTTTTGATGGTGGGGTCCGCCGAGCCCATATGGACCGAGGAACGATACCTCAAAAGAGCCAAGAAGAGAAAGTAGAGATCCAGCCCTGCAAGATCGGGGTTGGAATTAGGGGTGAATTTTATATAAATAGTGGATTCAACGACAATCATGAATCCCTGGCAGCATGAAGCCTTAAGTTATTATGGACCACGCTGAGCCGAATTGTATTGAAAGTTGTCTAGGTAGCAACACCTGAAAAGCTGTTGCCCCCCTCCTTTGTATTGATAAAAAGTGGTTGACAGCGGACCCAAAAGCTGCTATGATAGAATCAGAAGCTAGAGATAGAACCCCAACCAAGAAAGATAAAACATGAGTTGGAACGGCACCGTAAGGTGTGGAAATTGTTATGAGAGCGGACACAACCGAACTGGTTGTCCCAAACTGAAGAAGGCGTGGGAAGAGGATCCCACAAGCTATGAGGGTCGCGAATGGGCGCGGATCGTAGAGCGCAAGGCAAAGCCAAAGATTTGCGGCTACTGCGACGAAAGTGGACACACCCGCGCAGGGTGTGATACGATGAAGGCACACAAGGTGATTTTCACGAACGACGCTATTCTGTGGCGGAGGGCGCTGGTGAAGTGGATGAGTGAAAATCAGCTGCGCGTTGGCGCTTTGGTTCGCTGCAATGATGCGAGTTACTATCACGCCTCGGGCTACATGCACCCGAGTGATGAGAATTACGTTCCGCCGTTGGGCCTCATCATGAACTCGATGTGCTCGTCATTGACCCATTATCATGGTATCATGAACAGTCACGAATGGCTAAGCGGAAGCTCGATGTTTAGCTTTGAGCGCATTGGTGCCGGCGATGAGAGTCTCTACCGCAGGAACATTGGTATTGCGCTTCCTTGTATTCCCGGCATCGTCCCTCGTTACGGAAAGGGATGGTACGGAGCCGAACCGGTTGACCGAATGGGCCGAATCAGCAATGTTGATTGGGAAGTGGTTTCGCCTGGACAGGCAGACTTCAGTAACAGTACCTTCTTGAGCCTCAAGGTTCTCAAGCAGACCGTGAAGGAGCATTTCAAGGCTCCCAATGAGACAACGGAGAGAGGTTTTTATACCTTCTGCGACTTCCAGAGGACGCAGCTTCAGGAATACCTGAATGGTGAGACCGAATCTTCTGAAATGGTCGACCCCGAAGTTCCCGGGAGTAATACTTAGTATAGAATCTAGTGATTTTTAGGGTTGACAGCAGCGTCTCCCTGTGGTACTATATAGACAATGGACGGGGCGAGTAACGCCCCAACAACTAGGAAAAACATGGCAATTGACTTCAAGAATCTTCTCCTCGTCCTCCCGCACGTTACAAGTGCGAATCACCCAGTCCTGCTTCGCGGACGACACGGCATCGGTAAGTCCTCTGTGGTTTACCAGTATGCCGAATCTCTCGGTATGCCTATCGTGGAACGCCGCGCTAGCCAGATGACGGAGGGTGACCTTCTGGGCCTGCCGACTGTGGACGAAGGCGTGACTGCCTTTTGTCCTCCCGACTGGTTCGCAACTTCTTGCGATACTGGTGTGGTCCTCTTCCTCGATGAGGTTGACCGTGCTACGCTGGAAGTCCGGCAGGGCATCTTCGAGCTTTGCGATTCTCGCAAGCTCGCAGGCCACGCGCTTCACCCCGACACCCTGATTTTCGCAGCCGTCAATGGCGGAACGCACGCAGGGGCGGCTTCCTATCAGGTCGGAGAGATGGACCCGGCAGAACTCGACCGCTACACCGTGTTCGATGTTGAGCCTTCCATCGACGACTGGATCGCCTGGGCCGTCGACAACTGTGAGCCTCTCGTGACCGACTTCATTCGGAACAACACCGAGCACTTGGAGCACAACGACGACCCAGAGCCGAACAAGGTCTACCCTTCCCGGCGTTCCTGGGCTCGTTTCTCCGACACGATGGCGGCTGCTTGCCTGCTTGAAGCGGGACAGTCCAACCCGGCAGTCTTTTCGTTGGCTTCGGCCTACCTGGGATTCGAAGCTGCGGTGTCGTTTAACGACTTCGTTGCGAACTACAGTAAGGTTGTTACCATTTCGGATGTTCTCGACCACGGCAAGACCCCGGATGTAGACCTGAACCAGCACTGCGCTCTCATTGACAAGATGGGTGCGAGTGACCGATTCAAGAACGCTCTCAACGAGGGCGAACTGATTAACCTCGCGGCATACTTCATGTCCCTGCCGAGCGAGCCCGCGATGAAGCTGTGGACCGCGATTGGTCAGTCGAATCAGGACAACGCAATTTCCTTCCATTCGACGAAGGACAAGGAAGGCCGCGCCGTCGGTAACTACCTTGTTGAGATTTTGACTGGCGACAAGTGCTAGTCAGTGGGCGGCCTGTCAAGTGAACTTCTCAATTCCGCACTTGACAGGCCACCACTTTTCTGCTATACTATAAAGACAATGGAGGAACACTCAATGACTGAGCCAGCCAAAGCCGAGACACCCGAAACCGAGGAAGTGGACGTGTCCGCTTTCGATCTGAACATCCACGTTCACCGTCTGCTGATGGACGAACCCTTCTTCGCTGCGCTTTCGCGCCGGATGGACAAGCGCCCAACGAACGCGATTCCAACTGCCGGTGTGACCGTGACCGAGGAAGGCAAGTTGCAGATGGTCTACAATCCGAAGTTCTTTGCACCCCTCAGTGATGAGTCTCGCAAGGACATTCTCAAGCATGAGTTCTATCACATTGTGTTTCAGCATGTGACTGGTGGCCGCTTTTTGTCCTTCCGCGACATGAGCCAGAACGAGCGACAGATTCATAACATTGCGATGGACCTCGCAATCAATGGACACTTGCCGAATCTCCCCGAGGGAGCCTGCTTCCCTGGACAGGGGCCATTCGCACACCTTAAGCCTTTCAAGACTGCCGAACACTACCTTCGTGAGCTTCGCAAGATGCAAAAGGAAGGCGAAGACGGCGGCGAAGGCGGAACACCCGGCGAAGGCGGAACACCCGGCGAAGGCGGCGGCGGCAACGGCAAGGGAAACCCCCTGGACGGAATGGACAGCTTCGACGACCACTCCGGTTGGGACGAAGTGGACGAGCAGACAAAGCAGATTGCCGAGGAACGAATTAAGGAGTTCGTCAAGGATGCTGTTGAAGAGGCAAACTCTTCCAGTCGAGGATGGGGAAGTGTTCCCGCTGACTGCCGCAAGGAAATCATCGCGTCTATCTCAACGAAGGTTGACTGGCGCAAGGTGCTTCGATACTTTGTGAAGCAGAGTCAGAAGGCTAACAAGCGTTCGACCGTGCGAAAGATCAACAAGCGTTATCCTTACATGCACCCCGGCAAGAAGGCAACCCGAACCGCGAAGATTGCAATTGCAATCGACCAGTCTGGATCCGTGTCGGACGAAATGCTTTCTGCCTTCTTCGCAGAGTTGAACACCCTGGCAAAGATTGCAGAGTTTACCGTGATTCCTTTTGATACCCGAGTTGACCCGGACAAGAACTGGGTCTGGAAGAAGGGGATGAGCCGAAAGAAGGAACGTACCATGTACGGGGGAACCTGCTTCAACGCTCCGACGAAGTTCGTCAATGAAACCGGTGGGTTCGATGGTCTTATCATCTGCACCGACATGGAAGCACCGAAGCCGGTTCGTTGCAATGTGCAGCGCATGTGGATTACCGACGAGTACCACGGCAAGCGTCCCTATTTCAACCCGAAGCCGGAACGCATGGTTGTCGTTCCGGCCGACAAGTAAACAATATCCCTCTTGACAGGGGCGGCTCCCTGTGCTATTCTAAATGAAAGTAAGGGAGTCGCCAGAATGTCAAAGAAAATGAAAATCAGAAACTGGACAGCCGTTGCGGCTTTCCAAAGAAGCGGTGCCGGAAAGCACCATAACCGCAGCCGGGACGTAAACAAAGGACGTTCTCGGAAGCCAAAACACAAGAATAGAAAGAACTGGTAATGGTCGAATTGATGCTATGGTTTGGATTCTGGATTGTCGGAATCCTGATGATACAGGAATGGGTGGCGAGCTAAATGGAACCTTGGGATAACTGCAATTCTCTTCGATATGGATTCGATGAGAACTATGATAAACCTGTCTTCGATGATGAAGACAATTCAGAAGAAACGGAAACCAACTAATGATCACTTTTGCATTTCTGACTGTTGTGTTGGCTATTGCTGGCAGCAGTGAGTAGGAACCCATAATGAGACTAAGAAACGAACTGGTGCTCGAAAAGTGGAAGGATGGCGAATCTGCCAGTTCACACACCGGAGCACTTCACACCGACGGAACAAGTCTGTTTTCGTATCGTTTGAAGATTGGGCATCGCGCCCAGTCTGGAGCTACGATTGTGGGAGACTACACATCTCCCGGCGGCCACTTCCGATCAATGACCACCTCCTGCCATGTTGGAAAGGCGCGCCGAGTCGCGGACCACATGATGCACCCGGTAGTTTTCAATAATTCGGAGTTCAAGCAAGATGAAGATTGATCTTACAGACGACGAAGTGACCACGACTCTGGTTGCTTTGGACAACTACGGAGCGCAGAAGCGCATCGAATGGCTGGACAGCCGCGACGACGATGATCTTACAGAGGCCGGTTCTGCCGAATGGTGTTGGCAGAAGATTCATGGCGCTCTTGAAACCGAACGAAACCTGACTGCCGACGCCGTAGGCGAAGGCGAAACCCCTCCAAAACCGTCGATTGACCTTTTCGGGCTTCCGACGTGGGATGAACTTTAGAATGAAGACAGTTTACACTTCGCCTTACGCGAATAACCTTGACAAGATGCTCAACAGCGAGAAGGTCGCCCTGGCCAAGAATCGATTTACAGATGATGAAACTCAGATGGCGATCGCAAAGGATTGGTACAAGTTGGCACAAACCTACCTTGCGTCCAATCCGAACATCACAGAGGAAGCTGCGAAGGAGCTTTGGAGCAAGCGAGGATATGTTCTAAAGTCGCAGCTTCTGGCTCAGGGTCGCATCAAGTTGAAGAAGAAGGAATACGCGGAAGTCTACCGCAAGTATTTCAAGCACAACAGACGTTCGCACTGGCGAATGATGCAAGCATTCTTCGGGGGCTACTATTGGTATAGGAACGACAATTGTAGCAACAACACTCCAGCCGAAGTGATTGAAGAGATCTACGGGGATTTGCCCGAAGATGAGCGTACGCGCAGTTACACTTTGGAGCGGTTCATTAATCACAAGAACTGCTCGCTTAACCTTGCGCTCAGAATCTCCACGATGCCTGACCCGCCGAAACACCCCCACCGCTATCACCACAATTTGGACGACCTTCGCCAGAAGGCTTTGCTCAAGGTCGCGGAGATCACAAAGCGCGAAGGCGTGGATTCGCGGTAATTTTTTGATATGGTAAAAGGCAGAATCTACAAGCTCGCAAACCTCGACAAGAACAAGAGGAACAATCTTCTCGTAAGTTACAATGCCGGACAAAAGGACGGGATTGGGTGGCTTTGGACTTCTAATTGGGCCGATGGCAGCACCAAACACATTTTCAAGGACGGCGATCCTTTCGTTGCTCTTGGAAAGAAAGAGGCAGGCCCCGATGGAAACACGTACGAGAACCAGTTTGGTATTACCACTTGGTATGAAGCACTCGGACCCGACGGGAACATTCACAGGTTTACCCTGGCGATGCGAAGTTCGTATTTCCGCAGCCCCTAAAACATGACCATTTTTTGATTGACAGCGACCCTCAGTCGTGGTATATTACAGACAGTTGAGGGCACTGAAGCCACCAACGCGCCCGAGGAATCTCAAGAATGGCTCACTTTTTCTTTAACCAAAGCGCGGGGTCTTCGATGCGCCGTCAAAAGACGCGCAACTCTTCCGCCCAATTCCAGGCCAGACGCGAAGGCGCACACGACGAGGGCAAAAACTGCTCCCGTTGTGGCGTCCACGACCCCAATGTCTCGTCCGCGTGGGCGGGGCACTGGAACTGCGACCCGTGCGGTGGTAACATCGTCAGCCGCAAGGTGGCGAATGCGGGCGCAACCGAAGAAGCGCCGGGCTCCGCCCGTCGAGCCCGGTTCCTGGCGCTCCGCAACAAGGACCAGAAGCCCCCCGCATTCAGCGGCCACATTCCGTCGTTCCTCGACAAGCCCGAGAGGCCGAAGACCGTCAAGAAGATGACGGCGAAGCCGACGATCGACCCGGAAGCCGCAAAGCGAAAGGCGCAGAAGGAAGCGATGGAGCTTCTGGGGCTCACCGAGCAGCAGGTTGCTGACTTCCAGGCGCTGCTGAACGCAGGCAACAA
>Ga0080013_1004943_pt1 | contig 12783 bp, 9 predicted proteins | sample ETNvirenome_6_85_FD_69236 | JGI IMG/M metagenome (GOLD analysis project Ga0080013, IMG submission 69236) | Marine viral communities from the Pacific Ocean - ETNP_6_85 (SPADES assembly) (version 2) | ecosystem: Environmental > Aquatic > Marine > Oceanic | place: Pacific Ocean | collected 2013-06-19 | reverse complement strand
TCGAGGGCGAAGTTAAAGAACTAAAAGCAGATATGAAAGAAATTACTAAACAAAATTCAGAAATTCTGCGTTTAATAGGCAGAATAGAAGGTGCAATGAACAGGTGAGAGATTTTTTATGGCTTCGGAGAATACTTCTTACTACATTTTTTATAATGGTGGCTGTAATAGTGTTTTACCATGCAAATGTCGATGCAAAAAGTAAAAAAGTCAAAGCAAGATTTTACGATTTCAGCGATCAACTAATTGATGGTACAATAAAAAAACCATCTACAATATGGATGGAATCGAGGTCCAGAGCCAAGTTCGCTAAATTGTTGCGACTTAAAAAATCTTTTCGTGGCGTATTAATATTATCTAATCAAGATCCTGTACTTAAATAACTAATTATAGTATGGCCTATAGAACACGAAAAGAATTAATGCTTAAAATAGAAAAATTACAAAAACAATTAGAAAAGATGTCAGATGAAAATAGTTCTTTGTGGTTTATGCTTGATGAGTTAGATAAATCAAATATTGCAAACCCCGAGTATTTTAAACATATTGCCGCGGCCGTGGAAAAAATCAGAAAATCCAAATTGATGGTAATTAAGGATGTTGGAGAGGCATAAATAGAAATTTTTTTACTATTTAGTATGAAAAATGAGATTAAAAATAAAAAAATATGATGAGTATGATTTTCGTACTAGGCGCGCACTAGAATATTCAATATGGGAAGATGAACATTTAAAAAGCGATGTCCAAGAGGCTTTACTCAAAATAGCGGAAAATTTTATCGATTTTCTCAAATTAGGCCTAACAATTAAAGACATAAAAGACATTCAACTTACCGGCAGTTTAGCAAATTATAATTATACAAAATATAGCGACTTAGATCTTCATATTTTATTTGACTTTGATGAAATTATTGATGATGAGCGGCTTGTTAAAGAATTTTTGATGAGCAAAAAAGTTCTTTGGAACAACTCTTATTCTATTAAAATTAAGGGCTGGGAAGTAGAAATTTATCCCCAAAACATAAAAGAAAAGCACATTTCAACCGGCGTTTATAGTGTTCTAAACGACGAATGGATAAAAAAGCCCGAAGAGCCTACAAAAGTTTGGGCAACTACCAATTTGGCAGATATTAAGAAAAAAGTAAAAGAAATAAAGTACGAAATTGATAATATTGGCCAATTAGAAGATTCTGAAAACACAATTAGTAGAATTAAAGAAAAAATAAAAAATATGCGCCAATCCGGGTTGGAAAGCGGCGGAGAATATTCCGTTGAAAATCTTGCTTTTAAAGCTTTGCGCCGCATGGGCGAAGTTGATAAATTGTATGCCCTTGGAAGAGAAGAATATCAGAAATCGCTTTCTCTTAATGGTATTCATGAAAAACTGACAAAAGAACAATTATATGACGATGTAATTGGTATTCTCAAGGAAGATGCTGAGTGGTGGAAAAAGCGCCGCGCAACAGATAAGAAAAATCTAAGAGTTTTAATTGGGCATGTCCAGGGCGCAAAAGGAAAGTATGTAAAATCAGGCGCGCCCTTTACAAATGATCCTCCAAAATATTCTGGTAATAAGCTTGGCCCCGGGTTAGGTTTACTAGAAGAACAAACGGAAGATCAGGCTCTTATTAATTTTTTGAAAAGTTCTAAGCCTGGGGATAGCTTAGTTTTTTCAGTTTTGAAAACAATTAAAGGCGGCCCGTTCAACTTCGTGGTTTTCAAACCGGGCAAACAGTATAGTGCTGTTGTTACAGACGATGGGCAAGTATTCTTTAAGGATACTGAACTCATCACCGGTGATCGAACACAAACAAAAGAAGAGGTGATTAAAACATTAACATCCGGCGCCGGCATTTGTAAGGTCGTTGATTGTAATAGCGCAAAGGCTACAGTCGGCGGTCAGTCGATGAACATGGCTCAGCTTGTAGCTTCGAAAACTTCAACTGCCGTGCCTGCGCCTGAAAAAGGTGCTAAGATTTCCAAGGACGCACCAATTTCAGATGAACAACAAAAGAATATAACAAAGAAGTTAACGAAAAAATATATACCGGACGCCGCGCCGGGAACTTTAGATAAAATTGGAGATTGGTTTGCAAATAATCCTTATATTAAAACTGTTGGCGAACTACTTGAAAAATTGTGGGGCTTCTTTAAGGGTATGTTCTCTGGGCTTGGAATTAGTTCCGCTTTGGGCTTCGGCGACAAAGAAGAAGAAAAGGCCTTGCCGAGTGGCGCCGGCCAAACAGCAGTATTAATTGGCGATAGTCAAATGGGTGGTGGTTTAGGCCGCGCCCTAAAAGAAAAAGTTGAGGCGGCCGGCTATAAAATTTGTAACGGCTGTAAACAAAATTATGATGGTGCATCTGTACGCGTTCTTACAAAAAAGATAAATATTAAATCTGTATTAGAGGAACAGCGCCCGAACATGGTTGTAATTGCTGCTGGTGGCAATGGCTCAACAGGAGCCGGAAATTTCATCGATAAAATTAAAGAATGGCATCCAGAGGGAGACAAAGTAAAAATTTATTGGTTTGGCCCGCCGCCTTCTGTTGTTTCTGCGAAAGGTAGTAGAAAATTCGTTGATGGAAAGTTCCGCGGCTTCGAATCTCGAAAAAAGTTGAATGGACAAATAGCCAGCGGTGTAAGTGGTAAACCAAATGTAACATTTATTAATCCTTATGAGCACGTTACAGATTTTTATAAAAAAGGCGGCGATGGTCTTCACATGCCCTATAAGCCGGCCAAGAAATTTGTTGATATAGCTTTTGGTGTCCCCGCCGCTGCCCCGGCTGCAGCAACTGGTGATGAAACAATATTAAGCGACAAAGAAAGCGTTGTAAATCAGATAAAAAAGAGTTTATCGGCTACACAGAAAAATATGGCTAGCATTATTGAACGAGAATTTAAAGCGGCCGGACTGCCGCCGTCTATTGCTGCTGCAGCAATTGTTAACGCACACAGCGAATCAGGAATAAATCCTTATGCTGTTGGCGACGGCGGAAATAGTGTTGGGCTTTTTCAAATACACAGAGGAAGTGATAAAAACCCATTCTGGTTACGCGCCGGCCTAAAACCAGAGGTAGCCAAAGAAACACGGCGTCAATATAAAAAAGGAGCACATAGAAAAAATAAAGCGGCCTTTGCCGCCGCTCGGCTGGCGGCAGGAGATTTTAGATTTGATCCGGCAAGAAATGCACAAACAATGATCAATTATGAAGTTAAAAAAGGCGCCGGCAGCCGTTTACGCGCAAGGGCAGCCGCAGGCGCCAGCGTAGCAGAATTAGCTGGTATTTTTTCTAGTGACATCGAGCGTCCCAAGGACAAGCAAGGTAACATAGCCAGCCGCAGCGCCAAAGCTAGGAAGTGGTTTACTTAGGGGAAACTATATATTAATATGACGTGTCCAAAAATAAATAATCGCGCCAATTTAGATATTGAGCCCCACCAGACTTTATTTAATAGTTTTTTTCCATATTCACAGAAAACGCTAGGCTATACGGACTATCCCGCAGTTAATTTCATTTCAGATCAAGAAAATGCAGCAAAACCGCTCGGAAATACTGGATATTATGACCCTTCTTCTAAAGAAATAACTATTTATGTAGATGGGCGCCATATAAAAGATGTGTTGCGTTCTATCGCTCATGAGTTGGTGCATCATGCACAGAACGAAAGAGGGGAATTCGACCGCGATTTTGATACCAGCCCGGGCTATGCTTTGGAAGATGGACATTTGTGGGATATGGAGCAAGAAGCATATAAAGACGGCAACAGCTGTTTTCGTCGTTGGGAAGATACTTATAAACAGGAACTCAGGGAGAGTAAAAAAATGAAGAGCAACAAAATCCAAGAAATGGTCAGAAAGGAGTTACGCAAAGTTTTGAAAGAAATTGAATTCAAGGGTAAATCTCCAGAAGCCCGTGCGCGCGAAGAGAAAGAAGCCGAGATGCTTAAAGCCCTGCGCAGCACCCCGCGACGTCGCCGCGGCCGCACCATGGAAAAAGAGCCGTGGACAGGTTATCAAGGCCGATACGACGACTTTCCTTCAGTCGCTGCCCGTCCACCAACTGGTACATCTGGGCCTTCATCGCGTCGAAAGAAATTAAAGGTTGGCAACCGAAATGTTAGAGCTTTGCAAACACAACTTCGAAGAATTAATGCCCGCGGCTTCGGCGGCGCGAAGGTGAAGGTCGACGGCATCGCTGGGCCGCAAACCGCTAGTGCACTTGCATCAGTTTCGGCATTTCCGTGCATTGGTCAGACGTGTCAAGGTTCGGTTGGAAAACTTAAGGGCGCCGCCAACCTTGCAACACAAATGTTGGAAGACCACCCGGTAATGAAAACTCCCGATGCTTTAGACAGACTTGTTAAGCTTGATGCTGAACGTCGCGCACACGTTGCCGGCGAACTGCCCGTAACCAAGGCCGGCCTTGGCCAAGAAGTCGCAGCCGCCGCTGATCCTTCTCCGGAAAGAGCCACCGCCACATCAGCCCGGCCGAAGATGGCCTTGCAAACCCCGGCCCAGATGCGCGCCAACCGGGCCAAACGCCCAACAGCGACGCCCGGACCCGGAGCGACTCCCGAGGAGGAAGAGTCCGAGATGCAGAAGGCAGTTGCAGGCGCTCTAGGCGTCGGTACTGCTGGGTTAGAAGAAAGCACACAGCCTCTTCACACCAAAAGAGCAGTTCGCGTTTTGAAGAAACTAATGGAAAAAATAAAGAGCAAATAAAAAATGAAATTCACCAAAAAACAAATTAGGCAGATATTGAGCGAGGGTTGGCGGCCGCAAGGGTGGCAGGACGTTCCGGGGGAGATTAGAGACGTCTCCGGCGCTGTTTGGAAGGCACTGGCCGGTTATGTAGGCGAAGATGATTTAATTAAGGTTGTCGATCAAATGAAGCGTCTAAAAACTGTAGAAAATTGGAAAATATTTGTTAAATATTATAAGGCGCTCTATAAAAAAGATCCGGCGAAGGTCATTCAGAATGTTGGTACGGCTAGTTTATCTCTCCGCGCCGGGAGATTAAAAAGGGAGGCATATGCACTGGCCTCTGGCAAAGGCTATGCTGCAGCCCCTGCTCCGACCGCGACCACTGGCGCGGCATGCCCAGAGGGCAGTTTTCCGCAGGAATTTGCAGGCGGCTATAAATGTATTACTCCTGATGGCAAGGTCGTCAAAGACACGACGAAGCCAGCCTCCGGATACGGGGAGCCGGCTCAGCAAGCTACAAAAGCTCCTTTGCGCGCCACTGGCCAACCGCAGGTACAGCAATGCCCCGACGGCACCGTTGCCATTGGACAACCTGATGGCACGATATTGTGCACACCCGCGGGCCAAACCGAACGCGAGCCACCGCCGGTTGTCAAAAAACCCCGCGGCAAAGCTTCGGCCAGCCGTCGTGCACGCAGAAACAAACCATATAAGCATAGACTGGCTGGTAAAATTCAAGCCCTATTGGTAAAGGCAATGGGTGGCGCCGTACAAGAGTCGCGCCTATTAACAGAAGCAAAAAATCCATGCACCGGCGCCCGCGCCGCAAGCGGCGTTGATAGCTGGATGGGCGATACCACAGTTAAGTGCTTAAAAACCGTGCCGATTCTTAAGAATCAGCCGGAAATGGTAAAAGACATTCGCAGCGTCTTTAAAAACATGAAGAAAATTCTTCAATTGCTTAATAGTTGCAAAGGCAAGCCCGCTTGCAAGCCGGCTGCTGCTGCTGCAGCACCTACTGGCACTGCTGGACTATCTTCTTTCGCTGGCCGCGATCTGCGCACAAGGATTGTCCGCTATGCGAAAAAGGAAATGCTCTATGCAGGTGAACAAGATTCTAAAATGAAGAAAAGAATAGAAAATATCATTTTCACTAAAATAGTTCCTCAAGTTGAAAAAGAAGTAGCTGAAAAGAAATTAAAGGCAACACCGACAGCTTTACAGGTCAGAGTCGCTGCTTTGGCACAACCACATGTCCGCTCGCTGAAACCCGGCAAAACAGAAACTGCTCCGGGCGAGGTAGGTGAAAAGGGAGACACGCGCGCCGGCTACGACAAGTGCAGCGCACTCCCCGGGTGCAAAGGGGGCTGTCTGATCGGCTGCTCGGCATATTTTGCAAAACACCGCAAATTACCCCCCAAGGGTACTACGTTCGACCAATACGGCACCATCACGTTGCCCGAATCCAAGTCTCCGCTTAAGCCCATCAGGATTAAACATTTTGATGATAGGAATAAGAAACTATTTGAACATTTAATCGCGAAGGTAACTAAAAATGACTGAAATAAAACTAAATAGAGAAAAAATAATTGACTTTTTAGTTGAACAATCGTTGGAAGATCTTACAACTAAGCAGGTGCTTGGTGAGAGGATCACAAGCGACAACCCAGAAGCACAAGCTATTTTAGATAAGCCATATAGCCCCGCGGGCGAGAAAAAACTGATTGCCCTGAACGCCGGCGACTTTGTATTAAGATCATATAGAAAAGGTACATCTCAAGACAAAGGGCTTGACTTGTGGGGCGACGCTGGCGAATATTGGTCAAGTGTCGGCCTTATTGAAAAACCCGAAGATCTTGGCCACTTGTTTTTAGATATTGTGGGCCTTATTCCAGTTATTGGCGTCGTTGCAGATTTAGCCAATATGTTTTGGTATATTGGACAAGAAAGGTATCTCTATGCTGGCCTTTCTTTGTTCGCGGCACTGCCCATTGGGGGTTACCTCGCTAACGCTTTAAAGTTGGGCGTCATCGGCCAAAAAATTAGCGCTCGCGCTGGCCAGATGGCTGTTAAACATTTGCCGACATTTATCCGCCATGGCGACAAGCTGGCCCGGGCCGGCAAAGGCCTTTCGGGTGCTGCTTGGAAAAAAATGAAGCAGGAAACTACAGAACTTGTTACCAAAGCCGCAGGGAGCAAAACCGGCGTGAAAGCTGGTCAAAAGCTCCTGCCGCCAGCCGCTGCCGCCGAGGTTGCCGAAGCTGCGGTAAGACAAGCAGAAAAAACAAGTGGAAGGGTATTCAGGAGAGAGCAAGCAAGAGCCGGCGGAGAAGCTTTTGCAAGAGGGCTTAAAGGCGGCGAAGAAGCTCTCGGCCTTGGTGCCCGAGTGACCACCGCCCGGGCCGCAAAAGAAGTCGTAGAAAAAGAAATGGCTGCAGCGGCAGCAAAAATACCCGGTTTGATACGGCAAATTAGTATTGCTGGCTCAACCGGCATGCGTCGAAAAGGAACTAAAGAGTTGGCTAGACAAGTTTTTAAGGCAGGCGGCGATTACAGGCTGTTAAATAAGCTTTTGGCAGATGCTGGTTCAAGCTCTACTGCCAAAACTATAGTTGCCGGCGCAAGATCATTAAAAGGTAAAGCAGCAGAGGAATTTCTTGAACTTGCCGCTAAAGCCGAAGCCAGCGGCATTAGAATCGCCGGCCTCCGCGTGACCACGACTTATATGAAAAAATATAACGTAAGACAACTCAGGCGCGCCGGCGTTTTATTTGTTAAATATAATGTCTTAACACATGAAGTTACACATTCAGACGGCACTACTAGTACTGTTAATGACGATCCGCTGCAACCTGATGTTACGCCAGACCCAACACCAACACCGGGCTCCGACTGGCCGTATGGTCGATATAAGCCTTGCAAGGGCTGCTTGAAGAAGATGTGCGGCGGCACAAACGTAGAGCAACTACAAACTCTGTTAAACAAGCATCGCCCATCGCCACTTCAGGTGGATGGTAAATTTGGCAAGAGAACCCACAAGGCTGTTGTAGAGTTCCAAAAACAGAACAAAATTACTCCTGCTAATGGGCAAGCCTGTGAAGATACGATGGCTGCACTAACAGGCGCCGCCGCCGAGGCCCCGACACCGACCGCTGCACCAACTGGCTCAGATCTCACGGACGACGAAATTTGGAATAAAATTGAACAACAAATTAAGAGTAAGCATTCTGATGATTTTAGTGAAGCGCGCATGACTTGGCTGGTGGCCACCGTTAATAAAGTTATTGCCAATGAAATTTCACAAGGCCTTTTGAAACGAAATGATTGGCCAAGCATCTCCAAAAGAGCAGAAAATCTAACAAAAAGTTTTGTTGTAAGGTTGTCAAAACCCGGCCAAACCCTGCAAGAAGAAAAAAACATGTTTAATGTTTTAAAAGAGCGCAAGCAGCAAAAAAATAACGAAACATTTGATAAATTAATAAAAGGGCTATTTTAGAGATGAAACATGGACTATTTACTTTCCGGTACACCACAAACAGCTTCTAATTGTGTTGGGGGTGTACTTTATGACAGCGGCGGCCCAACTGGTTCTTATGCAATTAGTGAAAATTATCATTTTTTGATTAAACCATGGGCTCACGACGGTTCGGAGTTTGTGCTTTCTTTAGAACAGCTCGACCTAGAAAACGTTGCCGGCGCCGCCGATTTCATTATTGTTTCTCCAGATCACGCAGAAACACATTATTATCAAATCTATCACCAATCCGACAAGTATAAAATGGACATCGTGCATGATTCGGCTTTATTGTCTTCCTCTATTCTTACAGGGTCAATGTCTTTACCTTTGGATCTTATGAGCTTTGACGTGACCTCTAGTGGCACACGCGTTATATCAAATACAAGTTCTCAGGTTACCATTAGATTTTATTCTGATTATTCAGTTGTCACAACCGGCTTTAGATTGAGTTGGACTGCTGGTTGTGGCACTTTAACTGGTGCCTTCTTTAATAATGATTGGGGCTCGCACGACCCGGGCACTCGCCTTTATCCTGGCACTGTTAAAGAAATTAATAGCTCTTCTTCTGATCACGGCGGCTATGGAGAACCGGTTATATTGCGCAACGCTTTGGTTCAGAACAACTATGATAGGGGAGCAATAAACCAATTGCCGTATTTCTTTGGTCATTCCGGACCAGCCACTATTAGAAATAGGTTTACCGCCTCAATAGCAGATCTTAATAGTAATTATGCTACGGGCAGCATCGTTTAGAGGATATTATTGTGAACAATAATCAAAAATTACATGAAGGTGGCGGATTTGGCCACATGAATCATCTTTATGAAAACCCCGATTTAACATTTGGGGAAATTAAAGATATTTTACAGCAAGCGTCTGATGGCCGCCTTCAGGGCACAATAAAGGTTGATGGTCAAAATTTATATTTGTCTTATTCGGTCAAAGCCGCCGAACCGAGGTTTGCTAGAACTGAAAACGAAATGTTAACCGGCGGCCTTCCAGAAGAAGGGTTATCAACAAGATTTCCAGAAGCAGTTTTAGGTTCTTTTACAGAGGCCTTTAATGATTGGCAAAAAGCTCTTGACGGCATTGAAGTAGAAGAAAAATTAGCATTGTTTGGCGAAGATGCTAATAATTTTTATAACGTTGAAGTGACGGGCTATAAAATAAATGTTATCGGCTATAAGGGGAAATCGCTTGTCATACAACAAGTTGGTCACAAAACAAACAGTAAGCTAGATGTAGACGAAAAAGGCAAGAAGTCCCCCACCCTTCTTGATATTTCGCAAGATTTAATAAAACAAGCATCGAAAAAATTATCAGCAGCCCTAGAACAAGCACAGCCAGATAAAAAAATTGTTTATAATAAAACTATAACTTTAGGGTCAATGGCCGACAAAAAAGTTTTACAAACGGCCTTAAACAAAATCGATCAAGCTTTACAAAGTGTGGGCTTGTCTGATTCCAGTACAGTTTACGAATACACATACAAAAGAATTGCTGATGTTTTAAACAGCGTCGACCTTGGCTTGGAAGAAGAGGCAAAAGATACATTAGTAAGACGTATAATCGGCGAAAAACATTTAACTATAGATAAAAGACAATTTCGTAAATTAATAGCGCAAAGTGAAGATCCTTCGGTGGCTCAAAACCTAGAAGTTGTTTTTAGAGACCAAAACAAAATAAAAAGTGAAGCAATTAAACCTATTGAAAGAGCTATTTATGATTTTTCGATAGAAGCTTTGTCAAACTTGGAAAGCTTTTTTGTTGAAGATGGCTCAGAACAAGCCAAATTATTAAGTAAAGAACTTGAGGATGCAATTCAAACACTTCAACAAGCCGGCGGCGCTCACCGGCTTGATGTGCTGGCTAAAGAAGTTGAAAGGCTTGGTCCGCAAGGGGCAGCCGCCATGAAAACTGCCGAGGAAGGCTTTGTTTTCAGCTACAATGATATAACTTATAAATTTACAGGCGCTTTTGCGCCCCTTAATCAGATCTTGGGAATGACTCGTTTCCCCCGCGGCGGCATACAGCCAGTGCCGCTGTTGCCGCAGGCTCAAGCCGAAAAAGAATTCTTTTATGGCGACAAAGATATAGCAGAGCCTTATCCCATGACAGAAGTTGTTGAAGCTGAACCATCGGAAGAAGAAATGTCAGAAGATGGCGTCATTATTTTATATCCGGGCGGCTTTAAACCACCACACGCAGGACATTTTGAATTAGCAAAAAGATATGCAGAACAGCCAGATATTAATAAAGTCATTATGCTTCTTGGTCCGTCAAAACGCACCAGCGAAGACGGGTCTATAATTATAACCAAAGAAGACTCAAATCATATTATAAATGAATTTTATAAACAACACTTGGGAAATAATATTATTATAGAAGAAATGCCACTCGGCGAAGAAAATCCTATGAGAGCCGCCTTTAAGTGGATTGAAATGTCGCCCCCCGGCAAGAAGAAAAAAACATATGCATTGGCAGCGAGCAGTAAAGATACCGGCCGCGCAGAAATGTTTCGCGACGGCCACTGCCACCCAGATGGTAAGTATTGTAAAGAAAATGTAGATGTTATTATACACCCGGTTGAAACTGAAGCGGTTGTGTACGAAGGGAGAACTGATGAAAAGAACGGAAAAGCCATTAGTGCTTCTACAATGAGAGAAGATTTAGCTGCGGGCGATAAAGAAAACTTCAAGACAAATTTACCAGATGAAGCAAAAGATCATGTTGATGAAATTTTTGATTATTTGCGCGGAACACACGAAGAGGAAGTTGTTGAGCCACAAGAGCCTTCAGATGAGGAGCCGATAGAAGAAATGTCGGCCATGGGAGCAGGCGCCATCGCTGGTTTTGCCGGCCCGCCGGGGAAACGAAACAAAAAGCGAACTAATTATAAGAAGAGGTCAAAAAAGAAAAAAATGACAGAAGAACAAATTTTAAGAAAACATATTCGTAAAGCCATTAAAAATAAATTTGAGCAGTCTACGCTTAAAGAGAATAAGCTTCGTGGATATATAAGAAAAATAATTCAAGAAGCCAAAATTGAAGATTCGCCAACTAAATCTACTGGGATCAATAAATTGGTTGGTGTGTTAAAGGTTATTTTACCAACAATAGAGAGAGCTTATAAAAGCCTGACTACTGATTTAAATCAAAGAGAATCTTTTAAGAAACACCTTTTAAAAGCTTTTATCGACACTCTTTCACCAATTGATGCGCTCGCGACCATCGACGCCGGCGCAGAAGAAGAGCCCGCACCGGAAGAGGGTTTAGCATTAACCGAACAAGAAGCTGATCCGGCTATGAGAAATATTGATGAAAATCCAAAAGGAATTAATATAGATGTCGCGACAGAAAAAGAACCAACTGTTGGTACTGATGTGTTGGCCGACAGAGAGGCAACAGATAAAGAAGAAAAAGAGGCCAACGCCGCGGACGCCCTCTTGGCCAAAGAGACTGCGAAAAGTGATATAGAAACAATTGCCGGCGAAAAAGTTCCATATCCAGCAATTCCCGGGCTTGATGAAACTGGCCGCGATGAATCGGTTGATACTTATAAAAAGACTGTAGACGCTATTATTAGAACATATAAAAGACTACACCACTCACAAGATAAGCTGCACTTTAAAGATTATTTAGTAACCAATATGCTTTTGTATTTCGATAAATGGGAGAGCGACATTTCTAGTGAGCTTGGCGATATAACAACTCCAGAATATCAAACAGCTGCCGCCGAAAAAGAAAAATATGCAGGCGGCGCGCCCGAAGAAGCTGCGCCCACCGGCGGCGAAGAGTTGGCTATAGCCGAATCTATTAAAAAAGCTGTTTTAAAAACTTTAAATATATGATATTAATTATATATGAAAGAAAATTCCATAAAACATTATAGTATTTCTAAAAAGCTAAAAAGAGAAAAAAAGGTCACTGAAGATTTTGAAGTGATGTTTAATAATCTTTCGCTTGAAGAAGTTATTGCTCTTAAATTAGAATTATCTACTAAAATAATTAAAGGTAAACTTTATGGATTAAACATCTATAAAACTCTTCCTTTGATAGCAAAAGACGCTGCAGTAAAATATGCAATATCAGCTTGTAAAACTAAAAAATCGGCCGCGGCCTTTCTGGGCATAACATATAGAAGATTAAAACAATTACAAAGCGAATATAATATTTATAGTTATTTCGATCAACATGATTGACTTGTGTTTCAAAACTAATTATAATATAGTATGGGGTCGAAACGGATTCGACTGGGCAAGGAGGATTTTTCGTGCAAGGAAGAGGGCAGCGTGGCTCTTTAAAAACGCTGAAACATTTTAATAGCCAACGATAACGTTGAAAATTATAACTACGCCCTAGCGGCATAGTTACGGGGAGTGGTAGCGCCTTGTAAACCAAAGACTGCTAATGGGGCGCCGTGGATGTGTCCAAAAGGTTTTCCAAGTTTTCCAAATGAATAAACTTGGTGGAGGCTATGCCGCCAGAGTTTCTTACTTCTCTTAAAAAAAGTAGGTGGCGCGTGGCGCAGAGTTTGTTGGTGTCAAATAACCAAACA
>Ga0080013_1004942_pt1 | contig 12784 bp, 20 predicted proteins | sample ETNvirenome_6_85_FD_69236 | JGI IMG/M metagenome (GOLD analysis project Ga0080013, IMG submission 69236) | Marine viral communities from the Pacific Ocean - ETNP_6_85 (SPADES assembly) (version 2) | ecosystem: Environmental > Aquatic > Marine > Oceanic | place: Pacific Ocean | collected 2013-06-19 | reverse complement strand
AACAACTATTGGTGGAGGTACTGGAACATTACCACCAAGTTCAGGAATATTAGGAGTACCACCTACTGGTGGTGTAACAACTATTGGTGGAGATACTGGAACATTACCACCCATACCATCACCCATTATTATTGGGTCGCCTATACCATCATCTATTATTGGTGGAGATACTGGAACATTACCACCCATACCATCACCCATTATTAATGGATCGCCTATACCATCATCTATTATTGGTGGAGATACTGGGTCGTCAAACTGAGTTGCTCCAAGAAGTGGATCGTCAGGATAATCCATACCTATTCCAGTAGGTGGTATACCTGCTTCTTCTGTCCAACTTCTTATAAGGGCATCAGCGTTAGGATAATTAAAACTAATTAATAACTCTCTAGCTTGTGAAGGTGTAATCATTCCTATCATCAACTGTTGTTTAACTGATTCTACTGGATCAGCAACTGGAATATCATCCCCATCTAAAAGTGGATCATTGCCAGTGAACCCTGCAAAAGCATTCCCTGAATTATTAGCTCCACCTCCTCCTGTTGACATATTTTTAAACATTGTTGGTATATTTTCTGATATTACTGTATCTATGGGCGTTGCCATTACTCACCTCCCATTGGTGGTATTAATCCTAAGTTTGATAATCTGTTTTCTATATTTTGTGCTCCTGGTCTTGGTGTTCCTGGTGGAACAGAAGGACCTGGTGGTGCTACTGGTGGTGGTGGGGGTACACCTAATGCAGCATTAGGCATAACTGTTGGTGGCAACATTGGACCTGCTCCACCACCTTGTGGTGGCATAGGTGGTCCTTGAGGTGGAGGTGGAGGTCCTTGAGGACCTTGCGTACCTCCTGACATCATCTGCATCTGTTCCATTCTCTTTTGCATGAACAAACGCATTAATTCTCCCTGATAAAATTCAGCCAGATCATCTCTGCCTTGTCGTCTGGCTGCTTCTAGCAAAGACCACAATGTTGCTTCAGGTAACATTCTTTCTGCTACCTGTGTTTTAATAGCATCTTCCATTTGATCTGCTGACTGTAATCCTAAGATGTTATCCCTGATATATATATCTGACAATAATGGTGTGTCACCTTCTCTGGCAATCTGTGCCATAGACATCTTGCCCATCTCGTCTTGAGGTAATTGTCCTATAAAGCTGACTTCAACATCACCAGCATTTTTAATCATCTCAGGAGTAATTTCTTCTCTGAAGTACATTCTGTTTTTATCTTGTCCACTAACCTCAATTGATTTAAATGCACCAGATATATACTGATCGCATAGTAGTTGGAATATAGCTCTATGAGATTTTTCCATAGCTTGTAATCTAGGAATCAATACAGTCTCTACGCCTTGTCTCAATGTATTTATGGCAAATCCTGATAATTGAAATTCTAACTGACCATAAATAGAATGAGGCAAACCACCTCTTTGCATCTCACCAGATACAAGCCCCATAAACATACCAGATTCCTTAGCCATTTCTAGTAAACCCAAAGGTTCTACATCTTCCCCCTGACCAAGGGCTATTTCTGAACCTTCTACATAAGGATCTTCTTCTAATGTTTTTGTACCATCTCTGGATTTAACCTTTAGTCCTTGCTTCCTAGAACGTGCTGTTAGCTCTAACATAACACTCATCATCAAGTTATGCTTTTCAAATAACTCTCTGGAAGATTTAAAGCATGATTCCCCATAATCTTCTATAGTATCTAAGTTTCCTGTGTCTGAAATTGCCTGAACTAATGGTTGAGAGCCTACTGGTCCTAAAACTACAGGCACTCTTTCTGATCCATGCTTAGTTCTTTTCTTTAAAACTGTATCATCTGTACAAACAATATTATCTTCTGAGTCATAGAAGTCATAAACATCTATCCCATCATCATTATCAGGTCCTTGTCCTTCGCTTTGAAGTTTTACACCCCAAATGGCTTCTATTTCTGTAGGAGTCTTTTTGGTCTTATAACAAGCCCAAGCTAAACCCTTCTTTCCTTCACCCCAATATGTATGAAGTGGATCCCATGGTTGTATCTCTACGTGAGTATCTCCTTCATCATCTTTCACCATCAATGCTCTTGCTGCAAACCATCCACGTAAAGTTATAAACCAAGACATTTGTTGTCTTACTGTAGGTTGAAACCTAGATGTTAATCTGTCATCAGCAGCTTTAAGCAATCCAATTAAGAATCTTTCTTTAGCATCATTATTCTCTCTCATTTCTCTTTGAGAGTTTACATAGGGAATCCTTATTACCATCTCAGCAGATGTTAGCCAAGAAATTAATTTGTCTGCATATACCTGTGGCTCATTAGAAGTGTATGACTGGTAGCCTTCACCAGCATCAAATTCTTCTAAACGATAAATTTTATGGTCATCATCCATACGAGTACGTAATGGCTCAGTCAAATCATAGTGATTGTCAACTAAAGCAATAATTTCTTCTGGTTTATAGTTAGCCATTTACCACCTTCTAACCTTTATAGTTTTGCTGTCAGCGATATAACCATACCCATACCTGTTAATCAAACCATAAGTTACTGCCTTAATACCATGATTGTACCTATCTTCAGGAGTTTCACCAACTATTGTACCATCTCTATCCATTTTCCATCTATATGCTCTAGTCTGACCATCAAATGGATTTGGCTGTATGCCAAACTCAGATAGTATACCTTCACACTTGGGATTAAATACAATTCTTGGCTCTCTTTGTTCTATTGGATCTGTTTTCAAGAAAGCTTTTAATCTTTCTGTTCCATCACTTATCTTAATTTTCTGTGAATCAAAATATATTCCAGTCTTTTCCATCCATACTTCAGCAGGAGCAGCCATAGCCTGATGCTGAGTACCAGCAATATCTATAACTCCAAACTTAGCATCTTTCCACCACACTTTAGATTGAGCTATCTCTATGATCTCATCAGTTATCAAATCTCTTTCATAGATTTCATCTATAACTCGTATCTGATCGTTAACTACCTGTACGACTTCAACAGCATATGCTTCTGCATAACCAGGATCTATCCATAAATGTACTGGAATGTCAGGTTCATACTCTACATCTTGTACATGAAGGTCAGGTCTTATCTCAGAGAACACCATTCCTTTAGGTGGAGAAGGTATTCCTTCGATTCTTTCCATAAAAAAATCATCAGAAGATACCTTTTCTAATGACAAAATCTCAGGATCTTGTCTACCACCAGGGTATAAATACTGATTTGAGTAGCTTGGAAGTGAAAACGACTGTTCTTCTACGTTAGAAGAATGTTGCCATGCCTGATACATCTGTGGATACCATCCTAATGATCCCTCAAATGTACCCCCCAAGAACATCCACCCACGTTTAGGTGCACATCTTCCACGTAATCTGTGGAATGTTTCTAAATCTAACTGAGATGCCTCACAACCTATGATGCCATTAGGAGCTCTCATAGCTAATGTTCTTGGATCTTTAGCTGATTTAGTTTCTATTCTGGTATCATCTGCAAGAATAATCCTACCTGGGTCTACTCTTTTAGAGGCTTCTTTTAGCAATCCCATAGACGCAAAGTCCTCAACAAGATATTCAAACTCAGCCCTTGTTCGTTCATAGTCAGCTGCAACCAACCAGTATAAACCAGGTTCATCATTTTCCAGAAATCTTCCTATCAAATACTTAGAAGCTACCATAGACTTACCAGCTTGTTCACCACCAGCTACTAAAGTAAATCTTTTTCTGGATTCCAGAATAGGTTTCTGTAACTCTGTAGGAGCAAATCCTATTTTGTCATATAGGAAATCTATATATTCTTTTTGTTCTACTGGAGTAGTAGTCATGCTATCCTACTTTTTTTTATTTTCTAATACTGCTTCTGCCTTTTCTTCTACAGACTGAGTTACATCTATGATGGTTTCTGTAGGCTTAAGTGATCTTTGGAAACTTTTCTTCATCTCTATTAAGATATCTTTAGCTTCTTCCTGTGCATTAGATGTCTGAGGTCTGTACTTTTCTCCCCAATGTGCATTAAGTAGTGTGATTAAAAGCACAGGATTATCTTTAGCACCCTGTTCTCTTACTCTTTCGACTGCTAAGTCCTGTAACATTTCTCTAAAATTATGTTTAGATTCTTCAAATCTTTCTTTAAATCCATACGTATCTTCTGCTTTCCATCTATGCACAATCCTCCTACCAATTCCTGCCACTTCAGTTGCAGACCTAATACTGCCAAGAACACTGTAAGAATCTAAAAACCTGTCTTGCCTCTCTTTAACATGTGGCTCTTGAGCTAGAATTGTATTTTTGTAGTCACCTTTTGGCATCTTAATACTTCTTCTTTTTCATTTTTCTGCCAGTTTTCTTAGCATAATTCTTAGCTTTTGCCATACCAGCTTTACTGTATGGAAACTTCTTCTTTCCTACCTTGGGCATATTATTACCTCCATGATACTGGTTCCTTGTCCTTTAATTTAAAATACCACACATGTCTATTTTCGCAAAGAGACTTGGATAAATTATTTCTTTGAGTTTTTTTCGATTTGTATATTTTCTTATCCTTCTTGCAGAAAGGACATCTGCTAGAAAGCGTTATTTTCTCGAACCCTGACTTGTAAACTTTAAAGTCTGTAAACACTTCTATATCAGGATACCCACCTCTTGGTCTATCCTTTTTTCTTTCTAAAATCAAAGCCTCATCATAAGGAACTATCTGCCTGTCAAAGTGTTCCCTAGGTGGCTTATCTGGTTCTTCTGTATATGTATATTGAGCCCATCCACAATGTATGCAACAAATCTCTGTGTACCCTGTATACCCAAAAATGCTCCCAGAATCACTGATTTGCCCAGAACATCTAGGACAAACCTCTATCCTCGTTAACATGAGCCTATGCTACCATAGAAATGCAAGGGTCGTAAACAAGACATGACTGCCTTCATGACAACCAACGTCTGGTAATGTTTCTTGTGCTAAGCCAGGTCACCCTTGCTTGACGTATCTGCTACAATAATAATATTACTCATTAGGCATCACCAAGGTTTTAATTACCAAAAGTGATACAAAGTTTTCCCTTGGTGGTGTCTTGTTTGTGGTACAATACCAGAGGGCTGGTGGTCACAAACATCTCTACTCTACTTCTTACCTACCAGCCTCTCAAGGCAGAAAGAAGAAGCATGGCAAATAATAAAAGACCCTACAAAGACAGGCAAGTCCCATGGGCAGAAACTGCCTGTATAGCACATTACAAATCAGTAAAAGCAGGGATCACTCGATATGGAATTTCAGATACTAGGGGATTCCCAAAGCCTCAATTTATACGACCATTAATCAGAAAAGCACCAGACTACTTAGTGCAAACACAATCTGATAGCTTCCTTGTTGAAGTGAAGTCAGGTGGTAGTGGCAAAGTAAATATAAAGAAAGCTGACATAGAAGCCTACAACAAATGGGAACAATTTCTTGGACCAATAAAAATATTCCTGTACCATTACTCGCCAGATAAGAATGCAAAAAATATCAAAAGAGGAAGTATAACCCCAGACGAAGGAGACAATGTAGCCAAAATAATACCCTTGCAATACCTAAATAACCTCTACAATGAAGCCAAGGATGGACAACTATTTGATGGGTATAAACCAACTAAGGAAATACTATGGCACAATATAGACTCTCAAGAAATCCAAGATGTACTTACAGAACCACAGCTCCTAGCACTACATGAACTTCATAAAAAATCTGACGATTCAAATATAAACCCAGACAAAGACTCTCAAAAACAACTTCATGATAAAATTCTGCGAATTAAACTCCATGGAATAGCAAAATTCCTTGGACAACCAAATGATGAAGTTATGCTCGAACTATATAAAACCATGAACGCAAACCAATACCAAGTAATCTAAGTAGACGAGGGGGGTTAGGTATCTCCTCTCTCTTTAGAGAGAGAGAGGAGATCCTAATCCACCTCTCAGTAAACTAAGTAAACTAAGTAACCTAAAGGATACTGTAAGCCTTTTTACAGAAATCAAATTGTCAACAGTAGAACTAAACTAGTAACTATATGTGTAAGCTGTACCCCCTGCTGTTCTCTGTTGTTGCTGTTAGCTGTTTCTCTTGGTAGATAGTAATCGTTACTAGGTAGGGGATTAGGTAGCAGTTCGCAGTCGCTAGGTCTCAGGTTGGGTAAGTTAACGAGTCAAACAAGTAACCAAGTATTCAGATAGGCAAGTATACAAGTAATCAGATTGCTTTTTAAGGTATCTAACTACCTTTTTAAGCTATGTAATCAGGCGTATTTGATAACTTACACGCTACCAGTACACAAAACACCAGAAAACCAGACAACAAAACCAGACTTCAAGACTCTTTTTTGCTTCAGGTCTGGACAACAAACAGGTACAAACATTGACAGAAATATAGATTTCGTGATAAGGTTTTTCCTGAGTCTTTCGATTGGATTGGCTCGAATCAATCAAGTTTAGTTGTAAAGGAGCTAAAAATGGTAACGTCAAGTTATATCTCATGTGATAGCTGTACCACTGAAACACTATCAGGTGACATGTTTGAATTAGAAGGTGACAACATATGTGAATCATGTGTTGATGAATATACCTTAATTTGTGAAGATTGCGAAGGTTTAGCCTATACAGATGATTGTAGGCTTGTAGATTCTAATGAAAGCATAGTGTGTGAAAGCTGTTTTGATAATTATAATCAATGTTGGAATTGTGAATACGTGGGTACAGATACCAGTGTCTATTTATCACAATGTTGTGATGAATATGTTTGTGAAACTTGCGAATCTGATTGGTATCTTTCATGTTGCGATATATGGGCATGTGGTGACTATTGTTTTGATAGACATATAGACTTTTGTGAAAATGCTTCTAATGACATGATGAATGAATTTAGTCATATGATACATGAATACATGCACAAACCCAAACCAATATTTCATTTCACATCAAAGGAAACTTTTGACAGATTAGGTGAACCTATGAAAGATAATAATCTAAATAGGTTTGGTATAGAGATAGAAACTCAAGCTGAAGATGGGACATTGTTTGAAACTGAATCAACTATGTATAATTTCATAAATGATGGCTCTGTTGAAGATCATTTATACATCAAAGAAGATGGTAGTATTTCAGGTCTGGAATTCGTATCACATGTTGCAAGTTTGAGATTTCATTTAGATAACTTTGGTTGGGACAAATTATTTGAATCCTTGAAAGCTGATAACCATTACACAAATCTTGAATCAGGGATGCATGTTCACATATCCAGAAATAACATTATTCCTGATGGTAGCTCTCAAGAGTTTCAAGATGATATTGAGAATAAATTCATTACTCTACTTGATAAACATTCTAAGAATTGGGAAAACGTATCAGGTGGGATTAATCGAGCATATGCTGATATGTTCCTACATGGTGACGATTCTAAAGAATTGCAACAATGCCAAAATAAAGCACAAGTAGAAGAATTTTTACTCTATAAAAAAGATGATGGAATTATGAGACGAAGCAGAGCCATCAATTTTAGTACAGTAGACCAACCTACTATAGAATTTCGTTTCCTACGCTCTACGTTAGAGTTTGACACCTTTAAAGCAAGGTTACAAGCTATAGACACAATGATTGAATTTGTTAAGAAGTTTGATATTGAAGAAATAGCTTGTTCAGAATGGGACGATATTATCGAGTTAGCAATTGAGTTAAATCATGAGGAGTTCGTTGACCAACATTCAAAATAATTTATAGCTTGTGTGTGCGTACAATCCACGTACACGCACGTGAAACGTGTCTGGGTATATGTGTACCCACTGATGATTGCGATAGCATGAAACACGTAACGTCAGAAACAAATTAAACGAAAGGATATGCCTATATGTGCATAATTACAATTAAACAGGTTGGGACACCAATGGACTGGAGCATTTTGGATACTTGCGAGAAAAACAATCCAGATGGCTCAGGTTTTGCATACGTAAAGGACAATAAAGTCCACATACGTAAAGGTTATTTTGATAATAACGATATGCAAACAGCATTGGAAAAAGAGAATATAAACCTTGATGAAACTGAAATAATGTTCCATTTTAGGATAGCTACACATGGGAAAGTTGCACCTTCAACATGTCACCCATTCCCTATGACTAGCAATAAATCAGACTTAACAAGGTTAAGAACTACAACAAATGTTGCTGTATCTCATAATGGTATCATTGGTGATATGCCAACGCACAAAACGTACTCAGATACTATGCAATACATACGCCTATACTTAGGTAAGCTAGGTAAGGATATACATAGGGACAACATACGCAATCTAATCGAACATAGCATAGGTTCTTTAAATTGCCTAGCTATAATGACTGTTAGAAAAACGTATCTGATAGGTGAATTTGTTGAAGATAATGGTTGGTTGCATAGCAATGACTCATATCAAAACTATCAGGCACAAAGTCTATGTACAAGTACAGGTACAAGCATAGGTACAAGTGTGCATGATGATGGTAGCTACTCAGATAGCCAATGGAATAGCTTTGTTGATTATGATGGCAACATCTATGATGGTGACAAATCCAAAGTACACTACACAAGTTACCCACGTGACATAGGTGACTACATTAGGTGTGACTCATGTGATGAAATGTTTTTCTGGAATGATGAATGCGATACATTAAATGATCTGGTACTTTGTGATACTTGTTCTGGATATAAAACATTAGTTCAAGCTAATACATATAAATCAAACAAGAAAAAGAAAAACAAAAAGGGTAAGAAATTTCAGCTTTGGAAAAAGTAATAACAGTTTGTAAACAAATGGTAACAAAGATTGACAAACGTTGACAGGTTCTATATAATATATATGTGGTTGAATCGCCACAAAACCCTCAAAGCACGTGGGTTTACTGTCCTGAGTATGACAGACAAAACTGCTCAACAATTAAACAACACACGTATCGAAAGGAGAATCATATGTGTACCAACACAGAGAAATTCAAAGAACAATTGTGCGACCTGAGTACAGCATTTACAGTAGGTTTGAATGCTATGGCAAGAGAACTAGACGAGAAAAAACCAGAACCATCTGGATTGTTTTTAGATCATCTAATCAAGTACCACCAAGACTATGTGGACTTAGCAAAGCTAAGAAAAATAGAAGTTCAACTTACTAGAGTGGATCAGGACATACACTCGCAAGAGGGTCACGACCCAACAGAGTGTATGTATGTCACGAAGGATAGCGATAATGAGTAAAGAAATGTATACAGAATTTAATAGGAAAAACTTGGGTGACCTTAGAGGTCAACTTACTGAAGTGCTAAATAAATTTGGCAAGGAAGTTGGGATCAAACTTGTAATAGATGGTGGCATAGGCTTTGACGCATCAAGTGTGAAGATAAAGCTTGAAGGCACAATCGAGGGTACACAAACTCGTAGCGAAAGAGACCTCGAAATGTACACAGACTACAAAGTGGGCGATACATACGTATCGAACAGGGGAACTAGCAATGCTAGTGAGGAGACTGGCACTATTGTAGTGGGCTACGAACCAAAGAACAGATCATACCCATTGATTATTAGAAAACCAAATGGGAAAGAATACAAAACTAGGTACGAAACACCCAAAGAGTATTACGATTCTCTTAATTTACTAGAAATAGGAAACAAAAATTTATCTGAAAAGCATTTAAAAGGAGAATAACTTATGAAGTTATTAACAAAAGAAATAGAAAAAAAATTACCCAAGCTGTATAGCACAGACGAACAAGGAAACAATGCAAAAGTTGTGGTGAAATTCTTTCACTCAAGATCAAATTGGACATGGTATGCGACTGAGTATGACCCTGATACACGTACATTCTTTGGGTATGTAGATGGACTCGAGGGTGAACTAGGTTACTTTAACCTAGATGAACTATCTGAAGTTAAAGACAGTTGGGGGTTAGGTATAGAACGTGACATGTATTGGGATAGCAACACAACACTACGTGAGGTGATGAAGGAATGAGTTGGAATGAAGTAGACTGTGCCTCTTGCAACAAAGCTATTGAAGGACAGGCATCAGGTGTTATAGGTGCGAACGTTGAAGATGGGTGGATTAACGCAGATGATTGGTGCGAGACATGGTATCACGAAGATTGCATGTCACAAATATTAGACGTTTATTGGAAACACATGAGAGATAAGGAGAGTAATAATGCCTGAATACATTAGCATTACTCAAGTAAGTGCAGATGTAGATGACCTAATAGATCGCTTTACAGAAGTGCTAGATAAATTAGGGGTAGAGGTGTGGCATGATGAGGAGAAAGCAAAAGAACTTGAAGTAGATACATTCTTGAAACTAGAAAGGAAAACAAATGAGTAAGTTTATAGTAATAAAAAGATACAAATACGAAACACCTAGTGGGTGGGAATACAGTGAGGATGTCACATATCACGATGTCTTCAGAGATGCAGAGACGGAGTACCACAATCAAGATGCAAGTAATCCAGACACAGGAAAAGGGGTAGAAGAAGAAGACATAGTGGAAAAGATGATATGTGTTCCTATGGAAATGGAGAATAAATAATGAAAGACTACTTAGAAGATAAAGGTGTAGGATCGCTGTCAGGATTTGTGGAAAGGGTAATAGAAATACACGAACACAACCTGAGTAATTATCCTGAAACAAAACCTACGTTACAGATGGCTTACATAGAATTAATAGCAGACATCATAGAGGAGAATTAAAATGACTGACACAGAAGATACTGTATATAAACTGATCCAAGGTATGCTACATGATTTACACATGCGTGTAAGAGAAATTGAAGGACACCTAGACGTAGTGTTGAAAGCAGAAGGTTTTAGTAAAGAACAAACAAGTATAAATGAATATGATGAAATGTGGAGTAAAAAAAATGCCTGAGATTACACAAGAACAAATAGAAAATTGGAAACGAGACTCACAGATATTATCTGAGATAGATGATAGCTTAAATTCCAATGATGATTGGAGTGAACAAGAATTGTTTATGAAACTTCTTGATACATACAACCTACCTCACCCATCAGACCTAAAGTATTACATATGGCAGAGGAAGAATCCAACAGAGCCAAGAGGTGTGAGATCAATAGATGGTAGGCAGTTTGAGAACCCTGAGAAAGATGAAGATGGCAACATTATTATCAGAGATAGTGAAGGTAATGTAGTTGAGTTTTAAGGTAGAGAGATCAGTTATATCTATACCAAGAAAAGCTACTCACGATTGGCTACTTAATAAACATTATGCTCAAAGAATACCAACCTTAGTACATACATATGGAGTCTTTGAGAATGGAGTTATGCAAGGGGTGTGTACATATGGTATACCCCCTTCACCCCCACTCACAACAGGTGTATGTGGAGAGGAGTATAAAGATATAGTGTTGGAACTGAACAGGCTTGTACTAGTCGAGGATCATTCTGAAAACTTGGCATCTTATTTCGTAGCACAAACACTACGTATGTTACCCAAGCCATCTATAGTTGTATCGTATGCTGATACTAGCATGAATCATGTTGGATATATATATCAGGCAACTAACTTCATGTATACAGGGCTATCAGCTAAACGTACAGAGTGGAGAGAGGTGGGTGCTGACACCCATAGTCGTACAATCGTGGGTCAATATACCCACAAGGAAAGGACAGATAATCCTGATAAGTTTGCACAGGTCGATAGACCACAGAAACATAGATACATATACTTCGTAGGTTCTCGAACACATAAGAAACAATTACACAAATCTCTGAACTATAAGGTTCAGCCATACCCAAAGGGAGAAACACAAAAATATAAAAACGATAAAGAAATAGGACAACAAATTACTTTTATATAGGAGAAAACAATGACTAATGACCACGATATATCTTTACAGATTAAGTACGAGCATAATGTATACTGTCCTGATCTATGTAAACTGTGTTCACAAGATCGTGAAGGGAGTACAGGCACATGGTAACAGGAGTGATTATGACATACGAAAAACCTGACATGTTAAGTGATGACAATAAAGAGTCACTAAAGTTTTTATACAGACATGTTAAGAAGTTAGTAGTGTCGTCTGATAACGATACATTATTATCTGCCATTGACTACATGATAGCGAGGGCAGAATCAGAAGGTAATGAACACATATCGCACAGAGACAAACTAGTTATGCGTAGAGAATTACTAACAGCAATTTACAAATTATTTGATGAAAGCTATTGGAGAATAAAACAATGAAAAATAAACAATTTAAAAACGAGAAGGACAGAGAGGTTGCACTCAACTGTTTTCTCACCACAGACAGAGCAAAGGAAGTTATAAGGACAGCACTATACATAGCTATACCTGTGCTTAAGTGGAAAGAAATGGGTAACAAAAGTCGTGCTATGGAAAACAGGAAAAAAGAGATAGTTAAGGAGATGAGAACCATACTTAGTGCAATTAGCGAATGGCACAGAGACACACCAGATGAGCCAATATCACTAATGGATACATTGAAAGAAAAATATCCAGATATTAAAGACTGGAACATATAAATACATTTGACAACAAGTGAGTACATGTGTATAATTTTATATGATTGTAGTTTAGTAGCATACTCCTTTCTGCTACGAACTGATTGATTCCATGGGCTTTGGTGTTTAATTACTCCTGTCTTTATTCACCAGAGCCTAACAAAAAAAGAGTAGAGTAAGTAACAGTTAACTTTAGTAGACAGTTAACTATAGTATACAAGATAACAGTAACCTATTAACTCTCTCTCTCTAAAGAGAGAGTT
>Ga0080013_1004941_pt1 | contig 12784 bp, 21 predicted proteins | sample ETNvirenome_6_85_FD_69236 | JGI IMG/M metagenome (GOLD analysis project Ga0080013, IMG submission 69236) | Marine viral communities from the Pacific Ocean - ETNP_6_85 (SPADES assembly) (version 2) | ecosystem: Environmental > Aquatic > Marine > Oceanic | place: Pacific Ocean | collected 2013-06-19 | reverse complement strand
AAATCCAAGCGCGGCATGGTCTTTACTTGATTGGGCATAAGGCGTGCCGCTACCGCGTGCTGATGCACCACCGGCCTGCCGTTGGTCGATGTGAGGTATGGGATGCCGTTACGCGATAACCAACGCTTTTGCGCCCCGGCCTGCTTGAGCCCGGTGATGCCCTCAATATCTTGTCTGGACAGAATCATGACTGGGCCGTCCATCCCATGCTGGGGCGTTTGTAGTAATCCGCTGTTTTGATTTTCGTAATAGCGTCGATGTAGCAAGAGGCATTTGCGCGGAGGGTTTTAATCGTCCTCGGCTTTAATGGCTCCGTGTCGTTTTCCAACTTGTCACCTAGAACCTTTTTCCTGGCAATCCAAGACAGGCGCAACAAAATCTGACGAATCCGGTTTCCGGATAAATCAAAATCACACGCGACCTTATCCAAGGTTGAGCCTTTCAACACAGCAATTGCTATCGCCTTATTACGTTCTAGCATTTCCTCTCTAGTAAGGTAAATTGGGGAGTTCCTTGGGTCTAAGCGTTCGATAAATTTATCTATAAAATCGTCCATTGTTCTCTCCGTTGGATCGTCCATTGTTCTCTCCGTTGGTAGGTTCGCCCCACAACCGGCGAGGAGGAAAACACCGGCTGCGGGGCTGACCTAACGCGAACGTGGGCGGGATGGCCCACGCACTACCATGCGCTAGGCTTTATTGAATTGGTTTGCGAAGTCATTAAGGATCGGCGCAATCGTTCCCTCAAAGGTCGGGGTTGCGGGGGCTTTCATTACTGGCCCATCAATGCGATCAATACAGACCCTCAAGTGGTGCGTATTGGTGTCAATCGCGCCTGTTGATCTAAGCGTAACCTCGGCGATGGCATCCGCGTCCAGGCTATCAAGTGCGGTGTTTATGTCATCAAGCCGTTGCAGGCACTCGTCGCGTAATTGCGTCAGCCAATACCTCGCCTCCTTTTCGTCATCAGTCATGGTTCTGCTCCCATTTGTCTGCAAAAAACCCGCCAAGCATCAACAGCGTGCCCCAACCGGCAAAGATCAAAAGGTAGATGATTGCTTGCTCAGTCATAGCGGCCACCATGTCATGCTTGCGCGCCCTTTAACGTGGCAGTTGCGTTTGATCCCCTGCGCCGCCAATCCCTCGCGCCGCAATTCGGGCAAACGTCTGCCGGGTATGTATCTGTCGCAGCCCATCCATCGCGCCAGTTCCGCGCTCGTTCTGCCGGGGTGAGCGCGCAGTGCGTCATAAACCCGCTGGCACTGCGCGCTGCGTATCCCGCTGCGGGTGATCCAATCAGCCGTCTCGTGGCTCGTAATCGGGTCGCTTGTTCGGGCGTACATGGCTAGAAAGGGATGTTGTCATCAAAGTCGCCCGACTCCGCTTGCGCGGCCTGGGGGCGCGGCTGATACGGTTCGGGGTCAAACAGGTTGGCAAACACCCGCGTGTCGCCCTCTTTGCGCTCGAGCCCGGCGAGGTTGATGTGCGCATCGAGGGCGATGTAAGCCTTACCCTCATGCTCGTGCAACGCGCCGATGTTCACCCACCGGGTTTTTTCGCTGCCGTCCTTGGCAGTGTATTTGCCGTTTGCCACCACCAGTTTTTTCTTGATCATTGGTTGTTCTCCTGTACCAGTTCGCCATCAACAACATCATTAAGTTCGTCGCGTTTCATTCGGTAAGCATCGCGCACCATCTCTTTTGCCTTGTCAGGCAGGGTTTTCGCATCGTGAATAATCGCTTTTAGATCGGCCTCGCTTTGGGCCTCGTCAATGCGCACCATCAGGTCATCGGCTGAAACCTTGGCGATGCGGTCCTTGAGGTCAGGCTTTTTGACTACCTCGGCCTTGACCGGCGCGGCATCGAAATCACCAACTTCCTCTGGTGTGTAAATGCCAACCGCAACACCGGGATAAACTGTGCGGATGCCCTCGCTGATGACCCTTGATCGAAGCATTGCGCGTGGGTACTGTTTCCAAGTTTGCTTGCCGGTCAGCCCTGCTGCTTTGGCACGATCCATCGTCCACTCAATCTCCAACTCGCCGCCTTGGGGGTGGCTGAACAATCCGGCCACCTTCTTGTCGGTGTATGAAGTCCATTTAACAACGCCGCCTGCCGCTTGAAAGCGTGCAAGCATGGCATCGGCTTTGAGTGCGGGTCGGCCCTGGATAACGTGGTAGTCGCGTGCCGCTTGCGCCGGGTGCGCGCCCTCAGCCTGCGCAACCAACATAAGGGCAACCGCTTGCTCGACGGTCTTGATGCCAAACAATCCGCTTGCAGCAATGCGCTCTCCCATTTTCTCAATGTCTTGATAAGGCACTAAATTGCTCATGGTTTCTCTCCTTTAAGTACGAATCGGCGTGAGCCGTTGGTGGTGGTCACAAATTCCTCGTAGACCTCTGGCATAGCGGCCTTGAAAGCCTTGTTGTCGAACCGCTTACTTGGTTTCGTGTTCTTCCAAGTCGCAAGCACCCGCCCCTCGATGTCGGTCAACACAGCGTGTTCGCCCATCTCGCCCTGGATCGCAGTTTCTAAAACCGCCTTTTGATCACTCAAAGTTGCAATGGTGGCTTTGACTTGGCGCAGTTTCTTTGCCGCCTTAACCAATGTCGGATCGGCAACGATCTTTGCGCCGTCATCTTTCGGGAATAGCCGTTTAACGTCGGCCTGCGATACCGCCGGGGGCGGGTCGCCTTCTTGCACCCGCAGCCACAACCGTGCCATGCACTCTAAGATCATTTGCTGCAAGTCCTCGTCGGCCTCAACCTCAAAAATCTTTAGGTCGCGGCCCCGCATCAGCACCGGCACAAAAGCCAGTTGCAACCCAGCGCAAGCCAATTGCTCTTGCACTTGAATGGTGATGTGGTCGGGTAACTCGTCGTAATACAGAGAAGTGGTCTTAGCCTCAACTACTGCCTCTAACGGTGGCGCACCTTTGAGCGGTTTGGTGATCGCGTCTACGGTTGCGCCTATGAAATCAAACTCTGCGTGGCGAAAATGCTTTTGGAAGTCCGTGAGTTCGATCCCGGTTTCGCGGGTGAACTCGTCAAGCACCAGGCTTTCGTTATGGTTGCCAAAGCGAATCGGAAACGTGTCAATCTCTGTCGGCTCACCGCGTTTTGCGAGGTACACATCAAGAGGGGTTGCGAAGGGGCTGACACCGCAAGAAGGCGCGGCATCGCCGCTGCCCATGTATTTAGTGCGGTCTAACATTCCGCACGCTCAAACGCCTTAGCGGCGGCTAGCAGAATGTTTAGCCGGTAGCCTATGCTTTCAAGATCGCAAACACCGTCCTCGATGTTCTGCTCACTGAAAAGTTTTCCGGCGCGGCTGAAATACGATGCCAGTTGAGTGCAGTCATTCTCAAAATCGTCGCACTGTTGCTCAAACCATGCTTGATGTTCGTGGTCTGCCATCTGGTCGGCAGCGGGATCGTCCTCAATAAAAAACAAGTGGCTCATTTATCTCTCCTGTAATAACGTGGGGTAGCCCACAACATAATGCTACCACAAGAGTGATACCGCAGCCACAATAGTTTTAACAATAAATAACTATTGTGTTATCAAAGGGTTAGCCCCCCCATTGCGGGGGGCTTAAATTAAAACAGCGTTTGTTTTGCCTTTACCACGCCGATCAGGTCGGCATCTCCGTTAATCTTTTGAAGTTGCGGGGTCCAGATTGGGTTTAGTGCTTTCAAAAACTTCTGATCACCTTCCACCACCAACTGCTTGAAGGTAGCCGCGTTTTCTGACTTCATTCTAACCACAACATAATCGCCATTCTCAGGTTGGCGTGCGGGGTCGATGAGGATGGTGTCACCGTCTTTAAAGTCAGGTTCCATGCTGACCCCGGAAACTTTGAGTGCAAACATTCTTTTTCCCTTGTCTTTAACCTTGACGGCCCAAGGTATCCACTCATCAACAACAAACTCCGCAATCTCTGTCCACGCGCCTGCTTGCACCCAACTGATAACAGGCACGCTGATGATTGCGTGGTCGACTTCCTCTGTGCTTCTGGGTTCACCTTCACCAGTGGCAAGCCACCGGATATTGACCCGTAAGCAGTCGGCCAAGGTTTGTGTATGTTGCGATGATTGGCTTCCTCGCATCTCAAGGTTAGAAATTGCGCTTTGACTGATGCCAGCGCACTTAGCGAGTTCGATCTGGCCCATCCCCACCGATCTCCTCGCTTCTTTTAGCCTCTCTCCAAGACTCATTATGTTCTCCATTTCCAGACTTTTCAGAATCCCCAGGGTATTTAGTCCACCAACAAGGACTCCCATACGCGCAGGGCTGCGCCGCGAAAACGATATACCGTTCCCTGGGGATGTCCAACACACTGCGAAAACAAATATCGTATCTCGTCGTTTTTTCTTTGCACTGAGCGACTGACTTTCCGCGCCATCCGGTTTCAATATCCACTTCGGTCACGCGGCTGTTCGTGGCTTTTCTGGGCAAGGCCATCACGTGGTTCAGGACCCACCCCCGTAAGGCGCGCCAACTGCCCAGAAACAAATAATGAAAAGGGATAGTTTCACCCAGTCTGTTTTGAATCGTGTCCATATTGTTTGTCCTTGTCCTCTCCTTTATACCTATTATATTAAAAATTACCACAAATGGGGTCGATAATAGGCTAATAAGTTGGGTTTGCAGAGCAATCACAAAAGTGGTATTCTTCGCGCCCATGAAATGCGTTGCAGAAATTGTAGAAAAGGTTGGTGGGCAGTCAGCATTAGCCAAAATGTGCGGCGTGCGCCAATCAGCCGTTTGGAACTGGCTCAACCGGCACGGCAGCAAAGGCATACCGCCGCAATATGTGGTTACGGTTGAGCGCGCCACTGGCATCCCCAGACATGAGATCAGGCCCGATGTTTTCCCCGACGAGGGCGGGATATGAGCCTTTTCGCCATCGTGCCCAACGAGGTGATTGCCGACCATAACCTGACGCTTATCGAAACCCGCGTCCTGATTGCCCTTTATTCTTACCGTGATCCCAAAAGCACCCGCCCGGTGTGGCCTGGAAGGTCTGCGCTGTCCGAGCGGTGCGGATACCACCCGAACGTCATCAGCAACGCCACGACAAGCCTCGCCAGAAAGGGGTGGATTGCCAAGCGTCAGCGGGGCAAAAAGCGAACCGCTGTATACGAGATTCTCGGCAAGGATTCGCTAACCGATCCGGTTAGGGATGCCATAACCGATCCGGTTAGTTCTAAAGATAGTGCCCTAACCGAACCCGTTAGGGGTGCTGTAACCGAACCGGTTAGGGCCATAGGAACAGACCACTTAACAGACCATAACAACAGTAGGAGAGCGAATGGAAATCTTGCAAAGTCAGCAGCGGGTCGAGCCTTGCTTGCAGAGCAAAGAATTGCCGCCAAAGGTGATCGCTAGATTTTGGACGCGCATGGCCGAGATTTACGGACACAAGTGGGCCAGTCAGTTTGGTGATTGCGCTGACCCTGATGGTGGCCTGACGAGCGCGGCACAGACATGGGCGCAGGGTTTAGCAAGCATTCCTTTGGACAGCATCAGCGTGGGCTTTTCGGCACTGGTGAAGAAGGGGGGCGAATGGCCTCCATCGCTACCGGAGTTCCTGGCAACGTGTCAACCGGCCAAACGCCTCGCCCCATATCACAAGATGGCGATAGCACTGCCGTCACCACCAGTCGACCCGATATTAGTGCGCGATTCCTTGGCCCAACTGCGGAAGATATTAAACAACTCCGCTTATGCGCAGGGCGGGAAATCTGGCGCAAGCGAAAAAGTCAAACCCCAACAGGTCGCATAACCTGGGGGGAATGGTTTAAGCAGAAGTTTGGGATCACCCTTGAGCAACTTACCAAGGAAACTAAACAGGAGAGAGAGAATGGTTAGACGCTTTTTTACTTGGGAAGGTCTGATTTTGGTGTATCTGTTGGTGGTCGTCCTTGCCCTCACTGGCTGTTCGTCTACCTATGTCAGCACCAAGGTTGGCGCAACTGAATATGTCTGGCAAATGTCGCTAGAAAAAACAGAGGTTTTAGATTGATGAATGAAGAATCGGATTTGAAGAGATGGGGTGGGATCGCATTAGCGGTGATCGTTTTGATTTTCGCGCTTGGCGCAATCGCCGGTTGTGTAGAGGTTGGACAGACCACGGGCGGCGTTGAAGTCTGCACCGGCGACACGACAGAGTGTGGTGACGCTCACGATGAATCGGACAGCAGCACAAGCACAACGACTAATTGACAAAGATAGCCCCGCTACCTTGCTTTTACATCGTCCTTTCGGTTTAACAGTGGGTCTGGTCGCCCGTGGGTAGTGGGGCTTAATTTTTTGGTGAACTCTCGCACTAAAGGCAGGGCAGGCGAGCAGGAAATCGCACGCACGCTGCGCGATGAGTTGGGGTTGGAAGTCACCCGCAACTGGCAGCAACAGGCGGCGCAGGGTGGGGTGGATATTGTGGGGGTGCCCGGTTGGGCCATCGAGGTCAAACGCGCAAAGCAATGGAGCAATGATTGGTGGACGCAGGCCACAGCGCAAGCGGTGCGTACAGGTGAAAACCCGGTGCTTCTTTATCGCTTGGATCGGAAACCTTGGCGTGCACGGTGCTGCGCTTGTGCTGTTGGTCTGCACCTTCACTTTCAGATGGAAATGGATTTATTGGATTGGGTGAGCGTGGTGCGCGAGCAATTATGCACAGCGTGAGTGTCACCTTATGCCCGAAAGAAATGATGGTTGCAGGGTTAAATGGGCAGATGCGCCAAGTAGAGAACGTTCGCAAGAAGTACCGACCCCCGACAATGGGGTGCGGTCATTTCAAAGATTGGCAGTTGCACGTTGAGGGCGCGCTTGCAGAGTGGGCGGTTGCTAAACACTTGGGCGTGTACCCATCTGGTTTTGAGTTTGGCAGTGGCGACCTGGGCCGTTATGAGGTCAGGTCATCGCCCAACCCTAAAACGCTGATGTATATGAAACCTACTGATAAGGACGATCACATATTCATCCGCGTCACCGGGGTGAATGGTGATTACCAGATACACGGTTGGATCACCGGGAAGGATGGCAAGCAGTTCCCAAAAGAGGACAAGTACGACAATGACAGACCGGCAATATGGGTTCCGTATGCAGCACTCAAGCCGATGAGTGAACTACCGCGCAATGCCTAAATTCCGGTTTAGATACGATGTCAACGACCCGCCTTGCGATACCTGTTTGTGGGCATCCAAGTGTGAGTATGAGTGCGCTGCGTTCCGTGCCTACAGCAAATGGGGGCATAACGTGGAACCACCACGCAAAGCAGATGAAAACAAAAACAGTCGCCGCCGATAGCCTGATCCCCTATGTCCGTAACCCGCGCAAGAACAGCGCGGCAGTGGATAAGGTTGCCGCAAGCATTAAGGAGTATGGGTGGCAACAACCCATCGTCGTGGACAAAGAGAGCGTGATCATTGCAGGGCATACCAGGATGTTAGCCGCGCAAAAGTTGGGCATGGACGAGGTGCCGGTACACGTTGCCGATCTTACTGATGCCCAGGCCAAAGCGTACCGCTTGGCTGATAACCGCATTGCAGAAAATGCGGATTGGGATATTGATCTGCTAGGGTTGGAGATACGCGAGTTGGACGATCTTGGGTTTGAGTTAGACCTCACTGGGTTTGATAACACCGAACTGGCTAACCTTCTGATTGATGAAGAACTTGAGCCAGAGGATAAAACGCTTGGCAACATGGTGGCCCAATTTGGAGTGCCGCCATTTAGTGTATTGGATACCCGGCAAAAATATTGGCAAGAGCGTAAAAGGCAATGGGGCCGCTCTATTGGCGACCAAGGCGAAAGCAGAGAAAACACACTCGCCGCCAAAGGGTCAATGCTTGAGGGGATAGGTTCGGCGTCTATTTTAGACGCGGTTTTGGCTGAGTTGGTTTGCCGTTGGTTTGGCAAGTCGGGATTTTCTGCTTTTGATTGTTTTGCGGGGGATACCGTTTTCGGTTATGTGGCCGCTTCGTGTGGCCTTGAGTTCACTGGCATAGAACTACGTCTGGAGCAGGCGCGTTTGAATAACGAGCGTACTAAAGAGTTATCTGCGAATTACATTTGCGATGACGGACGAAATTTGGGGGCGCATATTTCCGACGAGAGCATGGATTTATTCTTTAGTTGCCCACCTTATGCGGATTTAGAGGTTTACAGCGATGACCCTAGAGATTTGAGCAATATGGGGCATGAAGATTTTTTTAAGATATTGGAGAGTTGTTTATCCCAAGTCTATCGAAAATTAAAAGACAACCGTTTTGCTGTTGTTGTTATTAGTGAGGTGCGTAATAAAGTTGGCAAATATATTGGCACTGTTCCTGCGATTATCAACGTGATGGTTGAAAGTGGATTCAATTATTGGAATGAATTGATTCTGGTTAATAGCGCGGGAACGTTGCCCATGCGTGCAGGCAGGCCGATGCACACAACGCGCAAGGTGGGGCGCACCCATCAAAACGTCTTGGTCTTTTTTAAGGGCGATCAAAAACAAATAGCCGACGAATTTGGTGAGGTTGGTGGTGGTCTAGAAATGGGGGCATCGGATTGAATACGCACCCCACTCAGGGTCGGCAAATTTGCGCGGACGTCTGGGTGGATATGTTACCCGATTGGCAGAGTTTGGAGGCGTATTGTGATGAGGGGTTGCGTTTGAGTGGCATGACGGTTGTTAGCAAAACGCACCATCAATTCGACCCGCAGGGCATCACCGGGTTATGGGTATTGGCCGAGAGTCACTTTGCCCTGCACACTTATCCAGAGCATAGATTTTTGGCTATGGATATCTTTACTTGTGGAGATAGACAAACACCGGAGCAGGCGATTGATTATGTTTGTGACCAACTTGGTATTGAGGCGCAGCAGCGGGTAGAGATAGAGCGGGGGGTTTTGCGCTATGAATGAACCTAAAAAGAAGGTCGGCAGACCGCAGGCCGAGATTGATTTGGAACAGGTCGAGAGGCTTGCCGCTATCGACTGCACGGAGCCGGAGATTGCCGCTGTGCTTGGTATTGATTATGCAACCTGGAAGCGACACAAGAAACGCAACCCGGACATATTGGAAACCGTAGAGCGCGGCAAAGAGAACGGCAAAGCATCGTTGCGCCGGTTGCAGTGGAAAACAGCAAGTGAGGGCAACCCAACGATGCAGATATGGTTGGGCAAGCAACGCCTTGGTCAACAGGACAAGAAGCACATCGAGCAACAACAACTGGAGCCACTGGTAATTGTCACGGATCGAACTGACGAGAGCGCAGACGAGGGTATTCGAAAGCAAGCAGAGGTTTCGGGTACTGGTAGCGGGGAGGAGGTTCGGAAAGACCTACCTCTCCCTCACTGAACTGCTTCATGCCTCGATATCAAAGCCGAACTCGATTAATTGGTACGTTGCGCCGACTTACCGGCAGGCCAAGCAGATCGCCTGGAAAAGCCTCAAACAAATGATGCCGCCGTCACAGATTGCCGCGACTAACGAAACGGACTTGAGCGTGGAGTTGCACAATGGAACCACCGCAGCACTTAGGGGTGCTGACAATTACGATGCTCTGCGTGGTGTCGGCCTTGACTTTGTGGTTATGGACGAGTTTGCCGATATGCACGCCGATGCGTGGTTTGAAGTCCTACGACCAATGCTTGCAGACAAACAAGGCCGCGCACTCTGGATTGGTACGCCGCGTGGGTACAACCACTTCCACGACCTTTACCGCTACGCCCAGGATACCCCCGAGTGGGGCGCGTGGCAGTTCACGACAGCGGACGGAGCGCGGGTTGCGGATGATGAGATAGCCGCAGCGCAGCGCGACATGGGGGAGCGGGAGTTTCGCCAGGAGTTTATGGCAACGTTTGAAGCCCTGGCAGGCCGGGTCTACAGCAACTTTGACCGCGATCAGAACGTGCAAGGGGTGATGGACAATGGCGGCACACTGTATATCGGCATGGACTTCAACGTTGACCCGATGACTGCTGTGATTGCCGTTAAAGCCGCAGACCAATTGCACATCCTTGACGAGATCGAATTGGGCGATAGCAACACTGAACTGATGGCAGGCGAACTGAAACGCCGCTTTAAGAGCCGCAGCGTGGTGGTCTACCCCGACCCATCAGGCCGCGCACGCAAGACCAGCGCACCTGTTGGACGCACTGACTTTGCGATATTATCCAACGCCGGGTTTGATGTGCGCGCACCACGGCACGCCGCCCCGGTTGTGGACCGCATAAATACTGTGCAGGCTGCACTAAAAACCGCAGACGGTAAACGTAGACTTTATCTAGACCCGCGCTGCAAGAAACTAATACGCGCCCTTGATGGGCTTACCTATGTCAACAACCAACCGGATAAGTCCGGGGGGCTTGACCATATCACTGACGCACTTGGATACCTAATCATGGGCGAGTTGCCTTTGCGCAGACACATTGAACCACGACAACCTATACGGTGGAGTTAAATGGCTAACGAGAATATAACTCAGACCGGTGCAAGTTATGACGCTTACGCAACACGATGGGAGTTCTTGTTGCGTTCTTACCTGGGCGGCGATGATTGGCGGAACGGTCAATACTTGACTAAGTACAAATTGGAAAGCGAACAGGACTTTAAGGAGCGACTGAACCAAACCCCACTGGATAACCAGTGCAAGAACGTGGTTCATATCTACTCATCATTTATCTGGCGTGATCGCCCGACCCGCGAGTTTGGTGGGATCAAAAACGACCCGGCGTTGGAACCGTTCTTGAATGATGCCGATCACGATGGCAGATCGTTCAACACGGTCATGCGTGAGGCAACTATCTGGTCATCGGTTTATGGTCACTGTTGGTTGTTGCTCGACAAGCCAAGCATTGAGGCCGCAACCCGAGCCGAAGAACTGGCCGCAGACATTCGACCCTACCTTACGCTGATCACACCCGAGAACGTCTTTGATTGGCGATATGAGCGTATGCCTTCCGGCGCGTACCGTTTGGGATACCTCAAGGTGCGCGAGATGGGTGACAAACGCCGGTTCCGCATCTGGACTCCCGAGAGCATTGAACTATGGGAAGCCGAAAGCGAGAAGGACCCGCTACTGGTTGAGCGTATGGATAACCCACTTGGGGCGATCCCTGCCGTGTGCGTATATGCGCAACGCTCATCTATTCGCGGCGTTGGGGTGTCGGACGTTGCTGATGTGGCTGACATACAGCGTGCGGTTTACAACGAGTTGTCAGAGATCGAGCAGTTGATCCGCATCGCCAACCATCCCTCGCTTGCCAAGACCGACAGCACGGAAGCAAGCGCAGGCGCAGGCAGTGTGATCCAGATGCCGGATGACCTTGACCCCGGCCTGACACCGTTCTTATTGCAACCCAACAGCGGCAACCTCGACGGCATCCGCGCAAGCATCGAGGACAAGATCAGAGCAGTGGATCGGGTCACGCACCTGGGCGCGGTGAGGGCAACGGAGAAGCAAGCCAAAAGCGGCATCGCCTTGCAAACCGAGTTCCAAATGCTCAACAGCAAACTGAGCGAAAAGGCTGATCTATTGGAACTGGCCGAGGAACAACTGTGGACACTGTGGTGTGCTTGGCAGGGCAGGGAGTGGGATGGGGTTATTGATTACGCCGACTCGTTTGACTTGCGTGATTATCAGTCCGACCTTGAGTTCTTGCAGATGGCAAGGGCAAGCGGCCTGCAAAGCGGCACGTTCCAACGAGCGATAGATCGTCAGATCGCCGCCCTGGTGGTGGATGATGATGAACTGGCCCAGGCTTACGATGAGATAGCACAGCAACGCATCGTCGGCCAGTTCACCACGGAGTTACCGGTTGCCTAGCCCCGCAGAGATTCGCCGCCTGCAAAGGGCGCATGAGCGGCTAATCGAAAGGCTTGATGCTGAACATGGGCGCAGGCTTGAGGGGGTGTTGGAAACCCTTGAGCATGAGATAGAGAAACTGGTAACGGCGGGTAAGATTACCCCGGCCCAGGCGATCAATAAGCGCGTCACCATCGAGGCCGCAATCCGTGGCACGTTCCTTACCTGGGCGCACGATAGCGTTTCAGAGTACGACAACGTGGCAGGGGGGGTTGTTGCCATGATGCAGAAACTTGGCTCGATTGAGGGTTGGGTTGCTGCTGATGCCGCTACCGTCAATCAGTTAAAGCGCATCGCCTTTGCAGGCTACGAGGACATTGCCGCAAGGTTTGTGGATACCCTGGCGAATGGTCTTTACCAGAGCACGCTTGCAGGGCGACCCGCTACCGATACGGTGCGCGAGATGCGTCAAGCAATCAATGGGGTGTTCGCCAAGAGCGACGATGCTGCTGCGATGGAACTGGTGGAGTTTGTCAAGCAGTACCAAGATGACCCGAGCCGCGCCAACGAGGTGGCAGAGGCAGTGGAGCAGTTGCACACCATATTTGCGCGTGACCGGGTGGGCAACAACCTACGCCGCTATGCGTACCAACAGGTTCACGACGCGCTGATGCAGTTCAATGGCTCGTTCACCCAGGCCAAGGCGCAAGAGGCAGGGCTGACCCATTATGAATATTACGGTTCTTTAGTGCGTGACTCGCGCCCCTGGTGTGTATCGCATCAGTGGAGGGTAATGAGTGAGGACGAGATCAGGCAGGCATGGGCTAACAGCAGTTGGCAAGGTAAATCATCCGGCGATCCTTTTGTGGTTCGCGGTGGCTATAACTGCCGCCATCACTTTATGCCAGTCGATCCAGATTGGTACGGTGACGCGGCGCAACCCGGTGGCTAAATATGGCAGACGAATCAACAGATACAAACGACAC
>Ga0080013_1004940_pt1 | contig 12785 bp, 22 predicted proteins | sample ETNvirenome_6_85_FD_69236 | JGI IMG/M metagenome (GOLD analysis project Ga0080013, IMG submission 69236) | Marine viral communities from the Pacific Ocean - ETNP_6_85 (SPADES assembly) (version 2) | ecosystem: Environmental > Aquatic > Marine > Oceanic | place: Pacific Ocean | collected 2013-06-19 | reverse complement strand
TTGGGGCGTTGTACTTCCAATTACTGATATTATTGTGGGAACGCTAGAAGATAATAGAGTTAAAGCGAAAGTGAGCAAGAAGCAATGACCTATTTAATACATGGCACGAAAGCGGTACAGAAGACGACGCAAGAAGAAGCTATGGAGCAAGAAATCAGACTATACATGTCTCGACGGTACGATAGTCTCGATGGACAGTACATGGGAGGTTGCCTGTGCTGAGCGTCTGGACACTCTTGGAATTAAGTGGCAGAGAAACCCGTCCATTAAGCTACAATATAGAGACCGAAAGCTGCGCCTTCGGAACTACATACCAGACTTCTACCTACCAGACTTCGACGTTTATTTGGAGGTCAAAGGATACTGGACGGCAGCTGCAAAATGGAAGATGCGAGACATCATGGTCCGATACCCTGGTAAGATCCGATTGCTCGAATCTCTTGAAGAAATTTCAAAATTATCTATACCAGTTGAGCCCACAATCATTGAGTGCTGGAAGACAACTAAGCTCGGAGAACAAAAATGAAAGTGTCTAGCATCTTAGAACAGATTGCCTCAACCCGCGGAACCAACGCAAAGACTGATATTCTAAGGGAGCATTCATCAAATGAATTGCTTCAACGAGTACTTAAGGCTGGGTTAGATAACTTTACGCCCTTTAATGTCATAAAAATACCCAAGGTTATAGAGAGATGCGTTCTTTCTGATGAGCTGGTTAGGTGGAATATGTTTCTAGATGCAGCAGACACATGCGCTACTCGTTTCTGGACCGGCAATAAGGCAATTGAAGTAATTCATAATGCGCTCGCTTTCTGCACAGAAGATGAGGAAAGGTGGATGCGCAAAATCTTAAAGAAGAAGCTATCGATTGGAGCATCCACTAAAACAGTCAACAAGGTTTTTCCTGGATTGATCCCAACATTCGAAGTTGCATTGGCACAGCAGTTTGAGCTTAAGCGTATTAAGGACATGGAGTCTGTGTATGTAGAGCCTAAGCTTGACGGTATCAGGTGCTTCGCGATAGTTGAAAATGGTGAAGCCCAACTGTTTGCTAGATCGGGTAAACTGATCTCAAACTTCGACAGCACCATCGGCGCTGCCCTTGGCAAGCTCGGAGATGGATGTTACGACGGTGAACTGATGGGTGAAGACTTTGTAGCTCTCATGAGGCAAGCTTATCGAAAAGAAAACGTCGACATTGAGCATGCATTTCTGTCACTGTTCGACTATCTTCCACTAGAAGAATGGAAATCTGGAGACGTTGTAATGACGACCCAAGAGAGATACACAGAGCTGAATGCACACTTTGACACTATCTCTACTCCGTACATCACCATCGTGAAAAGACATGAGGTCCCCGCAAGGCTAGAAGACATTATGGCTCTTCATCATACATTCGTTCAAGAAGGATTCGAAGGCGCCATGGTAAAAACAATCGATGCACCTTACAGGTTCGGTCGAAGCTATGACGTCATGAAGGTTAAAGAGTTTCACGATGTTGATCTACCTATCATCGGTCTGGAGGAAGGGACAGGACGACACGTCGGTCGGCTGGGAGCAGTCAAGATAGACTTCAATGGAGTTATCGTTAAGGTCGGATCTGGATTCTCGGATGAACAACGAGAGCAGGTATGGAATGACCAAGCCAGCTTCATGGGTCGTATCATCGAAGTGCGCTATCAAGAGGTTACCCCTGACGGCTCATTGCGTTTTCCGACTTTCGTATGCTTCCGAAATGATCGATAAATCGACGCGGCAAATAACAGAAACTACTAAAGAAATCGCATGAGCATCAAAAAGAAGAAGCCAATCAACAGATCAAAGAATTCCTATAGACTAAGAAAGATAGAGAGGTACCTGATTGCACAAGGCTATGTCCAAGTCCCAGATGACCGATGTATACGTTGGGTCGATTGCGTATCTAATGGAAGGGATATATGCTATCGTGTTGAGGACATCTTTTCCCTTGATCTCGATCGTCAGCTTCAGCAGCTCGGTGGTTACAATAAACCTGGCGGAAAGGATGGGTATTTCAGTATCGATGCTCCCAGTGAAAAGATGTACGATATTCAGGCTTATACTATAGTGGACGCTGTCAAGCGTAGCAGGGCACTTGTACTCTGGCGCTCGTGACAGGTGGCTATTTGACCACATGTCCTGGCTCACTACGTACGCTTTTTACACAATGTGTTCTGGCTGCTTTCCACGTGGACTATAGAATTTAGCAAATTTTCTACTTTCGGCTAAATACATTAAGGAGCCGAAGTACACCGAAACATGATGTTACGGTCTAATTGTTACATTTGTAAAATGATTGTAAATTTAATTTGTTAAATGTTTGTAAATCTTTTTGTTAAAGAATTGTAAAACTTTGAGCTCGGGAAAACTCCACGAGAGCGTCCCTCGAGTCTCGGCGTTGCGGGGGTCGAAGTCAAAAAAGTCGTGAACACTTGGGCCGGCGCTCTTACTATAAGAATATGGGGATACTTCGCAATAGAGAAACAGAGAGAAAGTCACATCGAGCACGGGCTCGAGGGTCAACGTCAATCGCGATCGGACGGGCGCCACATGATGAAACAACAAGCGCTAGCGTGATCAGGTGACGCTTGATCCGGTGGGCGGGGAAATGAATGAGTACCCGCTCACCACTTTCTTTCAACTCTTTTTAGACAATCGTGCAAAGACGTAGGAGAATATGGTATAATATAATTGAAAGTGGGGAAAGGACTCCGCTAAATTTTCCATAGGTGATCAATGAAACTTCGCGACTACAAAACCCTCCTCGCATCTAACAAAGAAGCAGCAATGCTCTTCGACTTGACCGAGCGATTTCCCCGTGGTCCGACGACGAAGTTGCGCGATCGCGATTACAAAAATGAAGACGGCGGCATCCTTTCGAAGGGTTGGGGTTCTGCTGAAGCTCCCTACCTAAATCGCGGAGTCGATACTGCCGAAGGGTCTAACATGACCGGCGGTTGGTCTCCTTACGAAATCTACGAGCTCAATGACGACGAATGGCGTTGCGCTCGTGCGCTTCAGCAAGTGGAAGTTCCCGTCGCCATGGCGATGGCTAAGCACGACACGTGGGGTTGCGAGGAAGGAAACGCAAAGCTCTTCAAGACCGGCGCCCAGCTTACTCGGCGCGCTCGTCGTCTCGCTAAGCGAATTCGCGAAGCGAAGACCTGGGTTCAGAACAACATCGGTACGGCTGTCTACTCGGTTAATCTCGGGCGATGGAGTAGCGATTCGAAAGTCTACGTTCATGCCGACAACGAGCCTGGAGCGTTGAAGCAGTTCGAGCTCTTCATGCAAGGAGCGTTCAACGAACACTGCGATGACTACAACGCAGACCGTCTCTCGGTTGAGTACGTTCGTCCAGCCAAGACTCCACTCGAGCTCATGGCTCTTAACGCTCCATTCCAGGAGCGGTACCGCAAAGCAGTCGTGTCTAAGAAGGCGCAGGTTGAAAAGCTGCTTAAGCAAATCGAAGCGATGGACATGGCCGAGCAGGTCGTTAACATCTACGCAATCAACATGGTGGCCACCTGGGGTACAGGTGAAGGAGAAAATGCAGATGCCTGAAGAGAAAAAGCGTAACGATTCCAATGGCTTGGGGCGTTGTCCTCATGGTTCAGACGTTGGACTATTCGGCGAGTCAACACATTTTGTCGACTCTTTCGTTGCTGGATTTATTTACGCCGCGGCATGTGAAGAACTTTTGGAGAAGACTCATGAGATCAATCGCATGCTCGAGACGATGACTGAAGAAGAAAAAGAATTGCTTCCCACTATTAAGGAAGATCTTGCAGATATCGACGCGAAGTGGCTTCTTGCTACTGCAATGTTTGGGATCCGCGCTTAAAAAACCTAATCAAATCAAGGACTTAGAACCTCGTGAATAACAACGTGCAAGTATTTAGAACGATGGCGCTTACCCTAAACGATGCAGACTTCGATGCTGCTATGACGATCATGCGTGAGGAGTCCCAAGCCCGACGAGATAAACGGATGCTCACCAACAAGCGAAGTCTTCGAGTTGGATCGATCGTCGAGTGGTCGGGTACCAAGTCGGGAACGTGTACTGGCGAAGTCGTGAAAGTCAAAACGAAGAAGGCAATCGTCAAACAAACGAATGGTGGCAACATCAGATCAATCGGCTCAAATTGGGATATCCCCATGAGCATGCTCAAAGTAGTGGGCTAAAACCGTGGTACAACCACAACAATTGTGAAGGTATGAAAATGAACAAGTATATCGCAAGAGGTGTGTGTCAAAAGTGCAGGGCAGAAGAAGTCATTGCTCATGCAGGCTACAAGCATTTGTGTCAACGTTGTGACAGTCGGCTGTGGCGAAAGATTGGCGGCGAACAAAAAGAAAACTGGTTCCGTACCGGCCGGATCAATGGATAAAAAGTGCAAAAGAATGCAAAAAAGTTTGGACAATCGTGCAAAAATACTTAAATTAATGGTATAATATTAATATAAAGGGAATGGGGAATAGGTCCCCCCCTTCAATCCTCACGGAGAAAAAATGGATATCAAAACCCTCAAAACCATCGTTCCCAATCTTCCTCCCCATATCGCGGTCCTCATGCGTGGACCAACCGGTGTTGGTAAGTCTCACGTTGCCCGCGAATTCGCGGATGCACTCGGACTCCCTTTCATCGACGTCCGCGGTTCGACCATGGACGAGGCGAAGGTTGGTGGTCTCCCCGATATGAAGGCAGTTGACGAAAAGAAGGTTGCATCCTTCGTCGTCCCTTCTTGGTTCAAGACCGCGTGTGACCGCCCTTGCGTCATCATGCTGGACGAGCTCAACCGCTCTATGCCGACCGTCATGCAAGCCTTCTTCCAGATTGTTCTGGACCGTGAGCTTGGTAATGATGAGGACGGTATCCCTTACCGTCTCCACCCCGAAACCCGGGTGATTGCAGCTGTCAACGCTGGTAACGAATACGACGTCAACGAAATGGACCCCGCGCTACTGCGGCGTTTCTGGGTTTGTGATGTTGAGCCTACCGTGGCTGACTGGGTCGAATGGGCCGAGGGAGCTGGTCTCGATAAAATCCTCATCGAGTTTGTCAAGGCAGAGCCTGCCCACTGGCGAGTAGATCCCAGCCAGGTTGAGCCCGGAACTGTTGTTCCTACTCCCGCCTCTTGGCACCGCTTGAGCGATTCGCTTGGGTTCATGGAGTTGGCTCCTGAAAAGCTGGCTGGTAACGACGCCCCTGGTCACTTCTACAGTGTCCTTACCGGGTTCATCGGTACCGAGGCTGCTATCGCCTTCCGCGACTTCGTCGTCAACTACGAACTTCAGGTCTCCGCTGAGGATATCCTGAACGGTAAGGTCAAGGCTGCAGACGTGGCCGATGCCCCGGCAAGTCAGATCACCGGTATCATCGAGAAGCTGGAAAACCACAGTAAGGAAAACACTTGGAAGGCCAAGCAGGTCAAGGCAGTCGCTGCCTTCGCCGAGGGTCTCGGAGGAGAGTTCCTCATCCAGACCTTCACTGCGGTTCAACGAGCCGGTAACATGAAGAACCTGTTGCCCCTCAACAAGGCAATCGGAATGCAGGTTGTCGAATTGGTTAACGCCGCTCGCGCCACACAGGCGTAAGGCGTAAGAGAGTCGGAGGTATGAGGGTTCCTCCGGCTCTCTTTTTTTTACCCTCAAAACCATGGTTGTACCATAATAATGGAGGAAGGATAAAATGTCAAAAAAGGTAACACTAGAAGAAATGTTCAAACAGCTTCAAGAGTGGCGATCAGAAGCCACTAATTTTCGTAATGACGGCTGGACACAAGAAGGCTATCGAGAGAAGTTCGATCTTTTGCATACGCGGATCGTTACGATCATGAACGATATTAACAAGGTCGCTGCAGAAGAAGAAGAGAAAGAAGCATTTCGACCAAACCCACGAGAAGAAAGCTAATTAGTTTAGACAATCGTGCAAATCGCCTCAGTAATGTGGTATAATATAATTGAAGGTGGGGAAAGGATCCCACCCCCTTCTTGGAGTTCAAATGGCAGTCAAAGCTAAAAATGAAAATACCGCCTCTGACGGAGCAGGCATCCAGTTCGCTGATGAAGCGACTGCAAAAGCCTTCGATATTAAACCGCACCTCGTAGGCATGATGCTTGAAGAGCCCTTCTACGGAAAGGTTCTTCGAAACGTAACTAAGGTTGCCACCACACGCATCCGCACCGCGGGTGTTCTCGCTAAGGATGGCGATCTTAAGATGTGGTTTAACAAGGCATTCCTCGCAGCCCTCCCGGGTAAGCATATCCGAGGTGTCATGAAGCACGAAATGCTCCACCTCATTTTCGAACACACCACGACTCGTAAGTACGAGCCGCACATCATTTGGAACTACGCTACCGACTTGGCTATCAACAGTCACCTGGTGGACGAGCTTCCGGATTTCGGTCTTTTCCCCGGCAAGGCTTTCAAGGCTCTCACGGAGGAAGACATCGAGCGTATGGGTGAGGAAGCCGCTCGTCGGTACCAACTGGTCTCCGATAAGGTTGCTAGCTTCCCTCCGAAGATGGCTGCCGAATGGTACTTCGCTCGACTGATGGAAGACAAGGATGTCGCTGACTCCATTCAAAACCCCAACCCCGATAAGGGCGAAGGTGGCGAAGGTGGAGAACCTGGTCAAGAAGGTGGCGAAGGTGGACAGCCCGGACAAGGTCAAGGTAATGGTCCCGCAATGCCGGGTACCCTGGACGATCACGACGGCTGGGGTGAAATGAGTGAAGAGGATCGCGAGCTGGTCAAGGCAAAGATTAAGCAGGCAGCTGGTGAAGCCGCTAAGGATTGTGATTCGAAGGGTCAGTGGGGTTCGGTACCTGCCGAGCTTCGGCGAGCCATTAAGGCAGCTCTCGTTGCAGAGGTACCTTGGCAGAAGATCCTCGACCGCTTCTGTGGATACAGCCGCCGGGCACACCGGACGACTTCTTACAGTCGCATCCACTCGACCATGGGTCGGTTGGTCCCTGGTGCCAAGCGAAACTACACCTCTTCGGTTGCAGCCTACATTGACCAGAGTGGGTCGGTATCGGATGCTGAGTTGGCCCTCTGCTTCGGTGAGTTGGCCAACCTGGCTAAGAACACTGAGTTCACCTGCTACCACTTCGACACCGAGGTAGATGAAGAGTCTAAGAAGGTATGGAAGCGGAAGGGTATGCCGGCACACCGTACTCGCGGTGGAGGTACTTGCTTCCGAGCTCCGAGTAAGCACGCTGTAGAGCGTAAGAGCCAGTTCGATGGTTACATCATCCTCACCGATGGTTACGCTAGCGACCCTGGTCCAAGTCGATTGCCCCGAGCTTGGGTCATTACCCCGGACGGAGCCATCCAGGATTGGATGACCAAGTACAAGAAGGACGTCATCGTTAAGATGAAGTGGCCGGCTGCCATGGATCGAAGCGCGGCTTAAAACAGAAAGAGCTAAGGGAGTCTATATGGATAGAGTAGATGATACAGCAACTCGTTACTTGAGCATGTGGAATGAGCAATACGCAGTCGTTAATGATACCAAGATAGTAGCATGGGCAGTCCGTGAGTCTATGCGTGATATAGAACAGTGGATAGAGGGTAGAGATCCTAATGGAGCTAAGGAGTCAGCTGGAGTAGAGGACTGGACCCGAGACGAGTTCATCGATCTGTACAGAGCGATCAGCCCTACGGCAGCATTTTTTGAATATGCTGTACAGAACTATCGGGGGACAGACGGCCCTCCGTAACAAATAGATGTATCAAAATGTATCACCGTAACAAATAGATGTTTCAAATGTTACAAGTAGGGGCCATCTCAAGGCCCTGTAAAAAACGTGTAAAAGGCCCCTGGAAAGCCCCCTGCCAAGGGGCCTCTATACCCCCCTTCCGGAGGCCCCAAAAACGTACGTTTTACCCCCCTCTGAGAGGCCCCCTGGAGCCTACTCAGTGGGCTTTCTGGAGGGCCATGTGCCTTAGCTCGGATAATTTTTTTTTCGGAGCACGATTGAAACCCAAAACCCACTAAACTCAAAAATAATTTCGGAGACATTTTCAAATTGAAATGGAGGCTTAACAGAAAAAAAATCTCGGAGCGATTTCAAAAAGCATCCAGTATCGCTAAACGCGATTGGATGCTTTTGCTGTTATCCTTTATTCTGGCTTTAAGTCTCCATTTCTACGTTAAATACGAGAAACACAAAACAATAGAAACTAATGTACCCAGAAAAGACGTCCGACAGTTAAAATAGGGTTGCAACGTGATATTTAAGTCAGACTAGTCTTATAATAGCTTAAGGAGTACCCCCATGAAAGTCAACAAGAAGCAGTTAAGACGGATCATTCGAGAAGAGCTTAGCCTCCTCAATGAACACCGCTATGGCGCAGGAAGCATCGGTTTTGCTAGTTGGAAACCAAATGAACGCCCTAATTTCGCAAAATCATACGGCAGCGAAGCAAAGGTAGTGTGGGACCATTCCCGCCGAGAGCGCCCCAATGTCAGTGAGCAAGGTATGCCGGCCATGTCAGATGACCCCGCAGAGAACGCATTTCAGACACTTAAGTACAATGGTGCCTTCAAAGACCTTCAGGAAATCATGCATGATGCAACATCTAAGATAGATACATGGCAGCAAGAGCATGAGGTTGGTCTAGAAGACGCAGATATGGTAGATGTAGGTGTTCAATTAGAGGATGCACGATTAGCATTAGATGCTCTTAGGCAATTAGCAAACCAGTTTAGATAGGATGTTGTGAATATGAAAGTTTCGTATCGCCAGTTACGCAGTATTATCAGAGAAAAGGTCGCTCATCCGAGAGACCACTTGGGAAAGAACATCGCAGATGTTGAATTTCCCATTGTTGTAGGATACGAAGACCAGTCAGAAATCGCATACAACCAAGAAGAGCTTGATAATATATTAGATGATATTGCACCGAGGGGTGTACCTTATAGTTTAGACTCATTAGAAGATGTTGAAGCCCCGGACAGACCGGTGGGAGCCAGCATAGAACAATATGGAGAAGGAATGAACGTCTCGAAGCGCCGACTACGGCAAATCATTAAAGAAGAAAGAGCTAAGCTCATCGAGCAGCCTATCTCGGGAGCTCAAGCAGACCAAATGCAGACAGACCAAGATATGCAAGCAGCGCTTAAAGGTCTTGAGGGCATAATTGGTGACTTCACCTTAGGGGTGGATCAATGGTTTGACAGACACAACGATATAATGGAACCCACCGGAATGCTTGATGACCCAGACAGTTGGGCAATACGATTGGAAGAAATGAGGTATGACCTTAACCAATTGGCAAAAGAGATCATGGGTGGTCAAAGGAAGATAAGATGAAAGTTTCGAAGCGCCAACTACAGACTATTATTAAAGAAGAGAAACGTAAGCTTCTCAGTGAGCAAGGTGACAACATGTATCTTGAAGCCTTAAATACTGTAGCTGTATCGTCTAACGAGTGTCTTGAGTCTCTTGACATAGCAGCTAGAGACATCGGTCCATCAGACAAAGCACTATACGACAAGATGGATGATGCCATGGTTGTCTTAGAAGACCTAATCAATTTAGCACATCAGGCACTTGAGAATGCCGATATGATGTCCAAAGGAGCAGTATAATGAAAGTTAAGAAGTCAACATTGCGACGCATAATTGCAGAAGAGCGTGCTAAGCTTGTTAGAGAGCAAGTCGGTTCGCCCGCAACAGGTGGAGTAGTACCTAAGGACGGTGACACAATCGGCCAAATGCCCAGTGAGCTTGAAGAGCAACTCGCTATGGAAATGCAGTATTACTTTCAAGAAGCTATAGAAGCAGAAGAATACGATGGTACGGGGCCTACCTGGGAAAAGGAAATCATGAATGCATCGAATGAGTTCTACCGAGGTATTATCGATAGCGGCGCTTTGAAGAGCATACTCGAGCTTTGGCGTGATGTCGAGGACGGACTCCATAATGGCGAATACCTCTAATAGGATTGGGAGATTACAGTGAAAGTTACAAAGAAACAATTACGCAAGATTATCCGTGAAGAGAAAGCTCGCCTGTTAGGAGAGTCAATCGTCGACATGGTCGGTTTCGAGGACGTTATCTCAAAGGCCTCTGGCATGGTTGGTGATGCTTTCCTCGAACATATGAGTATGTTACCAGGTGAGAGTCCCGAAGTACTGGTCGACCTCGGTATCGATGAACTCACGTGGGAGGATGCTCTTAATGAAGCGGTCCTCGAATTAGACTCTGCCGTCGGAAATGCAATCGCTGAGGCTGTCCAAAATATTGAGGCTGCTCTTACATCCGGTGATTATGCTGGAGCAAGTCAAAGAAGAACAGGAGCATACTAAAATGAAAATATCTAAAAGAAAGCTGGCACGTATTATTAGGGAGGAGCGCGCTAAGCTCCGAGAAGACCATATTGATACCGAGCTGGATCACCTTAAGAAAAATATGTCGAATGATTTAGAGCACATTAAAGACCTTAAGGATGATGTGAAAGATGATCATGAAGAAGAATTACGTGCTGAAAAAGAAAAGCATGACCATGAAAAGAATGAAGTGCGTAGATTGATTAAACGTATGGTACGTGAGGAACGCATCCGGATGCTCTCCGAGCGGGACGATACTTTAGAAAGATATCTAGACGGTTCATATGATGGTTATCAATATGGCGATCCCGCGTCTGCAGCCCGGCGGATCAATGAAGCCATTCGAATGTTGGTAAGTGCTACCGCTGATGAGCTACCGAATGTTGGTGACGCTCTTGAACCTGGATTCCGAAAGTCGATTCTTCAAACGATTATCTCGGCTATGGCTGCTAAGGGTATTAAGTTAACATGAAAGTCTCTAGAACACAATTACGTAGAATTATTAAAGAGGAGCGCGCGCGCATGCTTGCGGAACAACCCATTTCCGGCGAACAAGCTGATCAAATGGAACGTGATAAACATGCCATCTTTAATTCTACCGCGCTCTTTGATCTGCTCTCTAACGAGATTGAGCATTACATTGACAATTATGGAGATCCTGAAGGACAACGCCGTGGTGGACAATATACTCTTACCAAAGAAGAGGGTGCGAGAATGGAGACTGCTCTTATGGATGCTACAAAGGCGATTATTTCGGAATTTGTACTATCATGAAAGTATCTAGAACAGAGCTGCAACGCATAATCCGAGAGGAGAAGGTACGCCTTCGGCGTGAGGATTTGCGGTCTGCCTCCCGGAAAACCGGTTCGATCTCCGGCGGTGCCGGTAAAAAATCTCGCGCGAATCGCCTGCGGCGATTTGATGAACAATCCACCCCGCCCGCCGGAATGACCGGAGACGAAATCCAGCCGTCGATTGATGCGATTGAAGAGATACTAAATGGCTTATATGATGATGGCCTCGAAAATCCTCAGCTCATCAAGTTGCTTGAAGACATTATTGGAGATATCAATGCCGGTTTTATAGGAGAACCCACATGAAAATCACAAAAAGACAACTGAGAAGAATAATCAAAGAAGAGAGAATGAAGCTTCAGGAAAGATCACCTGGTGCTGCTGGTATGGCTGCTGCTCGCCATGAAGGCCAAGTTGACTATAGGTGGTTAGCAGAACGGGTTGATGAATCAGCCCGGGCATTAGAGCAATTGCTGATGGACTCAGAGAATGCAATGATTATGAATGACAATAAAAGCTTGGTCGATGACTTTGAGAAGCTAGTTGAAGATGCATTCCAGCTAGCCGTTACTTTCGATCGTCTTGGAGGAGGCTAGGGTGAAAATCACAAAGAACCAACTTAGAAGAATTATTCGTGAAGAGAAAGCTAGGCTTTTAAGAGAGGCTTATGACTCACCCGCTGATAGCTCTCCCTCCATGGATGCTAAAACTGCCGATGCTGCCCAACTCTTACAAACTGCTTATTATAACTTAGATGATTTAGTTGGTGGTTTGTATGATGATGGCGTAGCTGATGATATCCTTATGAATATGGAGCTGATAAAGGACGCTCTCCACATTCTCGGTGTTGTTCTCTAATGAAAATCACAAAGAGACAATTAAGAAGAATTATTCGTGAAGAGAGAGATCGTCTTCTTAAAGAGCAGACAAGAGCTACAGCGATGGGTCAAACGTCTAGATCTGATGCATTGTTTGACGCAAGAGATAATTTGCTTGGTCTTATAGAAATGTTAGAGCCCGAGGAGTTTAATTCTTATATTGACTCTCTTATCAGGGAATTAGAAATGATGAAGAGGGGTGTATAAAATGAAAATTACAAAACGACAACTAAGAAGAATCATTAAAGAAGCAATGGCTCCTGATCTTGCAAGACTCAAGCAAGATGATCCCATGGGATATCTTCAAGCTAAGTTCGGTGAAGGAGCGGCTTTGACGACTAAAGAGATGAAAAGAGAAGGTTTATATGATGCTTATGAAGACTGGATTCAAAACGCTTTAGACGATGGTGATCCAAATGTACAGCTTATATCGCGTGACTTGGCAATTTATTTACCGGATTGGAACAAACAATGAAAATTACAAAACGACAACTAAGAAGAATCATTAAAGAAGAGAAGGCGCGCCTCTTGAAAGAAGAAATGCATCCTTTAGATCGAGAAGTTCTTCAAATTGATCACAATTATGGTAAGAGTGATGTTTACAGTTATCTATACGATGCGCTTCGTATGATTGACGATGACGACGCACAAGAAGCTATGATGGAGTTTGAGCAACTTGAGAATTATGGCTTCGACACAGAAGAATTACTAGACGTACTTGATAACTACCCGGGCCTTAAAGACAAAGCGCTG
>Ga0080013_1004937_pt1 | contig 12789 bp, 9 predicted proteins | sample ETNvirenome_6_85_FD_69236 | JGI IMG/M metagenome (GOLD analysis project Ga0080013, IMG submission 69236) | Marine viral communities from the Pacific Ocean - ETNP_6_85 (SPADES assembly) (version 2) | ecosystem: Environmental > Aquatic > Marine > Oceanic | place: Pacific Ocean | collected 2013-06-19 | reverse complement strand
CACCGCATCGTAAAGGCTTACACCAGCTTCTTTGCTGATCCTTAACGCTTCAACTAGCAGGGCTTGATCGGTGAGTGAAAGAGAGGTCAGTTCTCCCCCGATTTTATCGGAATTATTCTCCTTGTCTTTAAGCCATTGCGCCTTTAAGTCTTCAGCACTTTGACGGGCTTTCTGATACGATTTAATGTCATCGGGGGAATATCCAAACTCCCTTCGGATTCTCTTCTCGCCGTCTCTAAAGTAATACAGAACCTTGTGCTTTTTGGTTCCAGATTTTTTGTCTACCGTTTCCTTGTCAGTTATAGTTGGCTCACTCATTGTCTTGGTCTTTCATTGGTTCGGACAAATCCGGACAAACCATTTGGACAAATCCGGACAAATCCATTCCTAACAGTGCCTTTCAGTGCCGTTAGGAGCCTCATAGTAGGCAACGCTTTTAGCCCCGTAAAGGACATTATAAGCCCACAAAAACAGAGTTATTTTACAGATTGCACCCGTAGTTCAGTTGGATAGAGCGCTTGTTTCCGGAACAAACGTAGCGGATAAGAGCGGCATTGTAATACCGTATTATTAGAGATTCAGGGTTCTTTAGCCGGACAAATTCGGACACACTTCTGTGCCTACCTGTGCCTACAGGTTCCTAACCTGCCTCACTAACGAAGGATGAATGCAGGTGTAGTCACCGCACTTTGAGCCAGTGTAGATACTCGTTTGCAGGATCAATTTCTCATCATCCATTGCCACCAAAATTCCTTCGGAAACGCACTCCGCTAAATCAACTTCCGACAGGTCGGAGCCGATATGGCCCGTTGGGTCAACCCACGTTACGGCAACGCGCTTCTGGAGGTAGCTTTTGGGTATCTTTTTCATGTCAGCTTGTAATATGTTTTCTTGTACCTCCGCCCGTCCTTGGTGCGCCCAACACAAAATCGTTTTTTCTCGGCTTTATCCTGCTCCATGAGCCGCCGGAGGTGGGGGGTCATCGCAGACTCGGCCATGCAAAATTTCTCCGCCAGTTCAGCGATGTTAAACCACCCCGTTGGTATCTTATCAAACCCATCACGGGCATCGCTCATGGCTTTAGCCCATCTAACCAAATCCTTATCGCGGGACGCTAGGGATGCATCCACACTCCGTCTACTTTTTCGGCTTGCCATATTTTGAAACCTCCTCCCTTGGCTGTGTTAATGACCCCATACAACCACCCATTACCCCAGCGCATGGTAGCGTGGCGGAGAGCGGCATAGTGGAGACGCGGGATGTCAGCGAGACACCCGCCGGAGTACCCCTGCGCCCCACCATGCCTCACCGCATGGACTGCCTCGATCCTGTGCAGATGACCCATGACGGTTGCTCCCCCAGGTGGGGAGTAAACTTCAGCAGTATGCTTTACAGCGTGGACGGACGCGACATACCCGTGGACGAACGCGACCTTTCCGACAGTGTGGACTCCCTTATGGAAATGGTACGGATAGACCTTGCAGCCCATTTTGCGTAAATACGTTTCCAGTTTCTTAACCCCATCCTTGGCATATTGACGAATGAGGCCATTCGCTGCCTCTTCCGCAACGCGGTATAATCTATGTTCATGGTTCCCGTTCAGAAATACTGTTGGTTTGAGTCTGTCGAGCCACATATAGCCAGCGGTCATATCGCTCACTAAATCATCGTATGCATCGGATTCCTCGCGCCCGATACCTTTACGCAGAGCGCGTAGATCAAAGAAGTCCCCTAGACAGATGCGGTGATCCGGCTTGAAGTCCTCAATATGCCTTTCAAGAGCCTCTATAGAGTCTCTACAGGCATGATCCCCATGCGCGTCACCGTAGGATACAAATTTTTCCCATTTTGCTTTAATAATCCCTCCACCCGAAAAGATTTTTCTTGTTTAATGTGTCACGTTGCCAGTAAGTTTCTCACCTATGAAAGCCAAGAAGAAGGCCAAACGTGGCCGGCCCCCACTTAAAAACGCTAAGCTCGCTGATATATTCATATCCCTGCGAATCAACCATAGAGACGCTAAACACCTCGACGACCTGTCGCGTAGATGCGGCATGACACGCTCTAATTTCGTCCGTAGGGCCGTGGATGATGCTGTGATGCAGATAGAGCGTAAAAGTCGCCCCAAAGCGAAGGAGAGGACGTTTATTGACATGTGCCGGTTCATCTTGGGTAAGGATTAGTCGCCTTGCTCGTCCCGCTGCTTCTTCAGGTACTTTTTAATGTCTTCACGGGTTGGGGAATTCCCATCTCCAGTGAGGCTGTTATCTAGCCCTTGATTTCTGGCTTCTAATCTAGCTTCAAACATTAAATCAGATAATTCTCCTAATTCCTCTAATTCCTCCCCGACAACTAAACCCAATGCCGCAGACATTTTCATTTTCTTTTTGAGCCAAGGACTTTGGACTCCATATTTAATCGCATAAAGCTGTTCAAGCCTCGTTCGGTTTCCGGCCCCTGTGCTGATGAACTTTTGAAATGGGCCTAGGAATAACAACCGTGACAACCCAGCGGTGGATAATAAACCTTTAATATCTCCTGCTGCCATTTGCCCTTCCACGGAGAAGCCGCCAGCTTGCCCTCCTAGCTTTTTATAGGATTCATCTGTCTTAAATATAACCGCCAGATCATCCAGTAAGTTGGCAGTGTCTTTGCCAAGCATATCCCGAATAAACTTTCTTCTCCCTGCATCACCATAAACATTTTTAATGAACTCTTTACCTTCTATTATCCCCCCAGCTTTTGTTCTGGATGCTGGGTTAGCAATGAAATCGTATGAGTTAATGAATACCCTGTCTACAATCCCCCCCCGAACCTCGTCCTGCACATCTTGGGGAAGTTTAGCGAAAACCTCCCGCCCCATCCTTTGTGCGCTTTCTTTGTTTGAAAAAAGTATTTCATCCACAAACTGCTCTGGGTTTGAGGCAATCAATTCATAGTCATTGTTCCTCCAGTTTTTCCCAATCAAATCTATGTATTCATCGCGCCTTTTATACTCGGCTCTTATAGCGTCCTTAAATCGCTTTCTGGCGGCTGACACGTTCTTTGTGGAATCAAGCTCACGCCAGATGTCATCTAATGTGCCTTTATCCATTCCATTAGATAATCCCACATTGCCTTTGGATTTGGAAATAACCTCCCAATCTTTAAGCATCCCCTTTATGCTGGCCACTTTCTTGCCTGAAGGATCAGAAAAGAGTTCGCGCAAAAATTCATCATCCAACCTTGCTATTTGCTTGGCGAGCTTGTCCATATCGACCACCTCAACTGACTGGCCTTTAGGGATGATTTTACCTGAAGAAAGCGTTAAAGGTTCTTCTAGTGACTTGTAAATGGTGATTGGTTTTCCGATTAAATCATCTACAACCGCGCCCTTTAACTGGTTCCAGTTTGCTGCGCCGTTGGGGTCTTTTAGGATCATTTCCTTAACCAAGCGCAAATCTCCAGTGCTTCCCTTTCCGGAGGCAAGGTCTGAAATTAATGTCCGTGCGTTTACTTCAGCCCCTCCCTGTCTACCGGCCTTTAAGGCTTTTTGGAAGAAAGGGGAGGAATTTAGAGCCTCAACTTTTAGTCGGTGGGCTGTGTTTGCCTCGTCCCACATCGTTGAAAGTTTTGCATCTTTTATCTTGAGGGAATGGAAAGACTCCTCCAAATCCTGCTTTGCTGCTCGCAGAAACTTGCCTAACGCCTGTTTGTCTATTGGGGTTGATCCTGTTTCAGAGCTTCCGCCACGGAGCTTTTCCCCTATGGCTCTTATGTTCATTTGGGCTTGTGATAAAGTTTGCCCATCCTCTTTTTGAGCCATAGCAAGCCAATCATCTGCCACCTTGCTTGCATCATCATAAACCCCAAGGGAAACCTCTTTTTTAATAACATCTTTAGCCGCTGGAGTCATTGGAACTTCTTCACCTCCAACTTTTTTTACAAGTTTTCCAGCAGGGGTTTCTATTGTCTCTAATACGTCTTTAGATGGGAGGCTTTGTCTCCATTTTAGAATAGCTTCTTCAAGGTTATTGCCTTTGACAAAATTAGTTACACCGTTTTCGGCTAATTTATTTTCAACCGCATTGTAGAGCGTAGTAACCTCGTCAGCCATTGTCTCGGCTCTCGTAGAGAGTTGCTCACGCAACGCCGCCCCTGCTTCTGAAGGTTGGTAGCCTTTAGGCATATTCTGAATTCCAAGCTCGGACGCTTGCTCTCCCACTTCAGCCGCAGCCGCAGTTGCATCGGCTTGTGCCGCTCGCCTTAATGCCTCCTCCTCCTTGCTGATAACAGCTTTTGCAGTTTGCCCTATCTTCTCGTAATCCACCCCTCCTTTAGTGAGGTCTTTTTGCATCTTTTGACCTGCACGCTGGTGAGTCTCCCTCACTTTCTCAATCGGTCTTTCAATACCTGGCACCCGCTCACTGTGTTTTGAGGTTAATCTTTCAAGGGTTGCCAAGCCCTTGTCTTGCGTCTTCATTCCCGCAGTAAGGTCTACTTGGTATCCAGCCCCCTGCAATCTCTTCTGGGCTTCTAATCCCTCACGGGACATTAATTGTTGATGAGTGGCTAGTTCGTCTGGCCCAAGTGTCTTGAGCAACGCCTCCTCTTTATCTGTTGCCCCCATCCAAGGCATCTTCCCAGACCCTCCTAATACCTTTGCGTTCAAAGCCCTGTTAAGCCCCATTCCGCCAACTGTGCCAAGGGCTGTATTCAAGGATCGCCTTCCAACAATCTCTTTTGTTCGCGGGTCTGTTTTTAGCCCAAAGTGTCTAATTGATGCGTCCTTTAACCCACCCGCCACTTCCCCTGCCAAGGTGCTTAACCCGAATAAGGCAGCAGACCCAACCCATGTCTGGGGCATTTGAGGGCGCATAGCTTGTATTTTTGATGCCGCAGCAATTGAGGTGAGTATTTCAGGGGTAAAGGCTGGGATGCCCATTGCAACATCTTCAAAGTCCCTCCAAGTTACCCCTTTTTCGTCTGAACGGAAGTATTTAGCTTTCCCTGTGTCCTTATCTAATTCCCTTACTATGAAGGCTTCATGTTTGGGGCTATAAAATACATTATCCTCCCCGTATTTTACTTGGGATAATATATTCTGTTTGTCTATTTTATCTGCGCCAAAGTGAAGAAGGAAATCGTATGACCTTGGGATTCTGGGAACTGTTTTCTCAAAAGCCTCATCGTCCAATGCTTCTATGGATTCGGGAGTGGTAAGAGGTTCAGCTTTTTGAGCCTCCTGCTTCAGTAGGTTTGCGCGGGAAGGCGAACTCCCACGATTAAGGAAATCCCGTATCTCCTGCTTCTTTTCAGGTGTTAATATGTCATCAGCCATGGTTGTTTTTATTTAAGAGGAAGCCCCAAGTAATGAATCCACAAAGTTCCGGCGTTTTCATCTATTTTACCCTCACGAAACAATCCACTTATGTAATCAGCGGTAACAGGTTTTTTCTCATCCCCATCAATGTACCGGAAGTTTAGTGAGTTTCGTATAACCGCTGGAGCGATCTCTGAAGGCACTGTAATTGCATCCCCAAACTTTTCGTTTGGCACATCCATCTGGTTAAAAAACTCAACCGGAGAAAGGGAAAAGAGCGGGGCTTTACCCGCTCTTTTATCCTGAATCATCAACTTGGCACGAACCAATTCATTTAAAGAACGTAGTTTAGCCAAAACCTCCGGTTTCTCCATCCACTCTTCTGGTGTGTACTTCCGTAAATGCTGGAAGTCTGCATCTGTCATCCGGCTTTCTTCCAGCAACTCTCTAGCCATAGCATAGGCATTAGCCCCAAGCTCACTTCTGAATTTTAACCTCTTTATGTTGGCGAACTTATCCAACCCTCCAGCGGGTAGAATCTTATCAAAAAATTCAGACTTCAACCCAGGTATCAACCCCGTCCAATCTTGTTTTTCAGCGGTTTGGAGTAAGTCATCCATGTTTTTCAGCATGGACAACCGTTTTTCCCTTTGCCCTCTTTCCGCTGCTGTTTCCTCAAAAGGAACGACTACTTCCTCTGGAGGTTGTCCGGATTGAAGATATTTTGTCACATCTTCAGGCGTCCACTTTCCCTCTCCCCGTTTAGAGAAAATTGTTTGTGCTTGGCGGATTATCTGCGCTTTCCTTGCAGGACTAGCCCCATCGTACTCTATGGCAAACTCATCTAGCTTCGCGTCATCTCTTTCCGCTGCTGTTGGTTGTACTATGCCCTCAACTTGCTGCGTTAACCCTCCATAGAGTTTCATTATTGGGCCGCGCCCCATCGCCAACAGTGCTTCCCTTGATTGCGTTGGCACTCGTTGCCCTAATTGCCCCTGCATCTGGATAATGCCATCTACTGCATCTTCTGTGGATAGCTCTGGTGTTGGGTCAGGTTGCGCTCCGAGAGTTCTCTTCTCTATCAGTCGCCTTTGGTGAGCGAGTGTCGCTGCCGCTTGAGCCTCTTCCGCATCTCTCTTCTCCTTGGCAAGGTCATTGGCTATAGTTTGCTGGGCTTCTGACCTTTTTGCAGCCATCGCTAACGCATCGAGGGGTGTCTTTTTAAGTTCGTCTGTAGTGGGGGAGAAGGTTCTGGCATCATCCCCATAATTAGTTCCCGGAATCCGGATTCCCCCCACTGACTTATAAGCCTCTTCCTGCACATCTGGGCTAGTAGCAGCAATGGTAGACATCGCGCTTCTTCTTGTTTCATCGTCTGCTCGTTTCAGTACCGCATCTTTTTGGGCTTTTAATAGTTCTGCGGTTTCTGTCTGAAGCACCTCCAGGTCACGACTAGCAATGGCCCCAGTTCTTGTCCCCCCCGCCTTGATGTAATCCGCAATGGCTGTATTAATAGCGGCTTCTTTAAGGTCGGTTAACCGATCATCACGCTCATCCTTGCGTTCACGCCGTCTAGCAGCCGAATCATAAGACTTTTCAAATCCGTGGGCGAACCCTTTTCCTACTCCTCCCCAAAAATCAGCCATAATTATTTCTCCTGTATTTCACTGTTAATCTATCTAGCCAGCCCATTTTGCTCCATACGCCTCTCCAACCCCTCCGGCGAACGCTCCTCCGACTGTTCCTAATATCTGCCCAAACCCACTCGGTTGCATTGCTGCCTGTGCTTGTTGACCCCAAATGTTAGCTTGAGTGCCAAAGATGCTACCCTGCAAGTTCTGTTGATTCTGCAATAAAGCCGCCGTATTTGTAGGCTGATATTGCACAGGACTAAAGTTAGCGAACGCAGCTTGTTGCGCTCCAGCTAGATTTCCAAACTGACCGCTGATAGGAGATAACCCGCTAAAGCTCTGAAGGTTAGCCATCTGCTGCTGCTGCATTTGCTGCTGCGTCATTGTGCGCTGCATCGCGTTGCTGAATGACTGCTGCCTCGCTTGGTTTGTCTGCGCTATCGCAGCTTGTTGGTTGGCGAAGTCAGCTTGTGTTGCTTGGTTGCGCTGGTCAGCCCCTTGAACGTCCATCGCAAACCCTGCGGTTCTCGCTCCTTGCTGCTGGGATAGCCCCTGCAAGAGTCCTTGATACTCCTGCTCTTGTGCTTGGTTACGTTGAGCTAAAGCACCCAACGCATCGGCTCTCTCGCGAATCTGTTGCTGTGTATTAAATTCCTGCTGTTGGGTATCTGTCGCAAACTGCGCTCCCCGCGCTTGGTTTACTTGAGCGAGGGTGGCTTGGAGGTTGGCAAACTCGGCCTGTTCAGCTTCGTTTCTCTGCCCTAAAGCCCCCAACTGATCGGCTCTTTCCTGCAACTGTGATTGGTTGGCTTGAGCCAACTGCTGCGCTTCAAGGTTGTACTCGCCTTCTTCCGCAAGGTTCCTTTGTTGCAATGCTTGCACCGCAGCTTGAAAGTCCCGCTCCTGCGCTGTATTCCGTTGAGCGAGAGACGCGAGTGCGTCTGCTCTCTCTCTCAAGGAAGCGTCATTCATCTGCGCAACCTGTTGCGCTTCAAGACTGTACTCGGTTGTCCCTGCAAGATTCCTCTGTTGGAGGGCTTGGAGGGTGGATTGATACTCACGCTCCTCCGCTTGATTCCTTTGCCCAACAGCACCTAATGCGTCAGCGCGTTCCTGCAACGCAGCTTGATTCATCTGCGCCATCCTTTGAGCCTCAAAGCCGTACTCTCCTCCTCCGGCGAGATTGCGCTGTTGCATGGCTGAAAGTGCAGCTTGATACTCACGCTCTTGAGCAACATTCCGCTGACCGATTGCTCCCAAAGCATCAGCTCGCTCTTGCAGGGCGGCTTGGTTCTGCTGGGCTTGTCGTTGAGCTTCAAAGCCATACTCGCCGCCGCCAGCGATGTTCCTCTGCTGCATTGCCGAAAGGGCTGCTTGATACTCCCTCTCTTGGGCTACGTTCCGCTGACCGATGGCTCCGAGTTGGTCGGCTCGTTCTGCCAGTTCAGCAGATCGTTCACTGCCTACCCGTGCGCCTTCCATCCCATACCCAGCTTGTCGCGCTTGATTGATCTGACTGATCTCTCTAGTTAAGTTGTCGTACTCGGCTTGCTCCGCTTGGTTGCGCTGCCCCAGTGCTGCCAACGCATCGGCGCGTTCCTGCAAGGCTGCAACATTGCGTTGTCCTAGAACCTGCTGGCCCATTCCGAACTCTGCTTGAGTTGCTCCAGTTCTCTGCTGGATGCCCGTTAGACGGTTGGCTAGATTCTGCTGGGCTAATCGGGATTCATAGTCTCCGGCAGTTTGGCCGGAGGAAAGGAACCCAATCAAGTCCGACAAGGCTTGTCGTTGCCCTGCGTCCTCCGCTTGCCGCACTGCCCTCGACTCCTCAATAACCGCTCCGCCTCCAAAGACGTTTCCAGTTGCAGCCGCCCTGCCCCGCATAACCCTTCTGGCTTCTTCAGCTATTAATCTTCCTGACCGTCCGGATTGTGCGCGATCCAATAACTGTTGCTCTGTAAATCTACGTCCAGCTAGTGAAGTGGGGTCGAGTCCAATCTCCGGTATATCATCGAGCCTCTCCAGAAGGGGTGCAGCTTCAGACCTTTCCAGTGCGTCCATTGCAGTAGCTCTCTCAAATGCTGGCCCAGCTCCAAGCTCACGCATGGTGGGCGCAGCTCCCAACCGAGATAACGCTCCCATCTCTCCAGCACGCTCCAGTGCGCCCATCTCTCCAGCTCGCTCGTACCCTCCAAATTCCCCAAGCCTTCCGAGTCCTTCCATTGCTGCAGCTCTTTCAAGTGCGCTCATGTCTTCGGCTCTCTCGTAACCTCCAAATTCTCCGAGCCTACCAAGACCTTCCATCGCTGAAGCACGTTCTAGGTCAGACATCTCCCCAGCTCTTTCCAAGCCCCCAAAAGACTCAAGCCTTGCGAGAGCGTCCATATCGCCAGCTCTTGCGAGAGCTTCCATATCTGCTTGCCGTTCATATCCCCCAAAGGCTCCCTGCCTTGCGAGCGCATCCATCTCTCCAGCTCTTTCGTGATCCGGCCCATATCCGGATTCAAGGTAGGTTGGGGTTTCTGTAATTCTCCCCAAAGCATCCATATCTCCCGCTCTATCGTATAGAGGAGATTCAGTTACCTCACCAAGAGTGGGGCGATCTCCAACCTGCTCCTTGGCGGCATACTCACCCATCTCATCCAGAGTAGGGGCAGCAGGGAGTTCGTCCGGAGTGTAACCCTGCGTAAGCTCGCCAAGCAACTCTCTTGCAGCAAATCCAGTGGGATCGCTCCTTTCAATTAAATCCTTTGCTTGATCTACAAATTCGGGGCCGTACTGCTCGGCAAGGTCGAGCATGAACTGCGCTCGTTCCGGAGATGTTTCCTGCTCAAACTCCCATTTCTTTCGGGCAAGATCAGTGTCGCCCATCCCTGTGAAATCAGCATCAATAGCTTCATCACGGTTTACCTGCGTGCGAGTACCGTCATCATTGATTTTGAAATAAGCGTTGGCCTCTTGATACTCTGAACCGCCTTCACCATCGGGAACGTCATACCCAGCAAGAGTTCGGACTTGCGTGGTTCCGTATTGTTGACCGGATTGGTCTGTTACCGTCCAGTAATTTTGACCGCCTGCTTCATCTGTTTGCTCTTTTTGAAGAGCTTCAGCCTCCCACCAGTTCATGCCTATGAACTCGCCATCCCCATTGGGGTTATCTATGTCGGGCCACTGACCGATGATTTTACCATCATCACCGATTTTCATCCTTAACCCGCCATTATGAGAATCAATAAGGTATTCGGGCATCGAGCTGCGCACATCTTGGTAATCGTAAACAGGTTCTGCACCTTCCGGCACATCCAACTGTTGCCGCACATAGCCCTCCTTGGTGAGTTCTTCACCAAACTGCATGGCACGTTCAAGCCTCTTCAGACCCTTCGCTGATTCTATGTTCGCGGCGGAAATCTCCGATGCGGTTGGCGGTGTAGGTGGTGGAGGTGGTGACGATTTACCCATAATATTATCCCTTTATTAATCTTCTCCTTGCGCGTTCCATCGGAACACAAACTATTCTGTCGTTATGCTTTGGTCTTACCCAAGCCATTGTGTCTGCTTGATGCCCCATATCATTAAACATCTTTGTATAAAGCTCCTTCATAACCCCTTCACCTTTAGCCACTGTAGCATCTACGAAGCAAACTTTCCCTCCTGTGTCAGTGTAATCCTTGCGGCAACCGTCCTCATCGTCTACAAGCCGAACAAGGGCTACCCCTGCAATTCTGCCGTCCCGAACTACTGTCCAGTACCTCTTTTTGACGATGAACCACTGCACCCATTTCAACATGAGTGCCTTATCCCACTTCCGGCAATGACCAAGATGCCTATGGCAGAAGAGACCCACCGTTAATGTCATTATATCCAAGGCAGTCATCGTTGTGGGTCAATAGGCTGGCCAAAGGCACTGGTTTGAATGGATTGCAGAGCAAGCCTTCCTCCGTCTGCTGTTACCTTAAACTGCATCTGATCAAACCTACCCTTGGCAATCATGTTGTAACCTTTTCGGATCAGATTGGTGTCTCCGGCCAGTGACAGACTTGAATCCAGTGCGCTCCCTGTTGAAGATAAGTCCTTGTAGTAATTAATCTCTCCTTCCACTGCATCAGTGTGGAGGTTCCCGAAGTTAAACTGTGAAGAGTAACCGATCTTGTCTCCCCACGTTTCCCCGTAGGTATATGCCCGTGTTGTGATATAGGATTCGTAGGTGGAATTCCCATCCTTAAAGTCTGCTATGGTCGTGGAGGATTCCGGTGTCGTGTCGTCCCAAGTATAAAGCTCCCCGTTCTGTGTCCCGATATTAAGGGCTAACTTGCCGCTGAACGCGCTGATGACAAACCCTCTTGCCTCCCATCCTGTCCAGAACCCGCACCATGCACCTGCAAGCAGGTTGTAGGTCAACACTGTGTCCGGTGTGGTGGCGGAATCCAGCGGAACAGACAGCATATAACGGTTACGCCAGTAGGTTGCCGTGCATTTGCTCACCGCAGATTGATTAATCCTTCCGATGTAATCATTTATATTGCGGCTTATTGGCAGTGAAATATCTGTCTCCGTACCCGCCTGAATGGATTGCAGGGAGCGAACACCGTCACGGGAAAGGAACATAATATCCGCACCGACCTGCTGAACCGTCCCATCAGCCACACATCCCGTCCGGTTGTTGACCAACTTTATGCTCCACTGCGAAACCTCCTGTGTTGGGTCGGCAGTTATCTTGTAAATGCTTCTCTCCTTAAAGACGATAAGATCAAAATTCTGCGCTGGCATGAGGGCAGTTATAGGGTCGCGGTCATTACCAATTCGCAGATTATCCCCCGCCAAATCCCACGCATCCCCGTCGAGTATCCCGCTCACATACAATACATCAGAAGGAACAGCCGTATCTGCGCTGGTAGCAAACAGTCTGTTGGTATGGGTCACAATAAACTTCGGTTTGCTTGGAGTTTGGGAAATACGAACCGTTGCCACGGCATCTGTTCCGCTGGTGGGGGAAGCAATGGCAATAGCAGGAGGGTTATCCTTGTCATAACCTGTTCCCTCGTTTGTGATGGTCACGCTGACCACGCTCCCATCGTAACCCAGCACCGCTGTTCCGGTGGCAGTCGTTCCGCTGGAGGGAGCGTCTATTGTTACTGTAGGAGCCGAAGTATATCCCGATCCTCCGTTGGCAATCGTGATGCTGGTAATCTTTCCGGCAGTAATCACCTCGGCAGTAACCGGATCAGTGGAGCCTTCAATGTAACGCAGGTCACTGGACTCGTCGGTATAATAAAAGCGGGTATTAAGCTGGGCAAACCTTACCCGCGCACCTGCCGGATAGGTTGCTCCTGTCAAGGGAGTGAACGTGCCTACTTCAGTGACCGCTTTCAGATAGTCTGCCCCGTCTGCCACGACAACGTATTCCTCACTGCCTGTGTCAAAGTAACCAAGCGAAGTAATAGGCGCAGTAACCCCCTCCCAAGGAGTTGTTTCTGCCTCCCAATTGACATCAGTATCCTCCCAAACCAAATAGCCGATCTCAAGACTCGTTCCCCTGCGAGTTACCGCATTTCCAAACTCATCAAGGTCAATGTTCTTTCCTTCAGCATAAGCATCGGGAGGAACAAGGTTTGCGCGGGACGCACTCACTTGCCCTCCTACAAAACTGTTGTTCCCGTCGAGAATCAACGGGTCATCCAGCACGTTATTGGATAGAACAGGCATTAGTTAACAAAGTCACTGGTTTGCCAGTGATTCGGTACGTCAGGGATGATTCGGTTCACCTTCGCTGGCTGAACATTGTCCAAGTCCCTGCAAATCTGTAGTAATGTGGTTGCTTCAGTAAATTTAGCCTGTGCTTTCTGGAACTGCATCGCC
>Ga0080013_1004936_pt1 | contig 12789 bp, 11 predicted proteins | sample ETNvirenome_6_85_FD_69236 | JGI IMG/M metagenome (GOLD analysis project Ga0080013, IMG submission 69236) | Marine viral communities from the Pacific Ocean - ETNP_6_85 (SPADES assembly) (version 2) | ecosystem: Environmental > Aquatic > Marine > Oceanic | place: Pacific Ocean | collected 2013-06-19 | reverse complement strand
TAGAGCATGTAGTCCTTACCCTCGGTCCACTCGCCGAAAGCGGTCGGGTCGTTATACTTACTGTCGCCGTCGTCTACTTCTACATCTCCAGAGGCGATACCCGTCTTCTCTGCAACCCAGTCCTTAGATAGAGATATCTTCCAGTGGTCATCGGTCCCAGTCGAGGACCCTTCGCCCTTCTTGGCCTTACACCCGACTACTAGGTGGGGCGTATTGCCTCCGTAACCGATATCCTCGCCTGCGTGGGCCTGTAGACCTACGAAGAAGTCTGGGACAGTAGGCAGCTCACTCTTGATGCCGGAGGGCTCACGGGTGATTTTCTTGTGTCCGACACTATCGTAGGTAGCGAAGGACAGGAGTGAGATGCCGTATGCTGTCTCTACTGCGTTAGTTGCACTATTATCCTGGAAGGGCTTCTGGAACCGGAAGCATAGCTGGGTAGTGAAGTCCGAGCTCTTGATATCGGGGCTCTCGACATAGCCGTGTAGGTGATAGCCGTGACTTACATTATCGGAGCTGTACTGGCCATGTCCCCACTCGGAGGAGGAGGCATACTGTCCCCTGATGCCCCTATTGTAGACATTCTCGTCGATGATATCTGGGTCGTCGATACGTGCCCGGATCTCCATCGTAGAGTCGGGCTGGTTCGTCGGGTCGATCTGTCCGCCCGCCGTGCCTGATAGACCATCGGCGACCTTCCAGAAGGAACCCGCGCTAGTCGTGCTCTCGGTGACGCCCTCACTGACGCCTAGCTCACGCTCGCCCGAGTCGCCGCCGCCCCCGGCACTGCCCGAGACGGGGATACCGATCTGGACGCTAGTGTTCCCGAAGGCCTGGACAGGATTGAGGCGGCGGATAGCCCCCGCTGTCCCGTCCTCGGAGACGAAGCGGTACCCGTAGGAGTAGATGCCGTCCAGGTTCCCGCCGCCGGCCTCGCCGACGTAGCAGTCGGAGCCGGGCTCGGGCAGGCCGATGGTACGCATCCGCTGGCGCTTCGTGTCCGCCACGTGGACATAGCCATCCGAGGCGATGAAGATCTTGTCGCCCTTCTGCTGGGCCTGCATATCCGTGGTAAGTGGGGACGCAAGACTCGTGGTCCAGCCCTCGGGGCCTGTCCCGGTCATGGCCAGGCCGCCGGCGATGCCGACATAGGCCCCATCGGTAAATACTGCGGGGCCGTGCGTGTAGACCGGAGGGCCTACATAGGGGAAGTGGGTACTGAGGCGGGAGGCAGAGTCAGATGCCTGATCGCGTATCTCGCCCTTCGTGAAGTCGAAGTAGATCAGGGCTGCGTCCGGGCCGAGATCCTCGTCGGTCTGGAAGGGGTAGAGGGCGAACTTCTCTACCGATCCTGCGAAGTACTTGGTAGCAGTCTGGTCCTCGTCCGAGCCGAGGATGATGTCGTAGAGGTGCCGTGCGTCGAGCTCGGTCTGCTTGGTGAAGGTCCCTGTGTTCCGTTGCTTAGTGCCAGGGTCGGACGCATCCGGGGTCCAGACGAGGATAGCATTATTTGTAGCATCCGTCGTACTACTCAAGGATACGATCTGCTGGGCAGCAGCATCGCCCAAGCCGGTATCTATAGCTGATGTGCCGTTCAGGGTGGCGGTCGGCCTACCTGTAGACATAAGGTCGATGGTAGCCAGGGGGCCGAACTCCATCAGGCGCGAGCCGTATGCCCTGTTATCACCTGCGGTATCTGGGCTATAGGTGATGACGAAGGAGAACTCCTTATTCAGGACAGAGCGGATCTTGCTCTCGAAGAGACTCAGGAACTCATCATTGAAGGGGACCGTGAAGGCCCCGGAGCGACCCGAGAAGATCAGCTTGTCGGACCGTAGCTCTGGCGGCGCAGGGTGGAGGTATAGACGGGCCGCCTGGCTCGTGCCCTCGCTACTCGCATCGATGGCTGTGCCGCCCTCGTCGAGGCGGTAGAGGTATGTGGGGTCGTCTGATGCGTAGGTCCGTTGGACAAGGGTGGCGATCGCTGTCGCAGTCTTATTGGCGTTATCCCAGACTGCGATATTCTGGATTGTCGGGTGCGTCGCGGCTGGCTTATCTACGTCTGTTGTACCGCAGCCTAGATACTCGAGGACATAGGATGCGCTATTCAGTTCCCAGCCATCATAGGCCAGTGTCGCAGTTGCAGAGGCGGAGGCAGCCGGATAGATGACCGCTGTAAAGTCGTCCGCGTCATCCTGAGCGAATACTAGACGATAGTCCGTATCGACAGCTATAGCCTGCGTCTGTTCACTATTTATCGTATCCCCGACGTTCCTACCCATAGCAAGGTAATAGTTTGCTCCGGATCGCTTCAGTGCTACATAGATGCCCTCACCTGGGAGTGGGTATGTGGCACTCTGGGCCGCAGGTGAGCGTCGCCGGAAACAGACCAGGGGGTAGTATGCGGTCCCGGATGCCTTGGCCTCGTGGATGTCCCCGCTATTGAAGGCGAAGGCTGTAGAGAATACGCGCTCATCTGAGAACTCGTGTCCGAGGTGGAGGTAGGACTTTGGGCCACGGGCCGCGACGCCAGGCGCACTGATAGTCGAGTCCGTCTGGACCGAGCCGGTACGCCGGACGAGGCCACGGGTGACTGTAGGATCACTATTACGCTTCTCCCATAGGGCTCCCTGCCCGAGAGCTTGGCGCTCACGGTCAAGGGGCAACTGGTCGAGGCGTACCTTAGCCATCAGGTATTCATCACCCTCTCGATTGTCAGGACGCCTTCGGCGACGATAAAGGCCGTATGGGTAGACTTCATGTAGATCTCGATATCGGTGGCCGCAGTGGTCACATCGATGTAGGCCACGCCGCCGATCTGCTGGGTAAAGCCAGCCTCAATCTTGCCCGCGCTTGTGCCTCCAGTATTCTGGATGGAGCCGCCCGCATAGACGGCCGCATGGACAGTGGCGGCTGTACCCGTGTATACCGAGAGCGAGTACTGGACCTTGTAGATACCAGTCTTCGTGGTGGAGATCTTATCGCTACCGTAGACGGCAGTAGCCCCATTGGCCAGGCCGTTCGTGGTGAAGGCCGTCAGCTTGGTGTAGGTATCTGCCGAGACGGACTGGCTCGCGGTCGCGCCGGTCACATGGATGGAGGCGAAGTGCCTGTTATGGGCAACCAGGTGCTGGATCTGGATGGACTTATCTACCGGGGTACCTGTAGAGTCATCTACGGTGTAGAAAGCAGCGTCATCCTGGAGAGAGGTTGCCGCAGGGAAGGCAGTTGTGTCTGTGAGTTTAACCATGTGTTAGTCTACAAGTGAGAGAGGTGCGTTGCTGATAGTGTAGAGGGTGACATTGTCTATAGTTGTTACTACGCTATTCGGGCCATCAGTGCCACCGCCACTAGCGCCGGTATCTTTACCGCTGTTTGCCCACTTCTCGTTGGAGGCCCCAGAGTAGAATGTGCTGAGGAAGGGATCATCATTAGCGCAGTTCCAGTAGTGCTGGAGAGTCTGGGTAGGCATACTGTATGCCGGCGTATACTCCTCACGCTCGACATAGGTAGCGTTGATCTGGACACGGTCTCGGTAACCTACCGAGCGGGTGAAAGCATTATGAGCACTAGATGTGCCGCCTCCCGGTTGTAGGTAATGGAAGGTAGCGTCAGCATTAAGCTCGATGCCCCGGACCTCTGCGTAGAGGCCGTAGTCCAGGAAGAGGCCGCAGTACTCGTCGCCGAGGGTGAAGATCTCTCCAGGTAGTAGGGTGACGCCGAGGATGAAGTCGGAGATCTCCTCCGCATCTGGGTCCTCGACGGAGTATAGACGTACAGTGACGCCCTGGTTCCAGCTGCCGTGGGCAGGGTCGTCGTAGGTGGCGCCAGACTCCCAGTGGAGATTAGGGTTCCCGCCTATATTCGAGCCCCAGGCTGAGAGGGTCATCCCGAGGAGATGACTAGAGGGGATGATCAGCTGGTAACGGAGACCGGCCGGGTCAGACTCGAGGAAGTCGTAGAATGTCCTTATGTGCTCGGGGTGGATGCCCGAGACGCGAGGCGTACTCTGTACCGTTACTGAGCCACAGCAGCAACCCGAGGTTCCGCATCCAGAGCAGCTCATCCGCCCCGTATGAAGATCTTGTGCGCCGAGTGGGCGTCCTTGAGTTGGTTATCCGTATCTTGGACCGCGTCCATAGATAGGCCGGCCTGGACCGAGTCTGTCTTGTCGCGCCAGGTCAGGTAGGCGCGGAAGGACCGCTCTAGGACGGCATCCATAGCCTCCTCAGACATCGTGGCGGCATCGCTATCATCATTGGTGATGGCCCGGTTCTGGATGACCGTGACCTCCTCGCCCGATGTAGGCGCAGGGTACAAGTGGATATAGCTCTTATTCCGCTTGGAACTATGCCGCTGATCGAAGTACATAGGTGTACCTGTATCGAAGGGGTCCAGGGTGGCAAGCTGAGGGTGATAGTCTAGTTGTTGCCCGTCTACTAGGCGGACAGCAATGACCGATCCTGTGGAGGGGAGCTCGATGGAGCGGCGAGTGATCTTGGTCGTTGCATTATCCTCGATGACACCCGTCATGGGCGCACCAAGGTCTAGCGATGTCGCTGAGACAACATCCCGGATGAGGAACTTCTTGCCCGACTGTGCCCCGCTAGTGATCTCTAGGATATCTTGAGGGGCGACCTTTGCTGTGACGAGAGATGTGGTATCTACGGTCAGGGTGGTGTCGCCCACAGCTGTGCCACCACTATCATTCACGACAACCGTGGTCAGCTCGCCGAAGGTCTCGCCCATGAATACGTCACGGAGAAGACCAGGGATACCATCAGAGAAGGCCCGAGCCAGGCCAGCATTCAGGGCCTCCTCTAGGAGGATAGTCTGTTGTGCTGTAGGAGTACCGATACCTAGGCGATCTGCTAGGCGATCTCGGGCATCGGAGAATACACTCATTCGATCTCGAGGAGTGTGATGCGGACCTCGTGAGAGTCTACCTTCGTGTCCAGATGCTCCAGTTTCTCGAGAGCATCAGAGGCGATATACAGACAGAGGGCCAGAGTGCAGCCTGTCGCCCAGGTCAGGAACTTGGCGATGTGCTGCTCGTAGGATTCGGATTTCATAGTGAAGGGTAGCCCCCTCTCCAGTGCATTTACGTGCATGGGAGAGGGAGCTAATATCTACGATCAATCCAGGGTTGCGCCTTCGATCTGGAAGAAGGAACGACGACCACCATCGAGGGACCAGCAACGCTTGTACTGGACGCGATCGAAGACGTTCGCCTTAGCGGCATGCTTCTGGGTTCCCCCTACCTTCTGGACAAAGCCGAGGCTATCCTCATTAACACCGCCACCAGCGACTACGTTGAGGCGCAAGGAGTTAGTGTTGATTCCGAGGATAGGAGTCTCAGCGGTACCTGCACTAGAGTGATCCCAGGCAGTGACATCCCAGACCTTATCCTTAGTCAGGTAGCGTGACCAGTCGATCATACATCCAGCGTAGGGAATCTCGTCGGTAGTACCGAGGTTAGCGAGAACAGCATCGTTGATCTGGCTCTTACCACGCAGCCGGACAAGGATATCCTTGTACGCAGCCTTGGTCGTGAGGATCCAGTCAGGACGCTCTGTCTCAGAGAAACTGCAAGCAAGGATAGCATCATCTAGTGCTGCCGTCCAGAGGTCGAATGATGGAGACGAGGTAAATCCTGCGGCTCCGACATAAGGCTTCCAGTGTGCGAAGGTGGCATCATCAGTATCGATACCAGCAAACTTGATAGCAGAACCTGTATCTGCACCATTAACTACAGCACCCATACTCATGGGAAGACCTGTAGTAAAGTTTTTATCACCAACGAGTGGGTAGTTAGCTTCCTCGGTCCCTGCTGTACCTGTATCGACACCACATAGGAAAAGCTTCTCTTCCTTGTTCAGGATATCCATCATGTTCATCTTGATGGCGTTACTGATGTAAGGGATGAGGTTTCCAGCAGGCATGGCCTGTGGGTAGTTGATGTTCCGGGTAGCAGAGAGCATCTGGAACTGAGCCAGTGCCATGATCTCGTCTGCGGCGACGTTCAAGGCGTTGGAGTCGTCCGTAGTAGCACCTGAAAGTCCAGCGGGATCAAAGTATCCAGTGGAACCAGATCCGTACATGACAGGGTGAGCTACCTTTTCGGCATCGTTTACCATGAAGATGCGACCTTTTTCTTGCATCTTCTTGAGTACTTTTTCACCACCTTCTGTAACGAGGTTCGCGAGATCGCGGGTTACCTCGTCGATCGCCACCGTGGTGAGGGTGTTGATCTTCTGGGTATAATCGAATGCAGCCATTATTTGCTCCTCCTAGAGCTAGGCGTTGATGCGCGGAGTGCGCGAGAGAGTTTAGCGGGAATCCCTCAGTGCCTCGATCATGGCTTTCTCCATACGCATCTTCATAGGCATCTCCTGCCCTTCGGAGAGGACAGCGCCTAACTGGATACTTCCGTCGCTATGCTGGAGTCCTTCAGGATGCGTCTTAGGCAATCCTTGGGATGGTCCAGCCGTGTCCGCTTCCTGTCTAGGGATAGCGCCCGACATCTCGACAAGCATCTTGAGTCCCTCTCTATCCGCGAGGATATTAGGATTAACAAGACCCTTCTCAGCGGCATCAGAGTAATAGCCGGAGACCTTGTCGTACTCTTCCGAGCCGACCTGGATGCCGAGTTTACCCAGGTTCTGGACAAAGGTGTCCTTCGCCTGCTCCCGAGCGGTCGTATCCTCGGACTGCTTCGCCAGCAGACCTTGGACCTCCTCACGGGTCATAAACTTGCCATCATCGATCTCTTGCTGCTTACGCTGGTCCCACTTGTCACGAGCATCGTTGACTTGGCGACTGATGTAAGAGTCTACCTTGGTGCGGGTTTCCGCATCGAGGCCGAGTTCATCTAAAGAACGGGGCTGTTTTGCCGCCGCCTCTCCCGCTGCCTCTGCTAGGTTTACCGGCGTGGCCGGCTCCGCACTTGGCTCTACAGGTTGAGGTGGTGTGACATCAGTGGGAGTCGCCTCGGCTCCCTCAGCCACAACAGGCTCAGGTGTGTTATCAGACATTTGGGCTCCTGGGCGCTAGGCTTACCGGGGTGGCTCCTAGCTAAGGCTTACCGTAGGCGGAGTATAACGAGAAATCCGCCCGTTACAAACTATTTTTTCCGCCAGTTATGGGCAGAGGACTTGGCCTTCTGGCCCGGGAAGGGCGCATGCGTGTCCGGGTCTATGCCGTGCTTCACGTAGACCTTATCCATCTGCTTCTGGCTCGTGACGTGCCTGTCTGGGCAGTTCTTGGGGAGCTGGAAGATGGTGTGGCCCTCAGACCAGGAGGGGCGTAGGTCGAGGACAATGGGGACCGAGTCTGCGTCCCAGATGCGGGCCATCTCGGTCTCGCAGGAGGGACAGTGGGCCGGATCCTTGGCGTCGGCGAGTGTACGCCAGATCTCGTGGCGGGTCTCGCAGGAGGGACATCCGAAGTCGAAGTTAGGCATCTAGTATGCCCAGGGCGATACGCCGCTGGGCGTCAGGGGTCTGGGAGCTCTGTGGGGGAGGCGGGACGAGGAAGCCCTCGGAGTCTACACGGTCGTGTACCCACTTGGAGTACAGGTCGGCGTCCTCGGCCCCATCGAATCTGGGGTAGAACTGGAGGCCGGTCTCCAGGGCTACCTGGGCTGCCCTATCGTCACCGTGCTTCTTGCCTCCTATCATCGTAGGGATCACATAGTGTTTGCCGTCGGCCTCGATGGTGGAGGTGAGGACATTGCTGTCGTCCACGGAGGGGTGCCCACCTGGAGAGGGGAATGTGGGGTAACGCTTCTCGATATCACGTACATCCGCACGGTAGGAGTACCCAGGAGGGTAGGTGTATCCAGGAGTATTAGGCATCTGCCATACTACATACTCCCTGCCATCTACGTTACGGCGCTCGGGGCGTACGCCTGCTTCCAGGGCCTCGGGGAGTGGGTACATGAGGTCCTCCTGCGGAGTCATCAGGCGGACTAGCTGGGCGAACTCCTCGTAGCGTTTATCTGTACCTGGGAGGCGCTTATCCTCCAGGATATAGTCCTTACGGTTCAGGAACTCGAGGGCAGCATCCTCCCAGGTGGCCTCACCGGCGGCGGCCTGGCGCATCAGGCTCTGGGTAACTTTCGACTGGGCCAGGGAGCCCTGGAACCAGAGGCCGTATGCCTGGACGCGGACGATCTGGGGGAAGTTCTCCAGGCGGAGGAAGGGGAGCTTCTCGTCCGCATCACGGATACGTACAAGGGTATCCTCGTCGAAGAGGAGCTCGATCTCGTTCCTGGAGAGAGTCCCCTTGCCCTGGCTCAGGTCCTCCCAGTCGTCTGCCCGGTGAGGGAGAGCCCGCTCGAAGATCTCGCGGTTATCTGGGGACATGTAGTGCCCGATACCGATAGTGCGGTGATCCTCCTTAAATAGGCGCTTGGCCCTGAAGCTCTCCGCCCTCAGCTTACGCTCCGATATCTCCCTCGACCTGATGTGATCCTTCGTGATCTGGTGGATGTCCTCGCTACCGACATCCTGGATGGCCATAGAGAGGATCAGGGGGTTCAGCGCGGCGGTCATCTCAGAGTCTGCTCAGTTGCTGGTGGGGGGAGACCAGCGAGGAGAGCAGCTTCGATCTGATTATCCATCTGGCCTTGTGCGCTCATACCGGGGACCGGGGCCGAGCCGATAGGGCCAGGGGCGTTGCCGGCGGCACGGGCCGCGTGGCCACGGTGGCGCTCGATGGCACGTTGGAGGGCGCCTACGGAGGCGTTCCCTGCGCCGAGCTCGACGGCCCTGTCCAGCATGCGGCCGTAGAAGTCCACGTAGAGATCGTGCTGGTCTGTGGTCTCGACGGGGATGGGGCGTCCTGTCTGGAGGTGCTCGATGTAGCGGTCCTCGGGGCCGGCCTCTAGGGCAGGGGTCTCGAGGAAGAGGTCCACATCATCGACGCCCATCGCTTTACCTACACGGCGGAGAGACTCGCGGACCATCCGGGGCATGGCGCCGCCGAAGGTGCCCATCGTATTGGTGACGGTCGTGAGCCAGTTGAAGTAGGTGTCCAGCTCGCCTCGCTTGGAGAGGTGCCCCATCTCGACGGGATCGACCCGGAAGCCGAAGTTGGCGACCTGTGGGTCGGGGACCGGGACGATGCGGGACATGCCGCCAGGGAGGGGAATCTCGACGCTATCGCCGTAGGCCAGGCGCTGGTAGGAATGCTGGACGCGGGCCATGTCCCCCCAGAGTCCGGCGAGGATCTCGAGGCGGTCACGGTTCCGGCGGTTGCCGGCGGCTACGATGGAGCTGGCCTCGGTGGCGCTCTTCCTCGGGTTCGAGGCGGAGCCCCGGTCGAGGGGGCCTACGCCAGTGACGTCGTCGAAGAGGCTCAGGTAAGTTTGGAGTGAAGCCAGGTACTCGCCGAGGATAGAGGTTTGTTCAACAGGACGCATAGTCGCGTTAACCCCACGAGCAGCATCATCAACATCGACAGGGGCAAAGATAGTAGCGCCAGGAGTGGCCGTTTGTAGTACTGAGATGACATCTTCTGAGATGGCCGCCTTATCGAAGAGGACGACCTTATTGACCGTGGTTATCTCCCGGTCTATCTGGGTGAGTACCTGGACGATCATCCGCATGAGCGGTATCCAGGAGAGGACCTCGGCCGGAGGGATATCCTCACGGGGCGCAGGGTCCAGGTAGGAGACGATACGTAGAGGATTCTCCGGGAGATTCTCGGAGTAGACGTACTGTCCGATGGAGGGTTCGCCGCGACGCTTACCTAGGTCGGTTTCCTCGTCGCTGCCGACCTGGACGAAGACGCTCATAGGGAACTTGCCTAGCTTGCGGCTGCCGTGACGGAAGCCCTCGTGGTAGACCTCGGTGACCGAGACGATATCCCAGGGATTCATATCTGAGGCCCCCTTGGGGTGCCAGCGGCGGGGGAGGTCTGATAGCTGCTTCTGGTAGGAGTGCCAGGTGAAGCGGCGATGGAAGGGCTCGTAGCCGCAGTCGCCGGGCTCGACGGGGATGAAGGACAGGCGCTCGTAGAGCTCCTCCTTCTCGGGGTGGAAGATCAGCTTGCAGCCGACATACGGGGAGAGGAGGCCGAGGAAGGCGACGCGCCGCATGGCGCCCTCGAGGTCGGCGTGGTCGGCGGACCAGGCGGTGATCTCGTTCTGGTACTCGGCCATACGGCTGGCACCGGGGACGCGGCTGCGGGTCTCGAGGGAAGGTACACCTGGCGTTAGCGCCGTGACGATTTGACGGATACGTGAGAGGAAAAGATTTGCCGTCGTCTCCGGTGGACGCCAGGTGCGAGCAGATGAGGCATCTAGTACCTGATCTACGGGTAGTCCCTGATCTCCGAGGATAAGGCGTGATGCGCCGCCTAGAGGGTCGCGGCCGGTGTAGATATCCCCGATGAGCTTCTCAGTCGCTGACTGGGGCTCGCGTAGTGAAGTACGTGCCTCATCGACGAGTGTACGTAGTTTCGCTGCCGCTTCGGTGTTTAGTGTGTAGACCATATACTCGAGCCCTTGACATGGGTGTTATGTCCTAGTTGCTCTGCCCAGATTCTATCGGCTGCGCGGTCGGAGTCAATAGGTTTTATTCCCGGAAGTCTGCCGCGCCGATCTATGTGTGTGCAGAGGAGGGCCAGGGCCGCTAGGAGGTCGTCGGTATCGGAGAGGGGGAACTCGGTCAGGCGGCGGATGAGTATGTCCCGGCCCTCGAAGGAGGGGAGGAGGCGGAGGTAGCCCTTGCGGAGGGCGGTCTGGAGACCCTGGAGGCGGTAGGTCAGGGCCTGGGCCGGGATCTTGTGGCCCCGGATGCGGATGCCCCCGAGGCGGCCGCGCTCCTCGAGCCAGGGGGCGAGGACGCCCTGGGCCGCGACCTGCTCGATCCAGATGGACGCGAGGAGGGGCCGGCTCTGGGCCGTGCGCTCGATCCAGCAGGCGGCCTCGTCGGCGCCCCCGGCGATCTCGTGGGCGAGGACGGGGATGAAGATATTCCGGTCGCGCTCGAAGCCGCCGAGGCCGAGGGCGCCGGCGGGGATGGCGCGGACGATCAGGAGGCCGTTCCGGTCGCCGGTTTTCCCCTCTATGCGCCCGACAGGGTCCCAGAGGAGGATCTCGGGGCCATCCGGGAGCTTGAGCTCGCGGTCGGTGGCGGCCCGGATGAGGGCGTCATCGAAGAGGGCCTCCTCGGCCGGGATGGGCTCGCAGAGGTACTGGGCCGCGAAGAACTGCTTCGAGGTATTCCGCTCCTTGTCGTGGATCTCGTCGGCCGTGAGGAAGGAGGGGCAGAGGGGAGACCCGTCCGGGCCGTCCCAGCAGCCGAAGCGGAACTGGGTCCAGCCCTCGTGCTCGCCGAGGTAGGCCGTGATGTCCTGGAAGGCCCAGGGGGTACCTATATGGTCGATGGGCGAGTCGGGGGAGTACATGAGCGGCTCGAGCTGCTGGATGAAGTCTATGACCTGCTGGCGGCGCGTGTAGGTCCGGCTGTTCTGCTCGTTGGCGGGGTCGTCGATGGTGGCGGAGGTCGGGTGGTTACCGGCCAGGTTCGAGCTGACGGAGGAGGCGAAGATGGAGGGCTCGCGGCCACGGCCGCTGCGGCCGGCCACGTTGAAGGAGCGGCAGGGGCCGGAGCGGGTCCCGCCCTGGACGGCCAGCCAGGGGAAGATGTCCCGGACGGGGTAGTACTGGCCCTGGATGCAGATGTCCCCCTGGAGGCGGTCCCGGATCTCGCCGACGAGCTTCTCGGCCAGGTCGAGGGTGGCGCAGGCGATCAGGATGCGCTCGGAGGGGTCGCGGAGGAGGCGCCAGGCGTTCTTGATGATGGAGATGACCGTGCTCTTGGCGTGGCCACGGGGGACGACCGTGCTGGTCCGGGGGGCGCTCTCGGTGTGCTCGAGCATCTGGCGGTGGAAGAGGCCGAAGCGTTTGCGGCCGGCCCGGTCGCCTATGTAGCCGAGGGCCTCGCCGAAGGCCAGGGGGTCCTGCCAGATGCGGAGGATCTCGTCGGTTAGCCCGGGCTCAGAGGGGGCACCTCCACGGGGGGTAGTTGGTGTAGTCATTCTCGTCGGCACGTATGTATAGGGGCGGGCCGCCCCAGGTGACCTCGGCCTCGCCGTGTGCGAGGGTCAGGCGCCCCGGGCCCCAGGCGCTGATGGAGGCGTCGGTGTTCCCGAAGCCCTGGCCCGAGAGCTCGTTATAGTGTAGCACTATCCACCAGTGGGTGGGGAAGGCCGGGAGATGGCTGGGGTACTCGAGGCGGAGGGAGGAGCGGGTCCAGAGGATGTAGTCCCGGATGTAGAGGGCGACCGGGCGGTGCATGACGGCCCCCGTGTATGTGCGGGAGCCGGCGTGGGCGAAGGGGGTGTAGGCCCGGAGGCTGACCATCGTCCGGGCGGAGCGGACCTCGAGGGCGGCGCCGGGGCCGTCCAGCTGGATCATCCAGTTGCAGTCGGAGATGTGTCGGGCATGGACCGGCGGGCGGGCCGGCTCCTGGAGGCCAAGGGCGAGGAATAGGATGGGCAGGAGGGGTATATAGATATACCCTTAACCCGGGGTAGGGGCGATGGTCCCCCGGCGAGAAATGAAGGTGTCCTGGGGGGGAACGCGCGTGGGGGGAGGCCGCCCCCTCTGGGCTGTGGGTGGCGGGCGGCCGCTGGGCGGAAAAGTTGCCGGGCAGCCCCCCGGTATAGGCTTGACTTGCGCAAGTCTTGCGGATAGAATGCTGCTCCAGTGAGTGCGGGTAATGCACTCCCATAACCCCAAGAAAAGGAGAACATTAGAATGGCTGTAAAACTTTGGAG
>Ga0080013_1004935_pt1 | contig 12790 bp, 16 predicted proteins | sample ETNvirenome_6_85_FD_69236 | JGI IMG/M metagenome (GOLD analysis project Ga0080013, IMG submission 69236) | Marine viral communities from the Pacific Ocean - ETNP_6_85 (SPADES assembly) (version 2) | ecosystem: Environmental > Aquatic > Marine > Oceanic | place: Pacific Ocean | collected 2013-06-19 | reverse complement strand
TATTAAATTTGAAAACAATCCTGAACTAATAGCAAAGATAAAAAAAGATAATCCTACAATAGAATTTAAAGATAAACCAAGATGATTGAGACAACTTATGGCAATGGATGATATAGAATTTAAAGCACTTGTTGAAGGCCAGCTTAATTCAAGTGTAGGTTATATTGGCGATGCCATTGTTTCAGAACAAACGGCAGCCTTAGATGCCTACTACGGTCAGCCGTATGGCGATGAACAGCAAGGTCGATCACAGATGATTGATCGTACTGTTATGGATACCGTTGAACAGGCTATGCCGTCATTGATGCGTATTTTTACAGCCAGTAAAAACCTTGTGACGTTCAACGCACAAATGCCTGATCCTGACTTATATCCTGATCCGATGCAGTACAATCAGATCGTTCAGCAACGAAGTGAAATGGCCCAGCAGGCAACAGACTATGTAAACCATGTCTTTTTCCACGAAGCATCATCTAATGGTGGTTTTGGTGTTTTGTATGATTGGTTCAAAGATGCGCTGATACAAAAAGTAGGCGTATGTCAGATGTGGTGGGATGTCAGAAAGGAAGTGAAATTCCAGACATTTGAAAAACTGACGGAAGACGAATACGCAGCGTTACTTGAACAATTTCCTGATGCAGAAGTTGTCGAAGAAACAAAAGACGTAGAAAAGCTGGAAGCCACAATTGAAACACCTGGCGACATTACCGACATTGATATTGAAGAAGAACGTGTATCGTATGACATTAAATTAAAATTCATGCGTGAGAAAAAAGGCATCCGTGTTGATGTTGTTCCTCCAGAAGAATTTTTAATCAGTCGGCATTCACGCGCTATTGATGATCCTGAAACAACAATGGTCGGGCGCAGAACATTAAGAACACGTTCTGAACTTATCAGCATGGGATTTGATGCGTCAGTTATCAACAATCTGCCAGCAGGCCATTATTATTCTTTCATGGATGACACAGATCGCGGTCGTTTTCCTGATGAAACATTTGGTTTATCTTCTGATGAAACAGAACAAAATGCAAATGTAGAAGTTTTTGATTTGTATGTCCGTGCGGATTATGACGAAGATAACATCGCAGAAATACGTCATGTGTTTATGGCTGGCGGTGAAATCCTTGTTAATGATGAAGTTGACCGCATACCGTTTTATGAAGTGTGTCCAATTCCAATACCGCACCGTTTCTTTGGTCTTGGATTAGCAGACATCACCGTTGACTTACAACGTTTGAAAACAACATTATGGCGACAAGTTCTCGATAATTTATATTTTACAAACACACCAGAAGTCGTTGCAGGCCCAGGCGTTAAAACACAGGATTTAGCCAGGCGTGTTATTGGTGGTGTTATTCGTGCAGAAGACGTTAATCAGGTACGATGGAACAGTGTTCCGTTTACGGCTGGTCAAAGTTTTCCGATGATGGATTATGTTGACAACCAACGTAAACAAAGAACGGGAACAGCAGCCGATGTTGCGGCTATGAATCCTGAAGCCTTAAAACGTATTACAGCCGAAGGTGTACGTGAGATCACAACACAGGCGCAAAGCCGACTTGAATTGATTGCTCGTATATTTGCTGAAACAGGTGTAAAGCGTTTGTTCCGCGATATGCTGAAGATGATGGTCGAGCATCAGGACTTCAAAAAAGTTATACAGATACGCGGCAACCTTGTACCGATTGATCCGTCACGCTGGCCTTCTGATATGGATGTCACGTGTGAGATTGGATTAGGTCACGGTACAGAAATGGAAAAACGAGCAGCAATCCAACAAGTTCTTCAGTTGCAGGAACGATTAGCACAGGCTGGGCCAGATGCACAAGGAATGGTGATGCCTGATAACATTTACAATTCACTTCAACGTTTAATCCCATTAACAGGTCTGAGTGATATCACACCGTACTTTAATAAACCGACACCGCCTGATCCGAACCAGCAACCTGAACCGACACAGGCTGAAATCATTATGCAGCTTGAACAGCAAAAAAGTGAAAATGAATTTCGTTTGAAACAGCAGGAGATGGATTTACGTCAGCGTAATAATGTTGCTGAACTTGAACTGAAGCGTCAGGAAATGGGTTTCAAAATGGAACTGGAACGTCAGATCAATAATGAGAAAATCCGTTTAATGCAGGCTGATGCCGCGATAGCAGATGAAGACCGCGCAGTTACCCGTGACATTAAACTTGCTGAATTTGCAATGAAGAATGCGGAAGGCCCGACAACTGAAAGTGATTTGAGCAAACGTCTGACCGAAATGGAACAGGCCATTGACGAATTAAAAAAAGAAGTAAAACCGAAGAAAGAAGAAACGCAAGATGAATGATGATGACATTATTGAACTGAACAAAGATATGCGTGCAGCAGGCGAAGCCGCGTCTGTTTTGAATAACACAGAATTTTTGAAAGCATTTGATGCGCTGGAACAAGATTTTATCAGCCAGTTATTACAGGCTGGGCCAAAAGATGACGAACACCGTTACCGTTGGCAAGTCGCAGTTAATGTTCTGCGAGGTGTACGCGCACATTTAAACGGAGTTGTATCTGATGGTGCGTTTGCAAAAACAAAACTTGAAGATATAGGAAAAACACAACCATTGAGGTCAATTTTATAGAAAAGGATTTTTTTAAATGAATGAAACCATAAGTCCTGACACCGCCAACCCTGAGACATCAGGAAGCGAAACACAAGGAACTGGTATTCCCGAAGGCCGCGTTAGTGAAGCTGATGTGGTACAATTCCTTCAGAACAGTCGTGCAGGCGATAAAGCCGAAGCACAACCGTCTGAAGATGGCGTTACAGAAGAACCTGAAGGTGAAGCAGATCAGCCTGATCTTTTAGAAGATGAAGCTGAAACTGAAACATCGGAAGAAACTGATGACGCAGAACAAGACGATCCAGAATACATTGATCTGACAGATGATTACACGCTTGATGTAAAAGTCTCAGGTGAAATGCAGAAGGTTAGTCTTGCAGACTTGAAAGAAAATTATTCAGGTCGTTCTGAATTATCGCGGCAGTATCAAAAGATGCGCGATGAGCAAAACCAAGTTGCTGAAACACAGAAGAAAGTCAGCGAAGATCGAAATGAGTATGAAGGTTTACTGACTCATGCAAAGTCCATGTTGGAAAGCATGAAAGGAAAACCGCCTGATCGTACGTTGCTTGACGATGATCCAACTGAATACCAAAGACGCAAACTCGTCTATGACGACCGCGTTTCTGCTATTGAGCAAATGGATGCAGAAATCAAGAAAACGCAGGAAGAAAAGGCCGAAGAAAATCAAAAGCTGTTAAATGATTACGCACAGCGCGAATATCAGAAAATTGTCCAAATCTTACCCGACTGGGAAAAGAAAGACAAAGACGGTAAATTTTTTGTTCGGGAAGCCATACTTAATTATGCAAAAGATGCAGGAGCAAGCGAAGACCAAATTCGTGGTGTTCATCCTGCATGGTTATACAAGGCATTGTACGATGCAAGCCAATACAGGAACATTGAAAACAAAAAGCCTGCTATACGCAAACGATCTAAAGCACTTCCGAAAGTTCGTGTACCTGGAACACAGGCACGCGACAGTGCAAAAACACAGGAAGTCAAAGCGACTAAAAATTTCTTAATGAAAGGCAATAAGGGAAGTTCGCGTCAGCGCGAAGCGGCTGCGATACGACTTATCAGAGAAACCCGAAATCGCTGACATAGGAGTATTGAACAATGACAGCACCTACAGGTACTTTACAGACCTATACTGTAAATACAAATCGTGAAGATTTACAAAACTTCATTTATAATATCAGTCCTACTGACTGCCCATTATTGGCGCATTTGAGTGAGACTGAAGCATCATCAACTAAGCATGAGTGGTCAACAGATTCACTCGCTGCTGCTGCATCTAATTCACAAATAGAAGGTGATGATTACGCAGCATCAACCATAACACCGCCAACACGCGTGTTTAACTATACACAAATTTCTGCACAAGCAATTTCTGTATCAGGTACACAACGCGCTATGGATACGGCTGGCATGGATGATATGCTTGATTACGCACTTGTCAAACGCGGCAAAACGCTGAAGCGTGATGTCGAATTTAATTTGATCGGTGTCAACCAGGGATACTTTGCAGGAGCAGCGACTAAACCACGCTTGCTACGTGCATGGGATTCTTGGATTTCAACCAACGTCAACATGAATAATGTGACGACTACTGTTCAAGGAGCAACGGCTGCTGCGACAACTGCTGGAGCAAATGCTGGAGCAGCAACGGCTGGTCGTACTGATGCATCATCCGTAAGGGATTTATCTGAAACATACGTTAAAGATGTTTTAGAAAAAATCTTTACTGAAGGTGGCGATCCGACATTAATGATGGTCGGCCCATACAACAAACAAGTTGTGTCAGGATTTACTGGTCGCGCACAAGGTCGTCAGGCTGTTAGCGTAGATACGATAAATGCTGCGGCTGAAATTTACGTATCTGATTTTGGTGAGATACGTGTGGTCGCATCAAGATTCATGCGTGAACGGGATTGCCATATTATTGATCCTGAATATGCATCAGTTGCGTATCTCAGACGTATGCAGGAACAAGACCTTGCAAAAACTGGTGATAGTGACCGTAAGTTTATCACCGTTGAATATACGTTAGCAATGTTGAATGAAGGCGCACACGGTAGCGTGTTTGATATTGCAACACAGTCCTAGTTGTTAAGATTATGTAGTGAGGAGAAAGGCGTTGAAAAACGCCTTTCTTCTTTTTAAGGAAGTTGTATATGAAAAGAATGATTGTAGAAGACAATCCATCAACAGGCATAAAAACAGAACTGATTGATGAACGTCACTTAGAACATTTTAATAAAGGCAGTCTGCAAGGCATTGTTAAAAGTGTAAAGCAGGATGTCAGACCAATTTTAAAACAAGTTGAAAAAATACGCGATCAAACGCCATCTAAAGAATTTAGACATTGCGCCAGTGTTCCGTATTACATTTATAACGAATGGCTGATTAAAATGAGGCGTGAAGGATATAAAAATATTCCAAAATCATGGATTAAAGAATGGTGTAACGATCCTGATAACGCAGCTTTCAGAACATGGCCTGGTCGATTATGAGTAAGAAAAAAACAAATTCAAATAAGAAAAAATATCCACGCATCCTTATCGGTATCCCGACTAATGGAACGGTTACTGCTATGTGTATGTTATCCATTGCCCGCACCATGCGCGACTACAAAGGCGAAATTGAAATTTATCATGCACGGTCTTCAAACCTGGTAATGAACCGCCATGAAATCGTTGCGAATGCATGGGAACAAAAAGCAGATTACATTTACTGGGTGGACAGCGATCAAGGTTTCCCGCCTTTCGCCTTAGACTGGTTTATTAAAGATAACGTTCCCGTAGTTGCTGCAAACGTAACACGTAAGTCTATACCGCCTGTACCATGTGCCTACATAGAAACAGATGATTATGTCGGGCCATTATATACGGAAGAAGCAGATGAAGGCATACAGCAAGTAAAACACGTAGGTATGGGATTAATGCTAACGCATATCAGTGTGTTTAATAAAATATCAGAAGACCCGCCTGCATTTTGCTTTCAGCCGACAGAAGACGGTTTGCGTGTGATGGGCGAAGATGTGTATTTCTGCCGTCAATGCGAAAAGCATGACATACCCGTTTATGTAGATCACGATGTATCTAAACTTGTTGTTCATATCGGCACACTTGGATTTACAACCCGTCATGCGCTTGCAGGCCGAAACATTAAGAAAAGAATGGCTGGCGGTGAATTTGAGATCGAATTTGATCCCGAAGATGTTGCACCGTTGAAGAATGGCAAACAAGAACAGGAACAACCTCATGCGTAAAGTAGGCATACTTGGTCGTTGCGACAACACACGCAAAGAAGCACCAACCCACGACAAGTCCTGGGAGATGTGGGGTTTAGCTTGGGATATGGCATTTGTCGGTGCAAGACATTACGAAATTCACACACCGCCTAGCTGGACAAACGGTACAATATCGGATCGTATGAATTATCCAGATTGGCTTCAGTCGATCGCTGACTGCAATGGTGAAGATTTATGGTTGCAGGATACCTACATTGAAAACGCCAAAGTATTTCCATTAGATGATATTCGTAAAATACCGTACTTGTGTTTACCAGGCACAAATGAACCGTATCTTGAAAGTTCAATTGCGTGGATGATTGTTCACGCCTTCCTAGAAAAAATTGAAAAGATTGGAATTTGGGGTGTTGATCTGACAGCCGAAGATGAATGGGCGTATCAACGACCTAACATGGCCTACTTGATCGGAGTGTGTCGTGCAAAAGGAATGCGTATTTTAATTCCTGAAGCCTGCGCATTGTATGAACTGAAAGAACTTGATTCACAAACATTAGACTTTTGTGACCCTGATATCCCGCGTCATCATCTTGAATACAAACTGGCATTTGAACGTGTCAAAGGTTTAGAACCGAAACGCAGAAAAGATTTGCTGACATCGTGTTTTAAAGAACCGCCACGTTACGGATATTGCGCCATACCGATAACGGAATATCTTAGCAAAGGAGTAGCAGCCGAATGAGTATCACCAATAAAGGAACGTTAAGAACGGCTGTCCTTTCGGAAGTTGTGTGGGATAGTTCACTTGATACACGATGTAATGAATGGATTGATCGTGCAACAGCCGCATTAAATCGTGATTTACGTGTTAAGGATATGCTTGCTTCTACATCAGGAACATTAACAGGCAGTACCGCAACACTTGCACAGCCATCAGATTTTTTATCTGTAGAAACATTTTTTCTGACAACGGGTGGTGGAAGTGTCATGCCATCATTCGTAACACCTACAGCACTTGAACAAGCAGTTCCGTCTGATGCAAGTGGTCAGCCGACACATATAGCCATTGTTGGAAGCAACTTTAAACTAAAACCAATACCTGACTCAAACTATGATTACACGTTATTGTATTATCAACGCATACCAGCATTAACAACAGATACAGATACAAACTGGGTTTTAGACAATCATCCAGACGCATACCTGTATGGATCGTTAGTGATGGGTGGAATTTATTTGAAAGATGACCGTATTCAGGAATGGTCAACATTATACACACGCGCCTTGCAAGGCATTCGCGGTGAATCAGATCGCGCTATGTTACCGCCTGGCAATATACAAGTATCATTGCAAACAACAATAACATGACCATACCTATTCCTCCGCAAAGTCCTCCTTGGATGTCGCAGTTAATTAATGACATCCAAAACGAAATTGATGAACGCACCGTAACGTTGATGGGCGGTAAGGCATTTAGCATAAGTGATTTACCGTCTGCTGCTGATTTTAGATACAAGTTTGTTGTTGTGTCTGATGGTGCATCAAATAAGCCTGCTGTGTATAGCGATGGAACAGTATGGCGATATCCTGATGGAGTAGCTGTATGAATGAACAGACACATAAATTTAACGCAAACATTGCAGGCATGATTGATGCTGCTGCGTTTGTTCTTGAAGGTGTTCAAAACCTTCTTAAAGAAGGTAGCGAGATTGTTGACGATAAAGGCATCAAAAAAATTGATGTACCGCCTGCTTACTTTGAAGAACTAGAAACAGCACGCGACACACTCGAACAAATTTCTAATTGGCTTATAAACAAGGATTAAGACATGGCTGACAGCACCAGTACCAGACTACTTCTGCGCCTTATGGCTACAGGCGAACAAAATAATTTATGGGGTGGATACACAAATACATCCTTACAAACAATTGGTCGTGCTGCTAAAGGCTATCAGTCTATTGCCTTAACTGGCGATAAAACGATTACACACACAAATTATTCTGCAAGCAATGAAGGTGTTGTTGCTTTTATTAAATTTACAGGAACATTATCTTCTGCCGCGAGTGTAACGTTTCCATCAACAGAAACCGTATTTGATGTATGGAACGCTGCTGGTCAGGCTGTTACTGTTAAGACATCATCGGGATCAGGTGTTGCCATACCAAATGGCACACGTATTCGTTTAGCGTGTGACGGTTCAGATTTTGTCAACACATCATCATCTAATATACCTTCAGCAACAACCATAGCTGGACAGGTTACAGTATCAGGCCAAGTAAAAGGATTAAGTTCTGGTACAGACTCAACCGATGCTTTAACTAAAGCACAAATTGAAGCTGCCATAGCTGCTGCGTCTGTATCAGGATCAAACCTTGTTCTTAATTCAGCAACAGATACAACACCGTCTTATCTGAACACAAAATTACTTGTTGGTGCAGGACTAAGCAAGACAACAAATAATGGTGGTGGTGACGAAACACTGACACTGGCATCAACAGTTACGCTTGATGGTAAGGCTAAAGTGTCAAGTAATGATACAACGCCAGGTTTTCTCAATGGAAAATTAGTTGGCGGTACAAACATTACACTTGTTGAGTCAAGTGATGGTGGTGATGAACGATTAACAGTCAATGCTAGTGTAGATGCTGACATTGAACAAGCAGCGATAGCAGTCGCAATGTCTATTTAAAGGAGTAAAAAAAATGGCAACGGCATATAAAAAATTAGGTGCGGCTGATTTATCGGCAAGCACCAACACTAGTATATACGTAGTACCAAGTTCAAAAATGAGTATTGTTAACTGTACCGTGACGAATAGATCAGCGTCAGCCGTAACGTTTAGGATTGCCGTAGCAGAATCAGGCACACCTGGAAACGAAGATTATTACCAGTACGATACATCCTTGGCTGCTAATCAAAGTTTTCAACGTACTGGAATTATGATGGACACTACTAAAGTTTTAGTCGCATACGGCAGTAGTGGCGACATATCAGTAGTTGCTGATGGCATAGAAGTTGATACATAGGAGATTACAATGGGAATACACGCACCAACAACACCAGCAGTCACGATTTCAGGTTATCCGTATGATACATTAGACACCGATAATTGTTATATTAGTAATGTAATATATCCAACTTTTGTCGGTGACGGAACTTTAGGAGGAACAAGTTTATCAGCTAATTATATTTATGCATCAGGTTTTATTGCGCGAGCAGATTTTACCTGTGATGGAATTTCTGTAGAAAATTGGGCAACTGGTGATTCTGGTGATGATTTTGTAATGGGAATTTGGAGTAGTGATTCCACAGGGCAACCAACAACACTACAAGGTCAAACAGGCGAAGTAACCTTAGATGGGAATGCAACTATTAGAACAGCAGCAACAGCATCAGATGTAAATATAACCAAAGGATTATATTGGGTAGGTTTGGTAGTAAATGCAGCAGCACAATTTGTAGCGGAAACCGCAGGAACAAATCATAAAGCCTTTCAAACAAATTATGGAAATCCAATTTGGTCTGGTTCTAACTTTGCGGTAACTAATTATGGTATGTGTTGGTATAAGGCTTTTACCTACAACACGACCTTAACTAATGTAAGCGGAGTTTCGTGGCATACGCTTGGTCCTGCAATGGGCCTGCGCGTTAAATAGGAGATAACATGGTTGAATATGACAAAGACGGAAACGCAACATCAACATATATTGCACGATCAGGTATTTTTCCGCGCGTATTGAGTAAAACACAACTGATGGACACATGGGTTGCAAGTGGATTAGCTGGCAGTCGGTTTGGTGAAGTAATAAAAAACATTGATGCATCAAGCAACAATGATGTCTTGTACGTTAAAGAACGCTATCATGCAGCACAGACATTTACCTATGACATAACTGATTCAATGTGTGGAACGTTGGTAACGCAAAGTTTACTGACAAGCGATGAAAAAACAACATTTCTGAATGCGTGGCCTAAAGATTAATGACCTATGTAAAAATACCGCTTGCTGCGGGAGTCTTCAAAGACGAGTCACCATTAAAGGCTAAAGGTTTTTTTGTGGATGCGTCATGGGCGCGTGTGCATCGTAACGGCATGGAAACAATGGGTGGGTATGAATACGCCACAACATCAACGTTTCTAGGTATATGCAGAAAATTACGTGCATGGCAGGACAATGATGCAGGCCGTCATATTTTTGCGGGTACGCATTTACGTACATACAGTTATTCTGACGCACAAATATATGACATAACACCAGCAATTAGTCGTGGTGAATTATCAAATCCATTTACCACAAACGGAACAGATACCGTCACCGTGACTCATTCATCGCATGGCCTGGTCACAAACCAAAAAGTTAAGTTTGCAAACGCAAGTGCGGTATCAGGTGTAACTGTAGATGGTGATTATGTCATTACATACGTAGATGCCAACACCTACACAATTGTTGTGTCAAGTGCTGCAAGTGGATCGGCAACAGGCGGTGGTACAGTTGATTATACCTACTATCTTGCACCAGGTAACGAAGACGGAACAGGTGGTGCGGGCTGGGGTACAGGTACGTATGGATCAGGCACATGGGGTAGTCCATCAACAGAAACATTGTATCTGAGAACATGGTCGGCTGATCCCTGGGGTGAAACAATTTTATACAGCCCGCGTGGTGGTAGTTTGTATGAATTTAATCCGACAGGCGATGGCTACGAAACCAGTCCGACAGAAAAAGTAACGAACGGTGCATTTGCATCAGATAGTGACTGGACAAAAGGTACAGGCTGGTCAATTGGAAGTGGCGTAGCAACGGGCAGTACCGCAAGCACAGCCTTATCACAAAACCTGACACTAAATCCTGCAAGCTGGTATTTACTCGACTTTGATATTGCAACACGCACGAATGGAACATTGCAGCCTGCATGGGGTGGCTCGAACATTGGTTCAGCTTTGAATGCAGCAGGAACATATAAGACAACGTTCTATTCTGGCGCGGGTGGCACGCAGTCATTTACCTTAACGGGAGCATCGTTTAGCGGAACAGTTGATAACGTATCTGTTAAGCAATTAAACTGCGGAAACATTGTAACGAATGCACCGACTGAAATCACAACGTTCTTTGTAACAAATGAACGGTTTGTTGTTTGCTGCGGTGTCAATGACAGTTCAGGTAATTTTGATCCACGTTTAATTAAATGGTCATCGCAAGGTAACAATACGTCTTGGACACCAACGGCTGCAAACACGGCTGGAGATTATACATTACCGTTTGGTGATCGTATCGTAAAAGGTATTGTCACACGCAACGAAAACATTATCTTTACAACGGATACAGTATGGTCAATGAAATTTGTTCCTGATCCGACTGTTGTATATCGTTTTCAGAACATTGGTAAGAATGCAGGATGTATCGGTGCAAACGCAGCCGTATCAACTGATGTTGGTGTTTTCTGGATGTCACCAGGCGGTGAATTTTATAAGTACGCAGGTGGTGTTGTTCAGCCGATTATGTCACCAGTCAGGCGTGATGTTTTTGATAACCTTGATTTTGTTCAGCATGATAAAATATATGCGTTTAGTAATTCAGTTTATAATGAAGTGGGCTGGTATTATGCCGATCAACGTGATGTTGGTAATGAATGCAGTCGTTATATTTTATACAATTATGTTGAAAACAAATGGTCAACAGGTCAGATTGTAAGAACAGCACAAATTGATCGTTCTATTGAAGCCTTTCCATTTGCTGCTGATGCCAGTGGATATTTGTATTACATGGAAAAAGGTGATTCTGCTAACGGTGGAAACCTTGATGGTTTTTTAACAACAGGTTACATAGATTTTGGTGATGGCAATACTGATATGTTGCTCAATCAAATGATCCCCGACTTTGATGATTTAGCAGGCGGTTTAACCGTTACAGCTTTTGCTAAAAATTCACCAAATGGAACAGCAATAACTTCTGGCCCGCATAATGTAACAGCATCTACACCGTATGTTCCGATGCGTCTGCGTGGTCGTAGTTTTCAATTCAAATTTGAATGGAACGATGCACCTAGTTTTTTCAGACTTGGTGCTATTCGTTTTGACTTCAGACAAATTGGACAAAACAGGCCAGCCGCTTAATGATAGTACGGGAAGCAACGCGCGATGACTTTTCTCCGATGTTTGAAATACTGGAGGAAATGGCAGTCGATAACGCGCAATTTTCTATAAACAGACAAAAATCATTAACCTTAATTGCCAACATGATAGACAATCCTGATTCATGGATTTTTTTGGCTATGGATGGTGATGTCATTGCGGGTATGTTTGCCGTAAATAAAACAAGTCCTTGGTATTCTGATGATCCTATCTTAGACGAAGGCTGGGTTTATGTCAGACGGTCACACAGAACAAGTCGTGCAATTTTTCATTTAATTAAAGAAGTTAAATTTTTATCGCAGGCATTAGGTGATCTTCCTGTCATGGTGGATGTGGTCACAGCGCATCGTTCAGAAGCCAAAGTAAAATTATTCAATCGTTATTTCAAAAGTGTAGGAGAAAGAAATGTGTGGCGGCAGCAGTAAACAAGATGAAGAATCAGTCAGTCAAGCCCGTTTGCCCGCATGGGCTGAAGGTGCAGCGCAAGAACAAGTTGCATTAGGTAATTATCTGACTTCAGGTATGATACCTGGTGCAAGACAATATCGAACTACAGGTGATTTATATTCACCAACAACATTTGGTGGTGTTGCGCCTGGTCTTGGTGCTGGCCCGTTAGCGGGTGGTGGTATGGCTGGTGGTTACACAGACGTTGGATCAGATTTTATGGGTTCAGGTGTTGGTGGTGTTCCGACTGGTGGTATGGCTGGTCGTGGCCCAGCCACAGGTGATCCGCTTCCTCCTCCTCCATCGACACGAATTGCTGCTTTTACACCAACACAACAAGATGCATTTAATC
>Ga0080013_1004934_pt1 | contig 12794 bp, 32 predicted proteins | sample ETNvirenome_6_85_FD_69236 | JGI IMG/M metagenome (GOLD analysis project Ga0080013, IMG submission 69236) | Marine viral communities from the Pacific Ocean - ETNP_6_85 (SPADES assembly) (version 2) | ecosystem: Environmental > Aquatic > Marine > Oceanic | place: Pacific Ocean | collected 2013-06-19 | reverse complement strand
AACATTTCTTCCATTTTCAAAAACATGTTTAACGGTTGGAAATCTTAAGGAAATACCTCCTTGCTGATTCTTAGTCTCTTCAAAGTACTGAACGGTAATTGTTTTGCCGATTAACTCGGAAGGATTCTTTTGGTAACGAATTCGTTGTTCTTGGTTCCATCCAGACCCAACTGCTACCTTATAACCTTTATGCTCGATCCATACCTGAGCAAGCATTAGCATCACAACTTCCTTTCCTTCTCGGATGACGCGGTGGTTTTCAAAATCTAAATCTATAACTTGGTATTCTGCATCATGGAACTTTTTAACTTTCAATAAGTTTTGAGTCCTCTTACCTTCATAACCAACATTCTTTCTTACCATAAGACCTTCATGTCCTAACTCTTCTGCTTCTGCACTTAATTTAGCGAAATGATCATCATCATTAACTACTGCCTGATTTAATACACTTAAATATATAGAACTTTCTATATATGATGCAATCTTAGCAAATCTACCTAATCTACCGGTTAACACCATTTCACTTGTCTTATCATCAAATTCTGATAAAGTTAAGTAATCAAACATTACATATCGAGGATTCTCAATAGTATGATTCTTTCTTTTAATTTGTTTCATGATACCTGGAAAATCTTCATTACCATCCTTGTCCATTAAACAAATCTCTCCATCAAATACAACACCACGAAGTCCCATTTGTTTAACAGCCTCTCGTACCACATCCAATGTTTCAAACTCATTACCTTGACGTGAATAGCATTTAACATTACCTTGTATATCGACAATTGTAATACATCGTACACCATCTAACTTACGAGATGCTAACCATACATCGTTCCAATCAGCTCGTTTAGGATCAAACTTATTAGCTAAGGCAACATCAAAGGTTGGAATTAATCCAGGAATAACTTTATTGATAACTGAGGCAGAAGCGCGAAGTTCTAAATTACGATCAATAATTGAAAAAATTAGATCTTCAAATTGCTCATCTTGTTCTTTAATAAACCCATTTACTAATCCAATTGCTTCATGACCGGTGACATACCTACCATTCAAATCATCTAATATACAGAACAGATCATCGAAGACCGGAAGACTATATAAATCAGATCTTTTCTTGCAAGTAGCAGAAGTAACATAGTACTTCTTATAAGGGTCGTAGGCGTATTTTAAGGCCCGTTTAATGAACTCATCGTTCTTAATAGTACCAATAATAACCTTTTTCTCATTAAGAGAAGAAGTAGCCTTCATTTGGTCTACAAAATCTTGTAATCGTTGTAAATCTTTATGCATATCTCGAATATTTATCTATAATTCTATAACTTACTTTTGAACCACAATCATCATCCCAATCATCCATCCAAAGTTCTAATTTAAAATTCACTTTATCAAGTAACTCTTGAATCTGATCAAATTGTTCTTCATGAAGTGATGACCAATAACCAAATCTTAATACTAAAAATGATTCTACACGTCTCTCCACTTTACCATCTTCAGAACTACCAACACAAGGATTGGTAACTTCTCTAACAATTGCATCGGTGTAAACTTCTACATCATCTGTATTAGCAATTTCTCGAATCTTTACTAATTGGTTTAAATCTAATCTTGACATATCTCTTTTTTAATTAATTATCTACTATATAAAAATAAGAAATAGTTCTCAAGCTACCAAATCTTTTGGTAGCTTTTTTATAAAAAAGTTTCTTAATATAAACTTAATATTAATTTAAACCGGTTATATGATATTTTTGTTATATTATAGTATATGAAAAGAAGAGTAGAAATATCGAGATTAATATACGTGACTATCATGTTAACAGTTTATACTATTGCTCTATTACAATAGCATCTTGTATAACTTCGCAACAATAAAATAGTCCATCTTTACGTAGCACTAAATCAGCACCTACCCATGCCCGTAATACATCAACATCGAAATCAGGCTTCAGCTGATATTCTCTAAAAATGCGTTTAACTAAAAGCTTTTGATTATTATGATCTATAAATTGATAAGTCATCACTGCGGATTGTAATGTTTACTTAATTGTAACTGCTTTAGGTGTTGCCTCTAATGTAAATGGAATAAAGATAGACAACAAGCCTTTATCCATTGTTGCTGCAATTTTCGATAAATCACATTTAGGTGAAATTTTCCAACCTAAATTAAAGGCACGTCTAGCGATACCTTTATGAATATAATCAAATCCAGTAGGGCAATCTTCATCGCCCTTTTCATAAATTACTTTTAAAGTACTATCAGCGGTTTCAATATTGATATCTCGTTTATCAATACCCACTGCCGCAATTTCAATTACTAATCCTGTATCTGTTGTAGCAACATCAACTGGATAGTTTGGTTTAGAATCCACATGTGATTCAAATGCTGTATCTGTAGCAAAAAAGTTTCTGAATAATAAATCCGTCGGAAATAGACGGTCTTGTAAAAATAGGTTTCCCATAATAAATCTCCTTAGATGATTAAATGTTTAATAATTATACAACCCGCAGTGATGTCAATTATCATATATAAATATACTTAACTAAAAGAAAACGGAGATGTCCGGCCGTGAACTTCAAAAGCTTTAAAATACCGGTACATGTCCATTTCTGTTTTCTTTTTATCCAATGGCGTTAAAATTAATCCATCGGCAAATAATTTTAAAACGAAGTTTCGTATAGTTTTTCGACTATCCGAATTCAATTGAACCTCATTTTCTAATGTGGTAACGCAGATCCGATAATCTCCGGACATAAAATCTTGGGATGATACTAAAAGCGACTGCTTCTCAGGTTGTATATTATCTGATATCTTTCCGACCTGTTTTAACATCGCGGCTTCCGTACCAAATTCTAATGCATCAGATAAAAATTCAATTTTAGTCAATGCATTGAAGGTTACAAATATATCAAAAACATCTTCATCGATATTTAATTCTGATAAATTCATTGATTACCAAACATTAGTCCTTTCTTAGGATCAGATTTCGATTCTTGCATTTCACCTACAATAAATTGTTGATCAAATTGGGTTTCTGACATACACTTCATACCCATGAAATACGCCTTTGCTTCCGCTAATGTACGTATACTACCATTCGGTATAGATGTTACATATGATCTCTTATCTTTCGTCACTTTAACATATAATGCAAATTTAGCCATAACCAACTCCTTTTTAATAAATATCAGATTTTATTTGTTCATTAACCCTAATCGGTATTTTGATTCTACCGTTCGTTTAGCTTCCGTTAGAGTTGATAACATTGCATCTATTTCTTGATATGTCACTTTAAATGATTTTCCGCCGATTTCTAATTCACCTACTACAGGCTTTTCCGGGACTTTTGCAAATAAATCTGCAGAAATCTTATCATTAACATTAAAATCAATTGTATTGTACAATTTACCCATTCTTTTACTGCGTTTTTTATCATACGCAAATGCATTGTTTACTCTTCCCATAATCTGGTTTTATTTATAAATTATTAATATGAATAGTCCGTTTGAAAATGAATGGTCAATAGCCACATTTCCAAAAGTTTTTTGAGCCCAATTTAAAATTGCACCCGGATCACGATTAATTAAACCGTCATCAACATCAGATATATTAGATGTTAATAATGCCACGACGCCTTTATTTGCATGGTCATGCATTATTTGTATAGTATTCTTAAGATATTCATCATCGGTTGTTTTAATATCCGCATCATATCTTAAGTTTAATGAACCTACGTTTATACACCAGTCTTGTTTTAAATCATTTGGTAAGGAGAACCAATCTTGCAATCGAATATCAACCATTCCTTCGTATACTTCTTCTCCGGCTTTAATTAAATTCTCATTCACATCAATTCCGATATAATCTAAATCAAATTTAAAATCACTTGCATGAAATAATTTAAAATCGCCTCTAGCACATCCAAAATCTAAAACACTATCTCCTTCCGGAATGTAATTAGTAATCGATCTATATAAGTCCCATTGCTGCCCACGGTTAGCATATCCAACCGCTTCTGCAGAATACTGTAAATAGTCTATATCAATTGGTTCTACTTCCGGATTTGTATCCGTAGCTTGTTGATATTCTTCTAATACTCCTTTAACCGTTGGTTTGTCATCTTTAGCCATAAAAATATTTTTCAATTTATTTAACACGTCTGCCTTTCTTTTTACGTCGATTAATTCTAGCTAATTTACTTTCGATATCAGTTAAATCCATTCGTAATGGATGTGCACGATTAAAGTTTTGAGTCAACTTACATGCCATGGCTGCATATTCCCAAGCCTTAGATTCATCCTGCGTGTCCGGGACATAAAATTCTTTAGCGATAAAATTTTCTCCACTAACTATACGTATTCCATGGTCCGACGTTTCTGGATATGCATCTGGAAATTGTTTAAGCACTTTCTTTTGAAACTTATCCATATTAAAATGATCTAGGGCCTTGCGTTGGAAATAATAAGTCGTTATGTTTTTCAAAATGCTGGATACCACCTCCAGATTCTCCATCTAGGTATATTGGCATGCTTTTTGAAAAGTTTTGTCTAGTATGACCTACACCTTCTTTCGCAAATAAATTTGTATCAGAATCACTACCAATCCATGCTGCAGTTAGCTTGGAGTTTATCAATGGATACTCGACACGTTTATTATATTGTCTAGTAGTTAAATTAGCATCCACTTGTACTATAATATAACCGGAACCTTTTTCAGATCTAATATCATATCCAGTTATGTTATTTTTATGCCGTCTAACATTAGTTACTACGGCAACTTCATTTACGTTGTTGTATCCAAATACAACTCTGTCATTAACTTCATATTCAACCATCTCCTTATATTTTTTTAGTTGTACCAATTACTTTATGTATTTGAGAAGCGGATACTGACTTAACTTCAAATTCAGATCCACTATCTTTAAAGTCTTCATGAACTAATTGTTCTGCATGACCTACCGATACAGCGTTGACTAGATAACGTTCGGTTATCCATTTAACCCCCTTAGGTGTATCGGTTGCAATTTTTACTCGAGAAACATAGTATCCCATCTTTTTCTATTTTTAATTATTAATAATACTTAAATATAAGTAATCTTTTTCACGCTACCAAATCTTTTTCTAGAAATGTTTAAGTAAAAGTAAGGCCCCGGAGGGCCTCACATTAACTTATTAAAAATAAAAACTACTTCTTCGTAAAGAATGATACAACTAGTACCAATACTACTATTCCAACGAATCCACCTTCACCTAAACGGTTAAGAAGATTAGTAAGATTAGATACGACATCGATACCAAAAACGGTACCACCAGATAAGACGTTCCAAAGAATCGATACTGGAATTGCGGCCATAAAAATAGCAAACAATCCTGCAAAGAAATTAGTAACGTACTTGATTACTGAATCCATAATCTTGTCCTTTTCTTTTATTTATTTTGTGGCAATATTGCCGAATTAAGAAGCTCACTTAAAAACTTTAGAACTTAAACCCGAACCCTAATCCTAGGTTCGCAGTCTGTCCTTCTGTGTTATAAATGAATTTTGGATCTACATATACGTTTTCACATAATGTAAACATTTTCCCGATACCTAGGCGTATATCCTGGCTATCAAGTTTTAAGTTAGATTCTAGGCATACAAAATATCCTTTAATAAAATATCTTGCATTTACATCTACATTCATTGATTCATCGGCTACCTGTGAAACAGCTGCTCCTAATACTAATGCATCTGTTACAGCGTATCCAACCGTTGGTGTTACGGCCCATTCGGTCCAAGCAGTATTTGCAATATCACCTGTTCCAATGTACCAATCACCCTTTGTTTGTGCATCGGCTGTCACTAATGACGCACACGCTAATGTAATTGTTAAAATTAACTTTCTCATAAAATTTCTCCTGTTGTTTAGTTATGCCAATATGGCTTAAATTAAGGAGCTTCCTAATTAATGTGCACATAGAGGTACACATATTTTTTAAACGTTTATTAATATAATAAAACTTTTTCGTATAACCTAATAAAACTTTATTTTTGTTTCGGGATTGGAATTGCGCGGCGGCCTCCCTGACTACGTAACTGTTCTAACTGTTCTGATATCTCACGTTCAGCTTTTAATTGTTGTAAAAGAACTCCATTTGGTTCTAAAACCCCTTCAAGTGATTTGAATTTATCATATGAATTATTTCCTCCGGTGGATGCATCTTTTGCAGTTTGTAAAGCTCCTTGTAGCCTACGTACTATATCTTGACGTAACGCTGATCTAGTCATTGAACCAAAGCCAATAACATGGACTTCTGGATCGACTGGATCAAACTCGGTCGGGTCTAATAATCCACCGTATTGATAATCTCTTTCGGAAAGTATAGATGATACTTCCTCTTTAACTATCGTTTTTAATTTATTTTTTAAATCTGTCTTATTCATTTAATTCCAAAATATTAATTTAGCAAGGACGCCGATCATGGCTACCCATATGGACCATAAAGCGCCACCTGCCATCTTTCTAAACTGGGTATTACGATTAACTCTAGCAATTGCTCCTTTATCCGGATCCAGTAATGTCTTTTTAATCATCGATATATCGCTTTGCAATTTAAATTGCGCTTCTTTCATATAATCTAGATCTTGTTTTAACAACTGAATATCTTTATGTAAATCCGCATTAGTTAATCTAGGTGCCATGGTTTAAGACCTTTTTGACTCTGCTACAGATGCTTTTCTATACTCTGTGACTAATTTTTTTAGTTCACCAACTGCCTTTCTAGCACGAGTAGCTGCTGCTTTATTACCTTTTTCTGTAAACTTAGAATGATTATCTTGGAACTCGCTCCATAATCCTTCCATCTTTGTAAACAATTCATTTGATGCCATAACATAATCCTTTTTAATAAATATACAATTAATAATTAAACTCAGAATATATATCTTCCTGTTCTTCAATCAGTTTAAATTCAATTTTTAAAGCGTGTTCTAGTTGTTCATCGTCTAGCACATCTAAAGATTGAAACACTAGATCTCCATCTAAAAATACTTCGCCAATTAACGTGTCATCGTCAATGAAAAATTCAAGTTCATCTCCAGTATACACTTCTCCAGTTGATATGTTTTCTAACGTAATCATTTAAAATAAATATCTATCCGTGATGATTTTTTAACTAAATGTTGCATGTACTTTAATGCCTTTATAAACTTTATAATTTATGATCCTATATGTATGAATACTCCAAACCACAACCATTCGAATGCTATTCCATTCTTAATGATTTCGGTATGTCCATCATCTGTATGTACTTCGATATTTTTATCAAATCCATATACTATCGTTATTCGAGGGAGTAATTCGAACTGGGTAAAGAATGTGTTATAAAAATCCATTTTCTCTATTTAGTTAAATCTAATGTTTCGTTTTCTTCAAAGTGCTTATCTATCATAAATAAAATAGCTTTCTTAATATCTCTCGTTATTTTAATCTTCATAGCTTTTTTCTTCTTACGAGGTAACTTGTAATAATCCTCCATATAAGGAAATGCGTCAACTAACGTTTCTCTATCTATACTTATTCGTCCCATAACTTAACTTATTAAATGATCTAAATCAATATCGTTATCAGCCATATTCTCAACAACCATTTCAAGTGCCAGGCTTATAGAGATACTATCCTCATCACAATGCTTAAGTTTAGCTCTGAACTCTCGTCGTATCTCCCATAATGCATTAGCCATGCCTAACGACTTTGTATGACGTAAATGTGCTTCGCGATCATCTGGATCGTCTAAATCGAATGTAAATGTTGCTTTAGCCATTGTTAATTCTTTTTAATTCGTAATTACTATTTTCTGTTTTAAATTTTATATAATCAGCAGACTGCTCTACTATCTCTGTTACAGTAGTAGTCATCCAAGTGTAGTAATGATTGAAAGGGGACATAATCAAACTACGACCTACTGCCACATCATCGTGATTAGTATTATGCGTACCATTTCCATTCCACTCTATCCACTTCACCTCTAAGGAGTGACGAGCTAATCCATCACGTTCTCTAACTAACATCCAGTTACAGTCATCAATCGTTATTCCTGCCAACTCTATAGGTAGTTTAATTTGTCCTAGCTTACTCATATCCACCACTCTCTATACTTACTAATCAATTGAATTAACTCTTTATGCTCTTCTTCTTCTAGTTTAAAAGCCTTCTTCATAGCGACTTCATTCTGTTTAGCTACTTCTTCGGATTCATCTGAAACCATTTCAAAGGCACTGCCGGTAGGAATAAATTTAATATTGTAATCAAAATTATAGCCACTTCGCGATGCATATTCATCATCATGTTTATTTTCAATCAATCTGATTACTCGATTTATATCCTGTTCTTTAGGTATTCTAGTTTCTGCTACCTCTTGGACTCCACTTTCATCTTGCATTGTATCTCTAATGTCTCGGATGATTTCTTTAAACATCCACATCGCTCCATGAGAGTCCCATGGTCGGACATCATAATATAATCCCCTACGGTACCGCCAAACATTCCAACAGAACCATTTTACGTTGTGATATGTAGATCTCAACTTACTATATTTCCACCAATTTTTCATAACTACCTTTTTTAGGTTTTAATTGCTGTAGGAGAAGGATTCGAACCTCCACGTAGCAGTTAGCTAAAGGACAATTGTTGCAACTCGGTGGTCAACCCCATGTATCCTTAGTTTATCCTGTTATCTACACCCACGAGACAGGTGGGCGTGTCTGCCAATTTCACCATCCTACATTATGTACTTAACATCGCACCTCAATAATTTCGTCGATATCAAGGAGTCGATAATCAACTCCTAATACTTGCTCTTGATTACTCATATGAAAGTGTCCGTAAAAGTGTTTATATACAGCGTTCTTCGCTGTAATCGCATTACATATATCTGTAATGTGATCTATCTCTATTTCTAAATCTCGATCTAAAGCCATATCTTTCTGCAGCCAATACCCGATGTTATTCTTATCTATAGGAAATATACCTCGAGGTCGCGTGTGAGTAATCACTATATCAATACCGGTAGGTATTTCATCTAACTGCTCATTAGTTAGAGGAGTAACAGCTTCATTCCACCAATACGACTTGCTAGGAGTTCTATTAACTCGGTCTACAGATACAGCTCCGCCATTCATATATACCTTCTTAGGGTTACCTTGCACAATTAAATCTAATATCGTATGATCTGGTACAAGATGAACGTTAGTATATTGATCTGTATTATATACATCTAGATTAAAGTATGCTGGATCATCATGATTGCCTCGGATAGCATATAAGTCTATATTATATTTAGCTAATCTCGTATTTAACTTCGTTAGTTTATCTTTATCACCATTAGGTGTACTAAATCCAACTCCGAAATCACCGACATGTAATATACACTTCTTAAGGTCTTTATCATTACCCAATAGCATAGGAGCTATTTGTAGGTTGACTCCATGCGTATCTCCTATGACATATAACACATCATAATCTATTTCATCGTTAATATAATTCATTATCTTTTTCTTCAGGTGGAACTGTACCAAACCGCGTATCATATAATGGAGGATTGCCCATACTAAGAGTACTTTTATAACTATTAGTTTGGTGGAATTTTTTAGCCTCTATTTCTTTACGGTTTTCAATCTTTTTTAACTGACCATTGCGTTTAAAATCTATTTGTTCTTGAATTAAATCTTTATTATAATAATCTTTAATCTTATTTAATCTCCACTGAACATCACCAATCTCTTCAATAATTTCAGCAGTTAAATCTTTAGACGACTTATTCAATTGTTGAGTGATTACAGTTGCTAACTCTAACAGTTCTTCAACTAATTTCTGATGGTCTTTTAAACTTTTACCTATATCCATTTTATTTCTTGTTTACTTAAAGTTGACCGGTAATCATTGCATACATCCATAATGAAGTAGTAAATAATGCTATCGTACCTATTAGGAACGCAATTCCTGCTAACGCTTCTTTATCCGTTGGATGCATGTTTTTCAAAATCTTCATAACTTTTTGGTTTTCTTAATAATTATCTACTATATAAAAATAAGTAAAATATCTCACGCTACCAAATCTTTTGGCAGCTTTTTTTCATATTTGTTTAAATTGATTCGAATCGAGCATTCATTGTAACGGCTAATTTTTCTAAATCATCTTGTCTAAGTATCACTACATTGCCGCCTTGCTTAACGACAATGACACATTCGGTGACATCGCCATACTCCCATTCAGCATATGTATCATGTAACTTAATTATTTCAGTTGGTAACTCAGGCATCATCTTCAATTGATACGTTTAACTTTTTTAATTCATCTTCTACCTTTTTAGTTCTTTTTTGGTAGTATGTGAGTGCTTCTACAAAGGCATCTTCTTGTGTTTTTGCCCCCATAGAGAGGTTCATTCCTCTTGTGTAATCATATAGCCAATAGCCATCTTTACATTCTGACATTGTTAAGCTATCCGTTAGTACTAAGGTTGGTTTCTTCATAATTTCTAAGTTTTTAGTTGTTTGATTCTATCCTTTAGAATACTACTATGTATTACTTTAGTTTGAGTCTGTTGATATAATAATGATTCCAACTCCTCAATTACTCTTTGGTTGGCTAACATCATAATAGTGTTAGCTCTTTTCGTTAAATCGCAATCAGCTTGTTGAACACCTAATTCATAGACTTGAAAAAGCACATTTTCTAGTGTTTTAGTTTTCATCTACTTGTTGTTTTGGAAGTTACTCTGTAACTCCGGTTATATTTTTTAACTCAATTATTCTATCCTCTAAGTAACTACATACATCGAGGGCACTCTCACTGGAGTCATATGCCTTTTCTAACTCTTCAATTATTTGTGTATTATAACGTCTTTTAATCGATTTTTCTACCACATTTAACGCTCTATCTCTCTGATCTCTATCCTTAATATGATCTTTAATATCTCCGATAGTATATATCCCTTGTGCAGAATTGTCTAAAGGGATGACAGGTGTTTCATCAGGCAATGTTTCGGCTAAATCATTTGTAAAACGCATTGTAGCACCATAACCATCACTCCATCTTCTAGCTATTTTTATCTCTTTCTCTTTAACTATAACTCCGAATGTTGTACTCATAACTTATTTCTTTTTAGATTTATCAGGGGACCATCCTTTAATTCGAGCTAATGCATACTCCCAAATTTCTAATCCGGTTTTATGTGCATGTTTAGATTGCATATGCATTTTTTTACATTGTTCATCGAATTTTAATTTTAAGCCTTTTGTTGAATTTACTTCTTTATAAATTCTCATTAATTCGTCTTCATACTGTCCCATTTCTAACTCCTTATTATTTTTTTATGTTACCTTGAATGAAATCTTTCTGTTTTTTAATAGCTTTTTGCAGCTCTACTTTACTCGTAGTGTGCTTTCTGGTATCTATGCTCTTTGTTGACTTTGCGGTAGTAGCATCCGAAATCAAATCTTCTATAAACCATACGGATTTTTTATCTTTATGAGCCTTCCATCTGAGATTTGGAATGATAATTCCAGTATTTATGTTGCGGCCTTTATATGTCGTCTTATCGACTATCTCGATAATCTCACAAACGTAGCTCGAGCCAATAAAATTGACCCGAACAATATTTCCTAATTTTAATTTTTTACGCATTAGCCGACTTTAATACATAAGATTCAACTTTATTACAAATCTTTTCAAATTCTTGTATCGCGTGGTTAGGCGACACGGTTTGAGCTTTTACTAATGAACCATCTTGTTTGATGGATACTAAACTTCCTGATAACTCTACTTGGATGTTTCCGAATGTCTTTAACATATCTCTATCTTTTATAATTAATAATAATAAAGATAAGAAAAAGAATTCACGCTACCAAATCTTTTGGCAGGAAAGTTTTAAAAATTTTTAATCTTGTTTTATAAACGCGTAATCGATATCACGGTATTTCATAATATCTTCATAACCATCATTATCGACAAAGAATTCGGCTGCGTCATCTACATATGATTGAGATGCGCCATATATCTTGCCATCCTTCTTACTACGGAACATTAACTCTTTTTCTGTATTAGCATACTTATCAAGTAGTTTTTGCACTTTGGCTTGATTGAATGGCCCTTTAAAGAATTCATTTCTAACATATGCTTTATTCTTTGCTGCTGTCTCCGGATCCCATTCACTTGTATACGATTCTTTTAAACCTTTTGGGTAATCAATATATGCAAAAATATATTTACTAGAAAGGAACGTAAGATCAGATGTTTCGTCAGTTAATTTAACTTGTTCGCCTGTTTTTTTATCAATTGCCATAATGTCAATAGTTTTATATTGACTTCTTGCTCTACGTGAATTTATTTTGTCACCAATTTTAATTTCATTAACTGATTCTTTAATTGGTGATATATTAATTATTTCAAGACCAACTCGTACAACACGTTTTAACATTTGTTTAATTTCTGCTTTACTAATGCCTGGAGGTATTTGTGCTGTATAAGTTTTATCAAAAGCTTTATCACGGTATACAACAGTATAACCTTTAGTCTCGGTTAACACATTTTTAATTTCTTCGCGGATGATCTGATGTAGTCTAGATTTCTTCATATTAATATCTTTTCAACTTACCTTTCTTAAATCCAATATAGTATTGTTTAAGTTCTAATGCATATTCTTTTTTCTGTTTATCGTAATAATTTCTATAGCCAGGTGCGCCTGGGTTTTGGCTTTCTTCATCTTCTTGATTCTCATATTGAATATATCGCTTATATGTATCTAATGCACGAGT
>Ga0080013_1004933_pt1 | contig 12796 bp, 19 predicted proteins | sample ETNvirenome_6_85_FD_69236 | JGI IMG/M metagenome (GOLD analysis project Ga0080013, IMG submission 69236) | Marine viral communities from the Pacific Ocean - ETNP_6_85 (SPADES assembly) (version 2) | ecosystem: Environmental > Aquatic > Marine > Oceanic | place: Pacific Ocean | collected 2013-06-19 | reverse complement strand
CTTCCGCGCTTGGTGGACGATGTTACTTCCCCCTTGGGGCTCCGAGACCGTAACCCAGACTTCTCCGACATCGTCTTCATGATCGGGCTCTGGCAAGGACTGCAAGAATTTGATCAACTCTGGTACTGTTAGGCCATTGGAGTTTTTAATCATTCTTCGCTCTCCTCATTCATAGTGACTATTACCATAGACTAGGTTCAGGCCCCAATAAGAACAATCTTCATGTTCAGAGTTTTTGCGATGCCATTCTTGGTCCTCAAGAATCTGGGCCCATGGAATCATTACCTTAACTTTCCTACCATTGTCTTCGATCTCGTAAATTGAATCTTTATAAGCATTGCCTACATCTTTAATTTTAGTAATCTTCATTCTTCGTTCTCCTTTTTAAATTTTGCAAGTATTTCTTGTTCGACTTGTTGAACAGCAAAGTATATAATTCCCAACGCTGCAAGTACATAACAAGCCATGCCAAAAAAGACAGCAATAATTTGACCTATTAGATCTTCAATCATTCTTTATTCTCTTTGATCGATTCAATTACTGAATCAGCAGCGTAGCGGCACTGATCAATAGTTAACCAGTCAAGTTGTGAGTTGATTGCTTCTGCAATAGCATCCCTGTCTAAACCCAGGGGCCTTTTTCTAAGCTCTCCATAAAGATGGACTACGGTGGCGGTAAGACGATTGATTATTAGAGACTCTTGTGTCAGAGCCATCCCCCAACAAAGACAAGCCTTCGATGCTTGCTCTAAAGTTAAAATAACTCCAGGTAGTTTGTCATTCACTCTTCTTTCTCCAGTTCATTAGCAAGCCTTTCAAGCTCTTCTATTACTTCTGCGAAACTAATATTCCCCGGCAAGCCGTTTGGAAAAGTGTGTTCTATTAAATGAAGGTTGTGAGGTATGTTAATAAGACCTTTTCTAAGGGTCTCGGCTTGGTTCCTCAAAATACCTGCAATAACAATATTCATTCTTTGTTCTCCTTGTTTTCAAAACGCTTAAGAGCTTTAACAGCTTCGATCAACAACTGTTCTGCGTCATGAAATTCGCCTGCTGTTTGAAAACTAGAACAAGCGTATTTTGCTGCATTAACGACCCTTCTTTCTAAATGATTAAGTTTTCGTATCTTAAACCAGTTCATTCTTCATTCTCAAAGAGATATTCTTTCGGTATCTTAAGTGATTCAAAAAGATTCTTTCTGAGATAAGCAATATCTTTTTCAAATTCTTGTTCTTGTGAATGATTGTGAGCCTTGTTAGCTTTCGGCGTAACGTAATAGTCTTCGTCAATAGAAAGTGGATTGTACTTTTTTAGCTTGTCTGGGCTGTATAGCCCAACGAAACCGTCACTAAACTGCACATACACCTGTTGTGAGATAAGAGGTTGACCACAAAGCTCTTCCATAATCTCTGAAACAGTCCCGCATTGCCCTATGTAGTCTTCGCTTCTGCGGATCTCATTGTTCCAGCGAGCACGAAGTTTCACTTCGTAAGGAAGGACTATTGCTAGATCACCGACTTTCATTCTTCACTCTCTATTTTCACAAGTTCAAAATCTTCAATCTCGTAAACAAGCGGTTGTTTGCCGTGGTAGGCGATGAATACATCTTTTTTTCCGGTTGGCTGCATTCTCCACCTTGAATTCAAGCGACGAACATTGGGATTGTAATCATGGACTTCTACTTTTAATTCTGGCAGGTCTTTCATTCTTCGTTCTCCGTGGATTCAAGATAGAAGAACAACTCTTCTTCAAGTCTAAGCATAGCATTCCTAAAATGCAGAGCCCTCTCAAAAGAACGGTCACGCTTCTTGGCTTCCTTGAATGCTTCTCTGAGTTCTGTGATCAAAAGAGTCAGGTCAGGTGATTTCATTCTTCGTTCTCCCCTACAACAACAGGGAAAAGGTCGTCGCCATCGAGAACCCAATGACGCCTAGCGACAATCGTGTCTTCTCCAAACGCATTTAAATCTGATAGGGCTTCCTGCAAATAGTCAGGCATTGATCTCCACGGGCTAGTGCCAATAGTGGCGAAAAGAGAGCTTGGGTCTTTGTCACCTATCGTCTCTACATCTTGCGGTGTCAGCAGGGCATTCATAACTTCTGCTGCGTGATGTGGGCATTCATAGTCCATCTCTTCGTTATTGAAAGAAATAAACTGATTGTAGAGTGTAGCCCCAGCAAGGGAGCCTTCATTTGGACTAGATTCGATCCAAATTGGTCCTTCAATTTTCATTCTTCGTTCTCCTTCTTTTTGGGAATCCACTTAAAGTAGTGTCCCTCAACGCTTAGTTCCATAGGCCCCATTTCTTCTCGGGCAGTTGCCAGCCTTTCATTTAGACACTGTTTGCAAAACGGATTCTCTCGATAGCTCATAGCAGAAGTTTTATTCTCTTTCTTGCAATGAGGGCACACTTGATTTTTCATTCTTCGTTCTCCTTGAACTCCAACAACCATTCACCATTGGATTCTTCAACAATCTTAAACCCTTTCTTGATTAAGTGATTGACCAAAACCTTGTTTATGACATGAACTTGCATTTTTAATTCGTCGCCATAAGCTTCTTTATAAAATTCATATTGTTCCATAACTGCGTTGATTAGGCTTGAAGCAGCCCCCATTCCTTGTGCCTCTGGGCTTACTTCTAAATCAAAAGAATAAACATTTCCACTTACACCAGAATAGATCGCACCATAAACCTTATTGTTATCATTGAGGTCAACGGCAACAAAAGACAATTCATTTGAGAAAGAATGACGAATGTTAGTAATCTTATAAGCCTGATCTATTACGGTCTTATAATCTTCATTCTCCTCTGCTTCGTCTTCTTCCCAATCTTGAACATCAAGTTCTGGGTCAATAGGCATAACTGAGATGTCTTCTCTTTCTACTTCTTCAAGGTATTTTCGCCAGCTTTCAAATATTTTCTTACTCATCGTGTTGTACTCCTTTTTTGTTAAGAAACTTTACTCTTCTTTCCCCAATCTGCTTGAAATTTCTTTATCTAAAAGCGGGAGCACTTCGACCAGAGCTTCATGATACACTCTACCAACATTTGCATGCGGTGGGCTTCCCAGTTTTTGCAAACGAATTGTATTTTGAACACAAGCTCTAATTGCATACAAATACTTATCAGATAGTTTCATTCTTCGCTCTCCATATTACCAAAATCACTACCGATAGACACATTAGTTAAGAACTGTGTGTCCCTGAATGTAGAAAACTGTCTCTTTAGTTCTGGTAGCAAGCTCATATCCTCTTCTGCCATATCTATAACCACTGAATCGTGAATTGTAAAGGCAATGTGGGACTTTTTATTTTTTAACAGTTTGTCTAGCTTTATCATCTGCCTCAAAACAATGTCAACAGCGGTACTTTGGACCAAATAGGGGACTGCATGGAATTTATCTGACTCGGTGACTCTCCCGAATGGGTTGGAGATCGACGACCCATTCCAATATCTTTCCAGGATCTCTCCACGGCTATACGCGTCTTCCGAGAGTCTATCTTTGGAATCCAGGTTGAACAACCAGGCAAAAATCCTTGTCTTTGCCTCTTCGCGTGTCAGGGAATCTCCATAAACGTTTTTTACGTTCCATTCATGAAGATCAATGCTGGGTTGTTCCCTATCAAGAAGATAGAAAAGCACCCTTAGCTCAAATGCATTGAAGTCAAATTCCACAAACTTATCATTAGATGGAAGGATGGCTTGCCGAAACTCTTTGTTTGTGCTTAAAATCGGAAAACTACCAGGCTTTGTGGCCAACCGACCTGTTTTTGTGCCAAATATATTGTATCGAACATAAGGTGCTGCTGAGCGGATACTCTTAAATTGCTTTCTTGTAACGGTGCTAAACTTACTCAATGGGAGCCTGGAGAAGTCCAGTTTTAGTCTTCTGTAGTGCATCTCTTGCGTGAGTTCGCTTAGCTCCTTCAAGAAAATATAATTCTTGGGCCTCTTGTAGTTCTCGAAAACGTGTTCGGCGATCTGGTTCTTGACTTCACAGAACCTGACCAAAAAAGAATTTGGAACCATGTCATAGAAGCAGTGACGATTGATATCGACCTTTGCTTCCACCATGGAAAGCATGTATGCTCGGAAAAGACGCAACACTTCCTTAAGTTCACTGGATAGGTGCTCCGGGCACACTTCCTCAAGGGTCTGTTGGCAGTACAGATAGGCATATTCGATAGGAAGCCCAGCTAGATATGTCGATGGAGCCCATGTATGAGTCAACTCTTCATCAACTGGATGAGAAGAAATGGTTCCGTTCTTGTAGATTGCTACGCAGTCGTTCTTATCGTCTAGTGTCTGAAATAACAAAGCCTTCCCGCTAGTAAAGTGTCTTCCTCGATTGGAATACAGACTTATCTAACAGCTCTTGTGTTTCTTGTCCAGAAGTATCTTGATGTTTATCCCTGAACTCTCTTTTGAGCTTAACTCCATTGAATCCGTAGGGGTCGTTCAAGAACCCAACATATTGAGAATCAATGTACTCATACGCAGCCGCGCTATCGCTTACCTTTAAGTAAGCAATTGCATTTTCTTTTATCTTCTCTCTTAGGGCTAGACTGTATCTGTCTTTGGATTCGTAATTTCTTATATCAACATACAAACTTACTCTAAATTCATCATCATATCTCTTTTTTACCTGCTCTTTGGATATGCTTTTTCTTTTTTCTGTGTACCTGAAGGTCTGCAGTTTTTTTTCTTTTTGTATTTTTTCTTTTTTAATATAAGGCTTTAAAGAAATAAATCTATTGTAGTATTTTAGAAGATAATCTAATAGATAATCAATGTCTTTATGGTAAGATAAATCATAATAATCATCAAACACAGTATTACTAGTTGAGCCATACTTAAACATGTGCTTCTCCATTTCAAGAGAGCCTAAATTAGCACAGACCCTCCAAGGCACATTGTAGTCGATCAAGAAGCCATGTTTTGAACAGTTTTTAATAAAAAATTTATAGTTTGGCTTATCAATCAACATTTCTACCTTATCCCCATCGCGGTCATATCCCAGAGATGAAAAATCAGTGAATAGGCCAGTAGATGAGAGGGGGGAGAGTCTGCTACCGATAAAGCCAGTGAGAGTCAGAGGGGTGATCTCCCCGCTTGCAAGATAATGCTCCAGGAATACTGTCATAAAGTCGCCAAAGTCCTCTATATGGGATTCTTTAGAGCGCAATGAAGCATTTACTCTAGTTCCTACCGAGTTCATGTGCAGGTCATAGTCATAAAGAATATTGGTGTAGCCCTTCTCGGGAAGCAAGGCAGAGAGAATTGCGTCGTTTTTCCTTATTTTGCTACCGGCCAAAGCCTTAGAGTGTTCTGACAAAAAAGCACTCATTGCGTCGGCTACAAAGTCCAGTAAGAAAATGCTTTTACTGCTCGAATTGTCAAGAATCTTAACCTTTTCGGGCTTAGCAATCAAAAAATGGTGTTGACGATCAATTTTGCCGTAATACATGTTCTCTATGAACCAAAAGTTACGAAAAACGCCTGGGTATTTCTCTAATAACTGCTGTGGAACCGCATCATTGTGATATTTCGCTCTCTCGTTGAAGAGTTCTCTAGAGCTTCGTATTGTGTTTTTCCCTTTGAACTTTCTTGTGGACATATTACTCTCCCCCGGCCTTTAGTGCATCTTCGAGAATCTTCTTGGCATCCTCAAAGTTGCTACATTTGATAACTTCTTCGCCAACCATATCGATGCTCTTCGTAGCTGCTCTTGGGTCATTCCCTTCTGCTGTAAATATGGCAGAAACTGTCGTCTTGTAGCCAGAGGTGTCTATCCTGTGACTTACTTTGCTCACCCGCTGATACCCCCCTAGCCCCAGGATATTTGAAATAGAAGGAGTGTTGGCGTCTGTAGGCTCTCCCAAGAGGTCTGCCCCAAGTCCCCTTGGGTTCAGATAGAGACACATTCCAGGGTAGAAAAAGTTGTTACCATACATCTCGATTTCGGCTGTGAAAAGGTTTGCCAACGCTACATCTGCCGAGCCGCCCATGTCTTGTAAAAACCTAGCCGACCTATAAAGGGGATCTCGTTGGGCCAACGAGAATGTTGTGCCAATTAATAGGCCCCTATCAAGACCAGTAGTCAAATGGTAGACCCCATTTTTGAAATCCCTTTCATATCTAGTGTCCCCTTGAGTCTCTGGGTCGTAGGACAAATCCGGCTTATCTTCAATAGAATGCAGGACAATATAGTGATACTGTTCGCCAGCACTAGCCCGATACAGTGAATCAAACACTATTTTACTTCGTGATGGGTCAGTAAAATCAATATTGAACTGGTCTAAATCCAAAGCTGACTTGACTGTTACTTGAGCAGTATCACCGCTTTTTGCTTTTTTGGCGGCTTTCTTGTCTTTCTTTCTCAATGGTGCATTCGAGGCTGCTAACTTATCCTCAATGGGGTCAATACCACCAAAAGCTGGGTCTGCACTAATTGTTGTCAGACTTAGATTTATATCCATCCTGTTGGTCCCAGACTCACACTCTGGCCCCATAGCCTCAAAGACAACCTCTTTAACCAACTCTGAAGTGAACTTGTGTAGCGGATAAGTCTGACCAAACTCTACGCTATGCTTTAGCTTATCACTCATGAATGCTGTATACAGTTCAACAGAAATAGGAATGTCCGCAATATTAATTTTTAATATCTTCCCTTTGCTCGGATCTGGATGCGGTATTGTTGTAGGTCCCGAAATGTATCGAATCTTGCCAAAATATACGTCATTAATGTCGTCTCTATCTAAGACATTTTGGAGTGTAGCTTCGAGGAGATCACCTAAGAAAAAATATGGTACCTCACGAACTCCTTCTTCAGGTCCTTCAGGGGACTGTCGACGGATATTGATACTCTCTGGATCAATTCGAACGCTATCCCCTTCCCCAGGTGGTATTTCTAGGCTGTAAATGGACTTGTTCGCGAGAAGCTTTTCCATCAAGCTTTTGGCTGAATTATCCATATCAACTTGGACAGCTTTATCGTATATCTCTTTTAGTTTGGCTATCTCTTCGTCTTCTAAGCAATTACCCACCCCAGTGTCTGGGCTCGTGGGATCCACAACCTTCTGCTTGGAAGTCAGTTCTCGAAAGACCTCTTTTCTTTTCTTTCTTCTCGCCCTAACAGTTGAGTCAGCAAAGATGTCAGCAGCTGTATTCATAGTCAGGGCTTGGGTTCTGGGATATAGGTCCACTACAACACGAACTGCGCCACCGTCTTGGTCCAAAATGTCAATATTGTAGTCCACCACTCCTAAGTCAATAGATAATTGTGTATCTTCAATAGCTGATACAAGCTCAGGCTCTAGGATGCCCCCACCACCGGTTGCAGCCCATCCGACTACTGCCTTTAGGCTTGACTGGTTTGGGTCCCTCCTGAGGGCATCTGGGAGCAGCATATCGATGATTCGATAGCCACCCTCAAGTTCTACTCCATGCTGGTCGAATCCTCTTCTAGTTTTGAGCAATTCATTAAAATTTTGAGCATAAATTGCTAACTTGCCCGTCAACATCTTGTCAGCAACGGAGATGTAAGGCCCAACCCAATCATAGGAAAGGTATTCGATTCCTACCCCGATTCCTCTTTGGAGCTGGCTGTTCAAGAGTTCTTGCAGGTCAGTGACGGGGTCTACGAAAGAATTAAATTTTATCTCCACTTCTCTCGGCTCTTTGCCTGGCCCTTGTGGGTATTGCTTGTAAATCTTAATTGTGGGAACGAGTTGAGATAATTGCCAGTGCCTGATGTTCAAGAATTGTAAAGCACCTTGGCGCATTCTCAACTTATTCATCATTGTTGCCGGGTCTTTTGTGTCGACTTTGTGCAAATACTCGTATTTAATACTTTCTCTGGTGCCATTGGTAGATTCATACAATTTTGATTCTTCAAAAGGGACACTGTTGCTGATAAGTGAGTCAATATTTCTGATCAGATAGCACTGGTCAGCGATTGGTGGAGAGGGAATCTCCTCTTCTGCCTCTTCTTGTTCAACCTCTTCTGCCTCTTCTTGCTCAGCTTCGGCATCCTTTAATCTTTGTAAGGTTGCATCATCAAAGATACATCCAGGAACTCCTGGACAATCAGAGTCTCCCTTCTTACAATCGACCCCTTTCTTCTCCAGGAGTTTGTTAAAAGCAGCTTGGGTTTCGCATCCCCAAGCCCCGTCAATCCCAAAGAGCGGTAGTACCTCTGTATTGCCGTATTTGTCTTTGTCCCAATTTTCGTCTAGCTCTTGAGCCATGTACCTTTGCAACTCTGCTACACTCTCGGCACCATACCCTGCCTGAAGGTTGTTACCGATTGCATACTGCTTGCTTGTTCGATCGGGCTGTACAATTAGAGGTAGCCCGGTGCCATATTCGTCCCCGCCTGACAATGCTTCTAGGCTCTGTGGTCTTTCACCAGAGTCTATCCCAGTAATATCTTCCGATTCCAGATTGGGCCCTACTTCCTTATCCACACTCATTTTATGCTCCCAAGTAGGTCAAGACCCTATCAAGGGGATGTGGAATGTATACAATATCACCATATGAAACGTCATTTTCGGTTGGCTTTCTGTTATACCAAGCAATGACCCACCATTTGGTCGAATCCCCATAATGGTCGTGAGCTAATTTGTAATACCGATCTCCCATTTTCCAGACATGACTGACGGCTGTTAGCGAAGCAACTTGCTTTTTCGTAATGTGCTTAAGTCTTGGGGTAGTATATTGCTGGATCCCTTCTACTTCGCGTTCCGCAAAGACAGAATCGTACAGTTCGTCCTGGTTAAAAAATTTATTTCTTCCAAAATATCTAGACATTAGTTCGACCCCTTCAAAGTATCTTCGGTGTCTACCTCGGTCTGAGGATGGTCATCAACCGTATTAGTACCTATTATGGTGTTTGCTCTCTGAAGTCCAGCCGACCATGGAAATAAAGCTGCATCGGCTCCCCAAGAGGGGGAGGCATTAGAGGCATTTGTCTCTCTGCGGTCATTAATTTTGTCAACATTTCGCGATCTATTCTCATCATTTTTGCCCCTTTTCTTGGACAATCGAACAGCCTCAGCCTTCTCCCAACCAAGGGTGTGCTGGTGGAGCACACTGAAACGGATGTTGATCCTGATGTTCTTAGGGAACAGCTTATTTCCGGGATCAAAGAACCCCTCGTCAATGACTGGTTGCCAAGAGAAGCTAGGGATTACCCCTAAAAGGCCGCAAGTTCTAACATCCCCACCGGGCCCTCTAGCCGCGTCGAAGATGAGATTGGCAAATTTAATCTTAATTAAGGGACTCTTCGAAATTGTAGACGCATTGTCAGATCGGGAGTATTCCGGGTAAAGCATTCTTGCGAGAGTAGAAGTCCGCACTAAATTCGACTCTGCATCCTCAAGACTAAATGCCGGAACATCCCAAGCCAGCGATAACGTTCTTTCGGTGCCTTGATAGTTTTGAATCGGGTCAGGCCGACCAAACACTTTTTGTGGGTTCCATTGGCTATTAAAATTCTCACTATATGTCTGTAAGAAGGCCTTGAACGAGACAGAAGCTCCTGAGAAAGTTTGGTAAAATTCCAACACTTGCCCTTTGGCTTCTAGCGTGTTAGTAGGATCTATGTTATAAATAGCCATTATCCACCTCCTGAAAATTCTTTAGCGACCATTCTCCCAACTACGTCCCCATTCATAGTTACCTCAAACCTTATTCCTTTGAACGCCTCTTTCAATTCTTTGGCATTGTTAGCCACCAGCTGTTCCCATCCGCTGTCGCTGGGAGTCATCATTCTCTGATTGGCGTCTGCCACGAAACTCTTGAGACCACTAAGAAGTTCCGTGACGCCGCTTTCTTGCAAATAAGAGCCCAGAACTTCACTGACTTGTTCGGTCCCTACCAGAGCCTGCCTGAAGGCATTTAATTCGTTGCTTTTGAGTACTTCTCCGATTTCTGCTGGAATAACGTTAGCGTTCGCGATAGACGCCTGGATGTTCTCTTCTACCGTGGCTGCTGCGGCAATTTTGGCCGCTATTTCCGCCTCTGGTGTAATTTTTGCTCCCATAGCCAACGCTTTGGTCTCATCGGTCCTCCTTGTAGCTAGCGCTTTTAACTCTGGTATAGATAGGCCAAGAATGTTCTCAAATATCCTTTGTGTGGCTGGGTTTGCGCTCTCTAGGTTGACATCTTCGAGGTACTCCATCAACATATCCGCAACTTCGCTCGGGTCTGTTAAAGCAGCTTCAGTAAGGGCCATGAAATCTAAGTCCCCGCCAGGTGCTAGTTGTTGCAACTGACCAATAATTGAAGCAGTGCCCTCAATGGTTGTGAATTTCTCACTCACTTTCACAAGTGAGTCGACTTCGACACCCGTAGCTTTTGACTGTGCTTGCAGCCTCTTGAAAGCATGCACACCTTGATCAGCAAAAGACGAGAACAGGGGAGCCTGTCGGGAAAAGTTGCGCATGACGGTACCAAGATCGACATCGAGAGCTTCCGATAATGCCTCAAATTGAAGCAATGAGTTGTTTATTTGTTCATCATTCTGTAGAAAACCCATCCTAAGATTCTGAATAATTGACGTTTGGTCCTCGACCGAACCACCAAGCTTGCTCAACATCGCAACCGTCTTGGCTATCTCCACTTCAGACCTTTGGATACCATCAGGGCCACTAAAATCGGAAAAACCTTTATAGAGAGCAGCCGCCGAAACAGCTACCGCATCCGCTATACCTGGAAATGCTTTGAGATCGTCTCTTAGCTGTACGATCTGAGCGTCAAACTCACCCCCAGCACCTGTGGCGTCATTGAAGGCCACAGAAGCCTTGTAGGCTTCTCTAGGCAGTGCCGCTAAAGAGTTGCCTACAGGGCCCAAATCTGCCTTTAAGAGTTTGTAGGTAGACGCATAAGCAACTACCCCTGGGATAGCACGGAGCAGAGTAGTATCAAGCTTATTAAGCGTTTTGAGGAGGTCACTAGTTGTGCTGTCAAAACCAGTAACAGCCTTAGCAGCAGCCTTAGTCTTGTCCACAAATGCTTGCCCAAAGTAATCAATACCTTGGGCTCCCGTCATGCCAGGACTTGTGGGAGTTGCCGAAGGGCCAGCAGGGGACACCCCATTCAATCTATTCAATATCTCCTGGAATTGTTGCTGGAGTTGCTGTATAGTTATATTTTGAGCGTTAGATGCCACAATGCCGTCTCCTATCACAAGTAAATAGTATATTTAACAATTATACTTACTATTAGTCCGACTCTGGACCTCTTTCGTCCTGCTTCTGTTTTATGAGCCTCCTAAGAAACCAATTTCGAATAGGGATGGGCAGATTGTAGAGTTCAGTAAACGACCAACCCCCATGATACTTCATGAAGAAGAACTGTTCATAGGTCCCTTCTATGTATTCGTTAGTTAGGCCAAAAAAAGTTAATTCCCAACGGCACCTCCAGAGCCGTTGTTGTACCGCAAGAAGAGCATTTGTAGTCTTGCTTTAAGTTGATATCGGGGGTGACCGTGTTATAAGTCTTGCGGAGGTGAAGTGAATCCCTGGAGGGCATGTTCATGACGAAAGATTCTATTTTGCTCCTCATAGTGTCTGAATTGACTGATACGATCACCATTTTCAGGAAGTCGGTAATAGAAGTTTCTGGCAAACTGTTGTCAATTCTTGCTTTGGTGTTCCTGTCGAGATACTCTTGCTCTTTGGAGTTTAGATACTTCAATTCAACCGCTACACCAGACATCGGCAAAGTCACCATGAATGTGCCCTCTGGCGTTGTCTCAAGGTCTTCCGGCAGATACTTCAAAGGAAGAGAATTCAAGTCAAACTCGTGGTCCTCTTTCGAGCCACACTTAGGGCAAGTCACATTCACACTATACTCTGGACCATAACCTGTGGCTCTAACTGCCACAAGTAAAGCATTCTTGTCACCTGAAACAAGTGTACTAACGTCTACATCTCCCACAATCAAGCTCTGTAAGAGTCGATCAAAGGCCAAGCCTTTAGATAACAGTACCTTGGAGGACAAGATGTTTTCTTCGTTAGCCGTCATAAATCCGACTTCGATCTCCTCTCTCATGTGAAAAGGATGGTCAGGAGGGTACAGCTTACCCTTTGATGGTAGCTCCACAAACTCTGTGGGGCGTACATACTCAAACTGGGCCTCCTGTTGTGACCCAGCGACAAAAGGCACAGGAGACGCGGTCCTGCCCTTATTATTTCTCTTACCCAATTAACACCTCTAGTTGTTATATGCTCTCAGAAGTCCTAGGTGGTACCTGGGACCCAGTATCTGTTCTTACCTTCCCCAAGTACGGGTCCAGCCTCAGCTGCGTTAGCAGTCTCAATAGAGGCCCAGTCATAGGTAAATTTAATGGTCAGATCAGTGAGGCTCTCGGAGTCATAGTTCAAGTCACTGCCGTATGCTACGTCAGAAATCCAAGCATTGTGGAGGGTCCATGTCTCAACTGTAGAGCCTTCTGAATCAATCTGTGTAATGATGACCGACCCTAGTGCCGCAACTGCGTTCTTCTTTGAGATAGTAGTCGTATCATTAACATCGGTAGGAGGGCGATACCCCGATTCCCTCAAGATCCGGGAAAGGTTTGCAGAAGCATCGGGGCTAACGGGGTCCACAAGGGTTGCCGAAACGTCACCCCAGGTAACTCCACCTGGGTACTTGAAGGTGTGGTTGAGGAACTTATGACTTTCCGAGCCAACTGTCAGTTGTGGTTTGCCGACTGACTTCGTATACCATGTCGCTCCATTGGGCATGCTACCGATGGTAAGCAAGAACCGAAATGCTCTTTTGGGCGAC
>Ga0080013_1004931_pt1 | contig 12797 bp, 6 predicted proteins | sample ETNvirenome_6_85_FD_69236 | JGI IMG/M metagenome (GOLD analysis project Ga0080013, IMG submission 69236) | Marine viral communities from the Pacific Ocean - ETNP_6_85 (SPADES assembly) (version 2) | ecosystem: Environmental > Aquatic > Marine > Oceanic | place: Pacific Ocean | collected 2013-06-19 | reverse complement strand
GTATATAAAAACACGGCCGATAAGTTCGTTGCTCCTGAAGGTGCCGTCTACGAGGGCGACACCGATGCCCTGGGAAGGGTTCATAGAAAACCTGGAGTAGCACTCGTAGGTGAAGCTGGTGGCGAAGTTGTTACTTCTCGTTCAGCCTTACGATCCGGCATCGGCATCGGTGGAAGAGCAGCCTCTGCATTGGCAGGTATTGGAGTGCCAGGCTTTGCCAATGGTTTTACAAGTACGTATAGCGCCGATACATCCGGCACAAGAACTTCTGGCTCCACATGGGCAAGCGGTAGATCTGTTAGAGGTCAGTTTGGTAGCCAAGCTTCAATGGCTCAAAACGCCCCATTGAGAGAGTTCCAAGAAACAGTTTATCAATTTAGATTATCGTCAATAGCATATACTGAAGCAATGCGAGCCAATATTCAACAACAGAGAAGATTACCAAGACAACTTGTTGAAGCAGTGAAGAAAGGTATTACTGCTATTGGTGGCGCTGTAATGGGTAAGTCTGGTTCAAGTATGTTTAAATATGCTGGTGGCGATCAAACCATGAAGTATATGGAACAGTTTAATAGATTAGGTTTTGAGGGTAGCGCCCAAGCTGTTGGTAAAGGACTAATAGGTCAACTTGGTTTCGGAGCAAAAGGTAAGTATGTAAATAGTCCAACATTGATGATGGTTGGTGAAGAAGGTAGGGGTGAGGTTGTTATACCTACTGAAAGAATACGAAGAGGTTTACCGATTAATGCTGGCGTTGCAAGAGAGTTAGGATCTATTGGTGTGCCGGGGTTTTCCGGTACAAATAATAGTTCAATTAATACTAGCCAGTTTGCTTTTGGTATAGGGGGTCCGCAAATTGGATCATCCACTATTCCGACCATACCTAAGCAGTCCCAACCCGCATTGGTCCAGCCTCGTCTTGGAATAAGTGATAGTGCAAAACGATCCCGTGGTGAATCATGGGGTAGGTGGGGTAAGGATAGTGAGTTTGCAAAAGCTGGTGGTTTTAGTGGTGCTGGTAGAATGGCCGCTGGTCAAGGATTAATGTCAGGAATGCAGGCATCCTTTGACACTTGGATGCAAGGTGGCTCAAGTGATCAAATATTAGCTAGTGGTGCAACTTCGGCATTAAGCACCGGCGTAGGAGTCGGAGCCAGTGCATTACTCACTCCCATCTTGGGCCCATTCGCACCTATGGTGGGTGGAATGCTTGGGAGTGTAGTGGGTAAATATGCTGGCCCGTGGATTTCTAAAAAGCTCGGAGCAGATGATCCTAAATTTGGGAAGTATAGAAGACGAGCTATGAAGATACTCAAAACTCATGTTTCAAATAGAATGCCTTTTGAGCCAGGAATACCGCATGGATTAGGAAAAGCAATGTCGATGGGTATTGCAGGTAGATTCGGCCAGCCAACTCCGAATTCTCAAGCTTCAATGAAAAATGAATTAATGAAAAACTTCCCCAACTTAAGTGACAGGGAGGCTGTTGGATTTATTAATATGATGACGGGTGCCGAGGCCAATCCCAAAGCATACTCATATTTTAATAAAGATTTTGGGCTACCCGCGGCAATGCAATTTGCTAAAGGTGGTGTGGTCAGTAAACCCACTAACGCTATCATTGGGGAGGCTGGTCCAGAAGCTGTTGTGCCGTTAGAAAACTCTGAGTTAGTAAAAGAGATGAGAGAAATTAGAAAAGCAACACAACAACTAGTAAAAATAATTGGTGATGGCAAAACTACTATTAATTTGGATGGCAGAGTGTTAGCTGAATCAACTGGATTACAAATGTATGATATTGCACAAGGAATGTAGAGATATTAAATGGCCACGACACGAATAAAATTAGATGAAATAGGCGATAGCATTATTGAAACATTTTTGGCTAATGAAGATGAGTTGTTGTCTTCTCATATGCCATTAGCGGATCAACCTACCATTACTGATGAAAATAAATATAGTGGTCAAAATCTTGACTTAAGTCAATACGGCGTGGTGGGATATCCTCACTCCTTTGATGATGCTTATCAAATGATTGCAAATGATGCTTTGGAGGATCAAGTAACCGCGCTATCACCATCTGATGGAACTAGTTCTCAAAAATTGAGAGGGTTGGTTGGGATGGATAAACCAGCCACTCTTACTGACGATTATAGAAATATTTTAGCTGAACAAACAATGCAAGAAAGAAAGAAAGTTAGAAATATATTAGATCAATTTTTGTATGTATACGATGTAGATAGAAAGATTGATGCCGGCGTACAGTTTCCAAATAGTAGAGTTATGGGCCGCGGCGATTTTAAAGGATCAACAGGCGCAAACTCTAGATATAAAAGATTTAGAACTTATGATGGTGAATGGTTTAGGTATCAAGGTGGTGGTTATACGCAAACGCCTACCGAAGCTGAACAAAGAAGGGCAGCCCGAAAAGGTCTTATAGTGGGGCAGTTAGATGCAAGATATTTTAGAGGTGTAGGAAGCGCGATTGATTCTGGTGGTCTGGCCGATGTTCAAGATCAATTAGTGCGTGAATTATTTGAGTCTCCGGAATCTCCCTTTCAAGATTTCTTACCTGGCCTACTTACTGTTTTGACGGGCCAAGAAGATGTAGAGCTAGTAACAAGAATTTCACAACTATATGCGCCAGGATTTCCAAGACCAGGCGAACCATTTAGAACCAAAAAACTTTTTAATGAAATTATACAGCAAAATTTATTGCTACCGATAAATTCTGCCGATAGCTTTCCTAACGATAATCCACAAAATGATAGTCCCGATAATGTATTTTTAAATACTTATACTAATAATAGAGCAGCTAAGTCATTGAAATCTATTTTAGATACTGAAGTAACAGTTGATGTAGGTGATGGAGAACTTAGAACTTCTAATTTACAGAATTTTCAAGGGGGCCAGATTGCTGGCACAGCTATTGAAGATTTAGAGTATCAAGATTACACCCTTTTTCAAGAGCAAAGACAACGAGGTAAAAAGGAAAAGGATTGGGATGGTAAGGTATACGTACAACCTTTTATAAGCTTTGCTTCCGATGCAAAAAAATTAAGTCAAAGTAGAAAAGACGCTGGGTTTGCTCATAACATTCCTAACGGAGCCTATAGTAACGCAACTACATGGTCACCTAACCTTAATAGCGACCATATGCTAGGTTCGCCAGCTGTTAGATCCTTTCAAGGTAAAAAGGGAAAACTAGATCAAGAAAGGTTTACTAAAGCTGGCGGCGATTCTCAATATTTTCCGTTTTGTTTTTCTACGATAAATAAAAATAATCGTTATGAAATTTGTTACTTGCAGGGCACGATAGCTAGTTTGAATGAAGGGTATAATTCTACATGGTCACCTAAATCTTATATTGGAAGATCAGAACAAGTGCATACTTATACCTTTACTGATAGAACAATGGATATTCAGTTTTCAGTATTTGCTGAATCTGGTAGAATGTTACAGAATGTTTATGAAAGAGTATTGTGGCTGGCTCAACAAGCTTATCCCGATTATGATGAAAAGAAAAATCTAAAAGACGGACCATTAATTGCGATGAGAATTGGTGACTTAATACCTTATCAAGAGGGCTTTATAAAATCTTTGAGTTATGATTGGAATTTTTTAGGTCCAGGTGGAAAGTGGGAGTTAAATACTAATCAACATAATAAAAGAATGCCTCAAGGGTGTTCAATTAATTTAAGCTTTCAACCTATTCATCGTAGAGTGCCGAGTAGAGACTTTAATTTTTATAGTTCTCAATTGCAATCATTGGGATATGCGTTTGTATATGATAGAAATATGAGCAGTGAAGGGTATAACAGCGACAAAGAAGATTATTATCTGCAAAGAATTGATCAGCCACGATACAACGCGGCATCAGAAAGAACAGCGGAACATGAAGCAATGTTAAAAAAATTGTATCCTCAACACACGCGTAAGGACGATGACCCCGACGATTCGTTACGGGCGCCGTAAATACCATGGCTTTTTCAAGATATCAAAATACGGCAGCTATAAGGTATGAAAGTAAAGGTAAATTTCATCTACAAACACCCGTCTTTGTGCCTGGTGAAGTATTAGCACAAAATATTCCTTTTAGGGTAGTTGAATATACAGAGGGTACGCGATTAGATGTGTTAGCTAAGAATTTTTTGGGCGATGGCAGATACTGGTGGGCTATTTGTATGTTTAATGATTTAAATAGCCCATACGACCCCAAATTAACAGTAGGATCTTTAATAAGAGTTCCTAATGACATAACTGACGTAATAAATTACATAAAAAAGGTTTAAAGATGGCGACAGAAGCGGCGAATTGGGTAGAAAAAGGAGTTAGGCCACCAGCTAGAGATGTGTGTCAAGGGTGGTATTTAAGAAATAGGGCTAGTAATGTAGAGCTTAGTGGCCTTGTTCCAGCTGCCCATCTTTATGCTGTTCTGGGCGATAGAGAAATTGATGAGTTAGTTGAATACTTTAATCAAAACGGTGAAAATGCGTTACGATCTCCTATATCAATAAGGCAAATTGATGGTGAAGAAGTGCCGCTTCTGCGTAATGATCCTCGTTTTAATAAAGAAGAATTTCAAAATCGTGCAAGAGAAATTAATGAACAAATTCTTAAAGATGTTGTAAAGGGCATAATTACCTATTCTTATAGTACATCTAAAAGGAGTGCTTTTGAAATAGACCCTGACAATATGGAGCAAGAAAAAGTTGAGGTTACTTTAATTCCTTTAGCAGTAATGCAAAGCCAGGTTAGCACTAATGATTATGTAGATAATTCGTATGGTGGCGTAGGAATTGATGGAGTAAACAGTAATCTTGTTAACTCTTCAGGTATTAATAGAAGGATAAGTTTAAATCTAACTTTTACTAACCCAAATATTATTGATATTAATTATGCTTATCAAAAATTATTAACTCTTAATACCAAATATATTCTTACCTATGGGTGGTATAATGCAAGTGGCGGTAATGCAGTTTTTAGTCCACAAACCACTGATCCTACGGGTACGGGAGCTGCCGATTTTGCTAGCTACCCTGTGGTACAAGGTAATATAGCCGGTGAAAAAGAAATAGAAATAGATTGTACTAATAAAAATACTGGTGGGTTTTGGTCGGCTCATCAAGTAGTTTTGAACTCTTATAATTTTAATGCAAATGACTTAGGTCAATTAGAAGGCTCCTTTACTTTTATGGACGAGTTAGCAACAAAATTATCTCAAACAAGTGTTTCTAGACTCGCACCTTTTATTAAAAATATCTTAAATAGTGGCGAAACTTTAGGTAATATGGATTCATTTGAAGTTAAAGATAATGCTAATTTTATAGGAGATGGCATAGCAGAGGAAATAGAGGCTAATCAAAGACTTCTTGCTAATGGTATTTCAAATTTTCTTTTTAATGTGGCTGGTGACACGCGAGTTGGAAGGTGGGTTAGTGATTTAGCAAATAAGGAAAATGAAAGTGCTTTTGGTGATGTAATTGGTATATTAGATAATGCAGCTGAAACTTATAGTGGCCGGCCCTTTCCTTATGGTGGACCTGGTATTGTTCAATATGAAGTTAGCAAAAAACCGATGTTTAATTTTGTAGCGGAAACAACAGAAGAAACAGATGCCGAAGGCAACACTGTTGAGGTTGTCAATGAAGATGCACGAGAAACAATTTATGAAACTGAGTATAATTCACGAATTAATTTTTATTATTTAGGGTGGATTACCGAGGCGGTTAGGTATGGAATGGGCGCTTTAAATAGCGCACCGGCTAGGGGTCAATATGCCGGTGAAGATACTGTTAATGATATTGAACAATTTGGAATAAATTTTTATTATGAAAAACTTCCTAAAGATTCACTATTTGCAGTTCAATATCAAAGATTATTAGAAAATACTCAATTAAAAGACATTAAGGCTGTAGTTAGAAAATTAATGTCTTATATTGAAGAAACCGCGTTACCTCCCTTTGATCCCAATAAAGAATGGCAGCAATTTTTGATGAGTGGCGGCCCTTATAGTTTTGGCGACAGTATAAAAGAATTATTTAATTTTCCAGAAAATTCATTAATTGGTAGAGTCTCAGGTGGGCAATTAAAATTCGGATCCGCTGTGACTTTTGATAAAATTGTTTTAAAAAAGATGACATATAAAGAACACTATAATACCGTAGTAGATAATAAAAACACCGATAATTTAAATCTCGGTAGTGAAAGATTAGAAGGCAAAGTCGGAAAATGGTATGCTCCGTCTGAAGAAGACGGTATTGAGGGTTGGGTTGATTCATATACAGCAGAAAAAATACGACAAGAATATGAATCTGACAATGAGGTGCCTGGTATAAGTGTTTTTCTGAGAATGTCAAGTGAAGAAAGTTTGAAGTACATGCATGGCGGGAATCAGAAAGGCCCGCTATGGCTGGGAAACTTTTGGTTTCCTTACGATTACTTGGTAGAAAATGATCCCGAATCGCTAAGTTATATTGCAGCGTCAATTAGGTATATGACTAACCCTCAGTTGTTTGTTAACACAATGAAAAAATGGTGGACAGAAGTTAGAAAAGCTACATTAAAAAACATTCAAGAAAAAATTACAGATAGATTGTTTAGATTAGAGCAAGAGGGAAAAACTATTTTAGATGTTTTAAATGAACCAATTGATTTAGAATGGCTAACTTCCCGTCACCCTGTATCATGGGAGGGTTTTGGTGCTGAAATGGGTAAGGCGGGCACTTTGCGTCTTGGGGGTATAGAAGGAGAAGAAGGCAGGACATTATCTCCACACTATTTTCGTGAAAGCGGCGACGCCAATACACAAGCGCTACTAAAAGCAGAGGGTATAACTGATAATAATATATTAACATTTCGACATTATGCTACCGGACTTCCAGGCCGAGCCCTTCGGTCATCCGAAGGCCGATGGAACCCCTATAGAGAAGAAATTCCTGACGCTTCTGATGATCCCTTAGACCCAACAATGGAAGTGTTAAATTTGTTATGGCAGACAAGAAGCGCCAATGGTCGTAAGGATGTTAATAATTATGGGCCACAAGGTGGCGGTGTAATATTTGATAAATTAACCGGAATGTCTTTTGTGCCTGAAAATATTTATGCCGATGAAACGGCAGATTGGGCTCTTCCGATAAGAAGTCTTCAAAAAGAATTGATGGAAGCATTTAATCAATCAATAAGTGTATATGAAGATGGCCAACTGCAAGAACGTAACATTATGGATATTCTCCGACCGGGATTTACTGGAATTGATCTGAGTAATTATTCATCTTCACAACAAATAGGAGAGAATGAAGAAATACAAGACCAAATAAACACCATTAATCATCAAATAACTGAAAGAGCTTTGTATATGCTGTTTATACCGCATATTTTAGCGTTGAGCGTGCCTGATGTGGAGGGGGAAACATCTATTCAACGAAGAATGGATGCTTTATATTGGCTCCAAGAAGCTACCGAAGAAAATCAAAACTCTGGTAAATCATTTGATGAGTGGCAAAATAGTTTACAACAAATATTTGATTCTTCAAGAGCAAACTTTGAAGAATATGATTATGAATATATTCAAGGTACCGTAAGTGAGTTAATTAGAGAGGCATCTGACAGTTACGAGAGTATGTTGTCCGAAATCGACGGTGAAATACGTTATTCCGCGCGAGATGATGGCGGTATTACTCAACAATACACTATGTATGATGTTCCTTCTAATTTTGAAGAATTAGTAGTTGAATATTTTCAAAACGCGCGAGAGACTCGAACGAAAGAATGGATTCAACAACAATTAAATTGGCCAACTGACTATGAATCCGCGCTTTTTAAAGTATATTATGATGATTTTAATCTTGTAGCTAATCAAAGTTTTAAAGGTTATTGGCGGCCTTCAATTACACCTATAGAACAAATTTTTTCAGAAGGTGGCGCTGAAGCATGGTTTGTTAATATTAATAGTAATGAATTGGCGGAAACTCATGGAGGTGTTTTTCAAGAAAATTTAAATGCCGATTCTTTAAAAAATTTAATAGATATTTTGAGACAAAAAAATATAGAAGATTTAGCTAATGTTAGAAGCTTAGAAGAGAGAAAGCATCCATTTTTAGGGCCAGCGTCTCTTGCTGAAAGAACAAAAGAGGCTCTTGATATTATTGGCGATTACTTTAAAAGAATATTAAATGCGGAAATAGGTACTAACGGATATGGGGCTTTAAATAATGCACCACCTGTAAACTTTTATGTAGAGGCAAATGAAAAATATGATTTGATAGGAACCGCGCAAGCTGAATTTGATTTTGCTGGTTTCCTAGATATAAAAGATGATGGTTCTTTTCCTCCTGGCGTTAAACAGCCAAGGTTTAAAGTTTTATATAAGGGCTGGCCTGGAGAAGGAGCGGGAGGTGGTGAAGGGTATAGAGTTGGGCAAGGTTCACATGACATAGGATTAATGCCTGCAGAAAGAGAATCTTTGGTGAGAAATGACCCTATAAGAAACAGTAATGCCGGTAATAGTTTTTATGTAAAAACAAATCCACATTCGGCTTATACAGGTGGGTGGCTCACCCCCCAAAGGATGTCGATCATTAATGTTAATATTACGGCCAGCGATTTAATGAATTTGGGAATCCCGCCCGCAACAAATTATGATGCCGCTGGCGGGGCGTTTAATAATAATCAAGATTTCGAGAGTGCAGTTCCTTATCGGTCTATTGGTACTATAGAAACAAACCCATATACAGGTGAAGAAAGTGTTAATGTCAATGCAGCCAACTACCGGGGGAATGACATTAGCGAGTCTGCGGGGGTAGGGGATAGTAGATCCGCCAGCCAAGTAACAGTTTTTAGTTATGTTTCTCAAATGGAGGGTTTAGGGCATTTAAATGACAGTGTAACATTGTTTGATGACTTAGTTCGGTTTGAGTTGTCGGATAACCAAGCATTAGTTCTGAGTAAGGAAAGTGGAGATCGTAATTATTCTAAGTTCATGGTGGGTGGAGATAGAATAAATCAAAAATATGGTAGTTATATGGCTAATCTTATGGCTTTAAATCCAGCTGGCCGCCGTATTATAATTCGTAAAAAACAAAGAGTAGATGCAAATAGTAAATCTAATAATTTTGTTGACCCTACATATGGTGATGCTCTATCTTATTTTACAGGTGGTAGCACATATGGGGATATTAGAAATAAGGTTCCCGAATCTGTAGCGGATATAGCTGTAAGAAGAGATGTAATAGATAATATGTTAAGGCCAAATAATCATAGAATGAATCTTTTAGATTTTCTTCTACAAGCAACAGCACCAACTGCTATTGCCGCAGTAGGTGGATCGGCTACTTTAGCCTTAAGAAATTTAAATGGTGTTTTAAGTGTAACACCTCTTGGCGTTGCACAAGATGGTGCTTTTGAAGATTACTCTAATGAAATAATGGATGCTGTTGAAAAGATTAAAAATGTTACTGAAGGTAATGATTTTTTTGGACGTACTGAAGATGAAGAGGCAGCCGATAAAATAGTTGAATCTTTTTATGTTTATTATAAAAAGAAATTTTCTTTAGTTCAATCAGTTAGTTTGGCAGCCAAGGCTGATCCTGCATATGCGGCAAGTCAAATAGGTAGTAATGCAAGATGGTTTGATAGTGGTTTTTCTAGAAATTTTTTACAATTTTTAGGTTATGGAGAGACTGCTCAAGATTTTAGAAAGGAAGTGGCTGCAGTAGTTGAGAGTAGCCCCGAAGCTCATTGGTTAAAAAATGAGCAAGGTGAAAAAATAGAAGATTTTGCTGATCAGTTAATAAAAATAGAATATGATGGCGCACGAGCTTCAAAAATAACAGTGGATGAGGCTTTGATTCAAAAACTACCTTCAACTTTTATAAGAGAGTTTATTGGGTTTGGAACTGATGCAGGAAATGAGTTGGTGCAGTTTTGGTTAAGAGAAAATGCGGCTGATATATCTAGTGTATATAAGCAATATTTAAAAAGGGTAACTCTTACCATACATGGCACCGCTAATTTAGCGGGGTTTCAACAATTATTTATTGATAATGTTTTACCAGGCATGGCGGGTATTTTTCAAATTATAAGTGTTAATGAGCGTGTTGATGCTAGTGGTTATACTACCTCTATAGAGTGCGCAATGCAGTATCAAGTCCCACCTGCACAAATATTAAATAAGGCCGGCCAATTTGTTCCTGCATCACAAACACAAAATGAGCAGGCATCCCGAGGATCTTAATATAAAAAAAGAAAACTTTTTATTAAAATAAAATGTTACTATACTTAAAAGGATAAATATGAAATATTGGGGTGAAGATCAAGAAGAAGCTGTTGTTGAGTTTAACACAAATGGCGACATAGATGAGAAACATAAAGTTTTTGTAGCAATCATTGAACCTGCCTTTCGCAAACTTGTAGAAAACATTTATTATACCTATAATTTTAATAAAATATTGTGGGACAGAGAGCAGATTGAGCATGAAGTAATGACTCATCTGTATGAAAAGTTAAGCAAGTTTGACGTAACTAAAAATAAGAAATCTTTTTCATATTTTGGTACCATTACAAAAAATTGGATGATTCAGCGATGTAATGCTGATAAAAACAAACGATTTATTGATGATGACAATCAAGATATAATTGTGCAGAATATTAGTATTCATGCCCATGAGGAAGCCGAGGTGTCGCGACACAACGAAGAGTTTATAAATGAAATCATTGGAGACTTTGACGATTGGGACGCCAAAGATAACTATACAAGAGATGATTTCGCTGTTTTAGAAATAGTTAATGATATACTCAAAAACTATGAGAGATTTAATATTTATAATAAGAAGCAGCTGTATGTCTATATTAGAGAGGCGACAGACTTACCAAGTCGTAAGATAACAAAGTCGTTAAAGAAAATAAAAATGAATTACTTTAGTGTTAAAGAAGATTTTATAGGTTGAAATGGATGAGAAAGAAATCAAAGAGCATAGTGAAAGATATGCTCAACTTTTAACAGATTATACTGCTTTGTTAGGTGTGTTAGATAAGGTCTTAAAAAGAATAACAGCTGCTCGTAAAGAAATTTTATATCTTGAAAAAACAATGGAATCTGTTGGTGTTCAAATAAAGGATGTAGATAATAATGGCGACAACATTAGCGGGTAGAAAACCATATAACCAGCTTGTTAACAGGGGTCTTGAATTTATACAGGATACTTATTCATCTTCTCAAGATGAATTTATGCCTAATAATGAGTCTATACTTTTATCACGCGGCATTGTAATTGAGGCAAATTTTAATAGAGATGTTTATGGTGTGGGAGGGGTTATTCGGCCACCTTATAGTTTAAATATTAAAATTGTAGGTAATGATTTTAATACAATTGACCCTACAAAAGTTAATGAAGAAAGATGGTATGCGCCATTTTTTCCAATTCATAATGTTTCTATACCTGAAGTTGGCGAAGAAGTATTGGTCATTAATGAAAGTCAAGATTATTCTTCTAAAGGTTTTTGGATAGGCAGAGTAAATGAAAGTGCATTAACCAATTTATTTTTGGCTGAGTCTTGGAAAGATTCCTCTATTAGTGAAGGTGCAGAATTTGAACCAACACCGGAAGAAAAATATGGATTTTCTTTTGATGTTAAGGCGTTAAGAGAAAACGCTCTTGTTGATAAAATTAGTCCTTCTTTTACAGCAGAGAATATTGCCATTAAAGCTACTTATGGTGACGTAATACAACAAGGCAGATCTAGAACATATATTCGTCATTCTTTTAATGAAAATAATTATATTGGACTATTAGAGCATGGAATAAATAATAATTTTGATACTACTAATGATGAAATAGGGTTTCAACCATTAAGCGGTTCCAACCCATCATTAGGCGAAACCAGAACTAAGACTATTCATTTTATAGACACTAGTGTTAAGAGAGTAGGTGATTTTAATTTTGCTTCACCACGTCGCGAAATAGAGTTTGGTCAACTTAACAGTGGTGTAAATCGCTCAATGATATTTAATGAAGCAGACCAAATTTTTAATGTTGCTGGGGGAAATGATGGTTTTAATACAACTCTTTATAGTCAAGTTTTAGGAGAAAAATTAAATTCTTGGCATCGTAAAAATGTTAAGGTTATGCAGTCAATGTTAGATGGTATAACTGGATTAACAATGACGGTCCAAACTTTATTAAATGCTTTTATTGAGCATGAACACGCCTTACCTAAAATAGAATTAGATTTAGAAAAAACTGTTACTTCGGAGGATACTTACATACAGCCCGCAGTATTTCGGAGACAACCCCCTCAAATTATAAGTGTGCCTGATAAGACAGTAAGGGTTGTGGTTGGCACAAATTTACCAGCCCATTCTGGCGCGCGACCCAAGCCTATTTATAGGAACGTGCACATTCCTGGTTTTACAAAAGAAGTAGCTCGACCACCTAAGCAAATCGTACCAGCTAGAAAACGAGTTAGAACTAAAGAGCAAACAATAAATTTTGAGGCCATTATTGGGGGTGCTGAGAATCCACGATTTACTGCGCCAATAGAAATATCAAAAGTGCCGACTCAGCCTAATATACCGGCAGGTATAGGCCCACAAGAAAGGGCGATGCTAACAGCACAAGGCAGGGGATCAGTACAATTTACCGATCTCGGTATAAAAACAAATAATGTAAATAATGATACTGAAGATTTAATAGACGCCTTTAATGAGCAAAAAGAACAACTTAATATGATATTTAATAGAGTAACAGAGTATTTGAGCGAAAATCAATTTGTTAATTAGAGATAATAAATGCCACAAG
>Ga0080013_1004930_pt1 | contig 12803 bp, 16 predicted proteins | sample ETNvirenome_6_85_FD_69236 | JGI IMG/M metagenome (GOLD analysis project Ga0080013, IMG submission 69236) | Marine viral communities from the Pacific Ocean - ETNP_6_85 (SPADES assembly) (version 2) | ecosystem: Environmental > Aquatic > Marine > Oceanic | place: Pacific Ocean | collected 2013-06-19 | reverse complement strand
GCCTTTGCTGGCTATCGCATGATTATGGTGGCTAAAATAGAAAAGATGGAAATAGAACTACAAACCGCGATCAACAATCAACAGGTTCTTGAGAACACTATTAAGACACAGAATGACCAGATCATAAAAGCCTTGGAAACCGCCAAGAAAACCCAGCAACAAATCCAAAGCCTGAATACACGCTATAGTGAATCGCAAGCGCAAGTAACAAATTTGAGAAATAAATTTGCTAAGCACAATCTTGAGGGCATGGCATTAGCCAAGCCTGCTTTGTTGGAAGGCAAGATTAATAAAGCTACCACTAGAGTGTTGGAAAATTTGACTGTAATAACAAACCCAGAACAATTTGATGAAGAACTTACTGATACTGCTAATACTACTGTCAATTAACGGTTGCACCTCTTTTTCTCTTTTTGGAGAAAGGAAAGCAAAAGCCATGGTGCCAGAAACAAAGCCTGTGGAGGTGGTTACGATTGCCAGAACCGCACCCATATATCATCCTCCGTTGCCTGAGCCGATTGAATCAGCAACATTGGAGTGGCGAATATTATCCCCTGATATTATGCAGCAGTATCTTCAAAGTTTAGAAACAGGAGAAGAACCACGGATCGCGTACTATGGGTTGACTTCACAGGGTTATGAAAATTTATCCATGACCATGGGAGAAGTTACCCGATATTTAGAGCAGATATTACACATTGTGGGTTATTATAGGGAAATGGACGAAGAAGAGGAGGGGACGAACTAAGATACCCATTTCAAGCTTTAACTACTTTACTTTTAACTAGAATTTATTATGGCGACAGAACAAGAAATCATGGACGAATTGCTGGCTTCCTACGGCGGCAACGAAATGCGGGAATATGTTCCTGGACCATTTGAAAAGCAGGAACAAGCAATTGAAAGTTTCCTTTCAGGCATAGGACGATTTGCTGGTGAAAAAGAGATTCCCTTTCTTAAAGCATTAGCTGATCCCTATTATGCCAAAGATGTTGCTGGCAAATTATCATTTGGCACTGAAATGACTCCAGGCGTGGGTGATGTTCAAGCCTTGCGGGAAGGGGCATTCATGATGGGTGAAGGTCAACCCAAGATGGGTGCGGCATTCATGGCGGGCAGTCTTTTCACAGGGATGTCTTCAGCCCAACTTAAGGCGGCACTTAAAAAGCTGCAGAAAGAATTGGATGAAACGATTCCTGCACTAAGAGCCCGAAGCCAGTCAAATTGGAGAAGTTTTAAAGAAACAAGAAATAAGGGAGACGAATTTGATGCAAAAAGACTTGAAAGACAAGCTGACCGCTCAGAAACAAGAAATTTGCGGGAACAAGAGGAAATTAAAGAATTATTAAAGCAAGGGGAACTTCCTCTTGGAGAAACAGGCAAAAAGGCAACAGTTTCAGATCTTCCTTTTGAAAGAATAATTAAAAATTTTAAAGATGAAAATCCAGGAGTTCGTATTTCACGTGAATCCAGAACCGCAGACCAAATTGGAAAGGATTATGATAAAATGTTTGAGCAGGGGGAATATACTGTATTAGATCCAAAAAGAGGAGAATGGGGGACTAATCCAGAATTTGCCAAAATTCAAGATGTTAATATTCAATTCAATGATGGAACATATTCAAAATATCCTCTTAGAGAAACCCCTGAGCAAGCCAAGGGAATAGGCGGTCTTTTTCAAAGATACAAAGATGATCTTGCAGATCCCGAAAAAGCCAAGCATATAGGTCCCTATGAAGATTGGGTGAGAGAACGCCAACAAAGTGCAGTAAGAGAGGCTCAGGAAAAAATTGAAAAATTTTCCTTGGAAGATGTTGATGATTTATCTGCTGAGGAGATGAGACAATTGATAAAAATACTTTCTGGAAATGAGTTCTAACGCCGACAAGCTTAAATCTCTAAAAAATATCGACGTTTCCTATATGACAAAGACGGAAGCCAAGGAATTTACCGTTCTTTTGGAGGAATTGGAAAAACGGGAATTTCAGGAAGAGTCCACAAGCACTTTCATGAATTTTGTAAAAGTCATTTGGTCTGATTTCATTGAAGGGGATCACCATTATAAAATGGCGGAAGCTTTTGACAAAATAGCTACTGGCAAATTAAAGCGCCTTATCATCAATATGCCCCCACGACACACCAAATCAGAATTCGCCTCCCATTTGTTCCCCGCTTACCTCTTGGGCAAAAATCCAAAGTTAAAGATCATAGAAGCAACGCATACGGCGGATCTTGCCATTAATTTTGGGCGTAAAGTCAGGGATTTGATAGATCGTGATGATTATAACCAATTATTCCCCGATACTGCCTTGAAAGCTGACAGTCGTAGCGCGGGTAAGTGGTTGACCAACAAAGGTGGGGAATATTATGCTGCAGGCACAGGGGGTGCTTTGGCAGGTAGGGGTGCAGACTTGTTCATTATTGATGATCCCCATTCCGAGCAAGATGCCATGTCCGACAAAGCCATGGACGATGCTTATGAATGGTACATGACGGGTCCACGGCAAAGGTTGCAACCTGGAGGTGCAATTGTCATTGTGATGACCCGTTGGTCTAAAAGAGATTTGACAGGACGTTTGATTAAGCGAATGACACAGGAAAAAGAGGCAGATCAGTGGGAATTGATTGAATTTCCTGCAATTTTGCCGTCAGGCAACCCACTTTGGGGCAATTTTTGGAAATTAACGGAATTGGACAGCATAAAAGCCTCTGTTAGCCCTTCCAAATGGGCTTCTCAATATATGCAAAGACCCACAGGGGAAGGTATTTCCATCATCCCTAAAGAATGGTTTCAAATTTGGGAAGAAGAAAAACCTCCAAAATGTGACTATATTATTCAAAGCTATGATACGGCATTTTTGAAAAGTGAACGAGCGGACTATACTGCCATAACCACGTGGGGTGTTTTTTACCCTGAGGGGAAAATTGGCGAAGAAATGTACACGGGTAACGATGCTCACTTAATTTTAATTGATTGTATCAAGGAACGGTTTGATTTTCCTGAATTAAAGGCAGAAGCCTTAAGATTATATGAATTTTGGCAACCTGATACGGTAATTATTGAGGCAAAAGCTTCAGGATTGCCCCTAGTGCAAGAATTACGCAGGGTGGGTATTCCTGTTAATACTTTTTCTCCTGGAAAAGGGCAAGACAAGATAGCCAGACTGAATTCGGTGTCCCCTATTTTTCAGGATGGACGAATTTGGAGCCCAGAAAACAGGTGGGGGGAGGAATTAATGGAAGAAGTTAGTGATTTTCCCAATGGTGAAAATGATGACTTGGTTGATGCAACAACTTTGGCGTTGGCACGGTTCAGAGAGGGTGGATTTTTGCAATTGACGAGCGATTATTTTGACACTGAAGAATATTATCCTAGAGAAATGGTTTATTATTAATTAAATAATAGTATGATTTACCGATATGGCAATTGAAAGACAACCTTTACCTGTTTCTCCTAATCCCCAAGAAATTGAAATAGAGATTATGGAACAGCCTCCAGAGGAGACGGAACTTTTTGTTCAGCCTGATGGCTCTATTATTCGTGGTAGTGACATGCCTGAAGAAACTTCTGCAAAATTTGGTGAAAATTTGGCAGAATCCTTGGATGATCGTGAATTACACACCATAGCGACTGAATTGGTAGCTTCTTATGAAGAAGATCTGGATTCCAGAGATGATTGGTTTACCGCTTACACTGAAGGACTGGATTTATTGGGCATAAATTCTGAATCCAGGTCACAACCTTTTGTTGGAGCTTCAGGAGTGCATCATCCCATCCTTGCGGAAGCGGTAACACAGTTTCAAGCACAAGCTTACAAAGAATTATTACCCACAGGTGGTCCAGTAGATACTGAAGTTTTGGGTATAAGCGATGATACTAAGTCAGAAAAGGCAAATCGGGTAAAAAACTTCATGAATTACCAAATTACCTACAAAATGGAAGAATATGACCCAGAAATGGATCAATTATTGTTTTATTTGCCCCTTTCAGGCTCCGCATTCAAAAAAGTTTTCTATGATCCTGGTGTTGGACGTGCTGTTGCCCGTTTTATTAAGTCAGAAGACCTAGTTGTGCCCTATTATGCGGTAGATTTGTTGACTACGCCTCGAATTACGCACGTAATTCACATGACAGAGAACGAATTGCGTAAATTACAGCTTTCTGGCTTTTATAAAGACATTGAGATGAATTCTCCTGAAAGTAGCACAGAGGTTACTCAGGTTGATGCCAAAATTGATGAGCTTCAAGGGTTAACCCGAACAATTAATGATGAAGAATACACATTATTAGAAGTACACGTGGACTTAGACTTAGAAGGTTATCAGGATACAAACGAAAATGGTGAAGAAACAGGGGTAGGGTTGCCTTATGTTGTAACAATTTGCAAAGATAACAATGAAATTCTGGCGATACGACCAAATTACGATGCAAAAGACCCAATGCGTAGGAAAAAGGAGTTTTTTACCCATTATAAGTTCCTTCCAGGACTGGGTTTTTATGGATTTGGGTTAATTCACATGATGGGAGGCTTAACCAAGTCAGTTACGGCTATTTTACGGCAATTGATTGATGCAGGAACGCTTGCCAACCTTCCAGCGGGGTTTAAATCTCGTGGATTGAATATTCAACGTCATGATGACCCCTTACAGCCTGGAGAATGGCGTGACGTAGATGCTCCAGGAGGAAAATTACAAGATTCGTTTTTGCCATTACCTTATAAAGAACCTAGTGCTACTTTGAACGTATTATTGGGAGCTTTGGTAGATTCTGGCAAAAGATTTGCGGCTACCGTGGAAGATCCGACAGGAGATGGTAATTCTGAGGCTCCTGTGGGCACAACAGTGGCTTTATTGGAAAAAGGGCAAAAAGTCATGTCCGCGATTCATAAAAGGTTACATTATGCCCAAAGAACCGAATTTAAGATTTTAAAACGCATTTTTGGTGAATTTTTACCTCCTGAATACCCTTATCAAGTACAAGGGGCGTCTCAAAACGTATTTAAGCAGGATTTTGACAATAGTGTGGACGTAATCCCTGTAAGTGACCCAAATATCTTTAGCATGACGCAAAGAATTACATTGGCACAAACACAGCTACAAATGGCGCAAGCTGCACCAGAATTGCATAATTTAAGAGAAGCTTACCGTAAAATGTATATTGCATTGAATGTAAAGGATATAGACGCCATATTACCTCCTGAGGAGGAAATACCTCCTCGTGACCCAATTACGGAAGAACAGGCGGTTTTAACGGGAAATCCCATAAAAGCCTTTGAATTTCAAAACCATGAAGCGTATATAGCAGCTCATAGTGCTTTTATGCAAAATCCCATGGTTCAACAAAATCCTCAAGCAACACAAGCTATTGGAGCAAATATTCAGGAACATCAAGCCATGTTATATAGAATTCAGATTGAACAGGTACTTGGTCAGACATTACCTCCGCTAGACCAAGAATTACCGCCTGAAGTCATGAATCAAATAGCGTTGATGGCGGCACAGGCAACACAACAAGTTACAGGGCAGGCACAAGCTTTGGCAGCTGCCATGGAAACTCCTGATCCTCAGCGTCAAATGTTTGAAGAACAATTACAACTGGAAAGAGAACAATTGATGCAAAAAGAACAAGAAGACGTGAGAGACAAACAAGTTGAAATGGATAAAGCACAATTGGATGCGCAAATTGAACGTGAAAAGATGGAAGCAGATTTAAGGGTAGAAGATACAAAAGCAGCGATAGATTTGCAGGAATTGGAACAAAAATCAAAAGCTGATGCAGAAAAGAATTATACTGAGTTAGTTAAAACAGTTCGAGAGAGCAGAAAATTAAACGGAGGAAAATAATGCGTGAGTATTACGACAATGATAAATATCCGTCTCCTTCACCTAAGAAAACAAAGGCAGCCCCTAGTTTTCCTAGTGTGAAAGATGACACTAAAACAAAGTCTGTAGAAGCGGGCTATTGCTTGGATGAACCTGAAAAAGCAAAAGTTAAAGCTGCTTACGGTCAAACTAAAGGACTTCTTTGGTATAGATACATTAAGTAATTAATGGACTATATCGTAGCAACGGAGCATTTGCTCCGTAAAATTCGAGAGAGAAAAGATGCTCTCTCGCAGACACTGGCTGCTGGAAGTATTGAGGATTTTATTCAATACCAAAGAGTAGTTGGTGAAATAGCAGGTTTGAGTTTCGTTGAACAGGAAATTCAAACTTTACATTCTAATATGGAGGATGCAAATGACTAGTAAAACTGTTCCAGACAGGGTGGTAAATTTTGGAAGTATTGGAGATGTGGAACCATTAGTACCACAAGTTGATACCATTACTCCTGAAAATTTAGACTCTCATGCAGATAAGTTACCACGTCCAACGGGGTATCGTATCTTAATATTGCCTTTTAGTTTACCCGAAGTTACTAAAGGAGGAATTCACATAGCTAAAACAACAATTGAGAAGGAAAAACTTGTAACTGTTGTGGGGTATGTTGTTGCCATGGGTTCAGATGCCTATGGTGATTTGAATAAATTCCCAGAGGGACCTTGGTGCAAAGAAGGTGATTGGGTTATCTTTGGTAGATATGCGGGTGCTCGTTTTCAAATAGAAGGGGGCGATATGCGCCTTTTAAATGATGATGAGATTCTAGCAACTATTGATGATCCAGAAGCAATTTTATCATAACAACCACATGGAGGAAACCATGCCAGAAGAAGCAGAAAAAATAGAACTAGAATTAGAACTTCCTGAAGGAGAAGTTAATATACATGATGCAGACGTAGATGATTCAGTTAAAGGAGAAGTCTTAGCATCTGCAGTAAAATCAGAGGGAGTAGCCCCCGTAAAAGAGGAGCTAGATGAAGTAAGTGCGTCTGTACAGAAACGTATTGATAAACTGACTTATAAAATGCGGGAAGCAGAAAGACAGCGGGATGAAGCTGTTAATTATGCTCAAAGTATTACTCATAATAATTCTCAACTGAAAGAAAAGTTAAAAAATTCCGATTCTTCCCTTTTCAAAGAGTACGATAATAGGGTACAATCGGATATTGCAAGAGCCAAAACACTTTTAAAAGAGGCTCAAGATGCAGGAGATACAGATGCGGTTGCTAATGCAACAGAAATACTTTCGAGAGCAAGTGCCGAAGCAGAAAACCTTAGACGGTTATCCGCTCAACAACAAATTAGAGAAAGAAGGCAAACTCAAGAAGTTCCTGCACAAACCTATGCGCCAACTTTACAGCCTCAAGTGGCAGGACCAGATCCAAAAGCTGAAGCATGGGCGAAAAGGAATTCATGGTTTGGAGATGATCAGGCAATGACGTTTGCGGCTTTTGGCATACATAAAGAGTTGGTAGAACAAGGAGTTGATCCTACATCCGATAATTATTACGCCAAAGTTGATGCGCTTATGGCAGAGAATTTCCCCCACAAGTTTTCAAAAGAGCAAGCTGCCCCCGTGCAACAGGTTGCTGCCTCTAGCCGAGGGGCTAGTGGACGAAAAATGTCACGCAAAATAAAATTGACACCTAGTCAAGTAGCGATAGCTAAAAGACTAAATGTGCCAATAGAAGAATATGCGAAGCATATTGAAGGAGTATAAAATGACAGATGAAATTAAAAATCCAGAAGTCACTTCAGATCGAAACTCACGATCTGCCGAGACACGAGCCTCTCAAACTCGCAGAACGCCTTGGACACCCCCGTCTATGTTAGACGCACCCAACCCTCCTCCTGGATTTCAATTCAGGTGGATACGTGAAGCTACAAGAGGGATAGATGATAAATCTAATATGTCTAAACGTATTAGAGAGGGATATGAACCTGTGAGAGCAGAAGATTATCCTGATTTTGAAGCCCCTACTATTGAAGATGGTAGCAACACAGGAGTTATAGGTGTCGGAGGATTAATTCTCGCTAAAGTACCGATTGAAACCGCTAAAGAACGAACTGCTTATTTTCAAAATGAAGCAGAGACGGCGATGCAAGGTGTTGATCACAACTATATGCGAGAAAGCGACCCTAGAATGCCAATCAAGGATAGTGATATCCAACGGACTTCAAAGGTCGAATTTGGTAGTAGGAATAATTCCGACGATTAATAATAACTTGTAACAGCAATAAAGGAGATAATTTATGGCTAATACAGACAAACCCGATGGGTTTACCCCTGCATATCACATGTATGGTGGTGTTATTCGTCCTGCAAGAATGAGAATACTAAGCACGTATGATACAGCTATTTATAGCGGTGACGTGGTTACTCTGGCAAGTGGTTATGTTAACCAAGCAGGTGCGACAAGCACTCCTATAGGTGTTTTTTATGGGGTCTATTATAATGCGTCAGATGGCACACCTACGTTTTCTAAGTATTGGACGGCAAGCACAGCCACTCAAGGTAGTGTTGATGCTGAAGCTTTGGTATATAATGATCCTGGGATCGTTTACGAAGCTCAATTTACAGCAGGTACTCCTGCAGTAAGTTTTATCGGCAATAAGTACACTCTTTCAACAACCGCAGGTTCTTCAACCAACGGTAGATCGAAAGAAGGTGTTACAGCAACTACTTCAAGTGGTGTGGCTTTGTGTGTAGGCTATAATTTAGCACCAAGTAATGCAATAGGTGCTTATGCAAGAGCTTACTTTACCTTCCCAACTTCAACATTCGCAGTCTGATTAGGAGAATAACATGGCGATTAACAGAGCACAACTCGTAAAAGAACTTGTTCCTGGACTTCATGCTCTCTTTGGATTAGAGTACGAGCGTTACAATAATGAACACGAAGACATCTTCGATACTGAAAGTTCTGAAAGAGCTTTCGAGGAAGAAGTAATGTTAAGTGGCTTTGGGGAAGCACCTGTCAAAGGTGAAGGCGCGGCTGTCATCTACGATACTGCACAAGAATCGTGGACTGCTCGTTATACTCATGAAACAATTGCACTGGCATTTGCATTGACAGAAGAAGCAATCGAAGATAATCTCTACGATACGCTTTCTTCTCGATATACAAAAGCACTAGCACGTTCGATGCAAGCAACAAAGCAAGTTAAAGCAGCTAATGTTTTAAATAATGGTTTTAGCTCATCGTATGTAGGAGGAGACGGTAAAGCTCTTATGACTACCGATCACCCTACTGTAGCAAATGTGGATATGAGGAATGAGTTGTCTACGGCAGCAGACCTTAATGAAACTTCATTGGAACAAGCCCTGATTGATGTTGCGGCTTTTAAAGATGAAAGAAACTTAAAGGTCAATGCACAGGCTAGGAAAATGATAATTCCGCCTGCATTGCAATTCGTAGCAGATAGACTTATGGAAACACCAGGTCGTGTCGGAACATCTGATAATGATATTAACGCAATCCGAAATATGGGAATGATCCCTGAAGGATATGCTGTTAATCACTATTTAACAGATACTGACGCATGGTTTATCAAAACTGATGTTCCTAACGGACTTAAACATTTCGTTAGAACCTCTGTATCAACCAATATGGAAGGAGACTTCGAAACTGGTAATGTAAGATACAAGGCTAGAGAACGGTATAGTTTTGGTTGGAGCGACTGGAGAGGCATTTTTGGTTCACCAGGAGCTTAATGGAAGACGTAATACACTGTTTATGATATAAACAGACTTTCTTACTCAGTATTACAAGGAAAGGGAGCTTCGGCTCCCTTTCTTTTTTAAATTTAATGATATAGAATGGAAGCATCTAGGAAAAAACTTGTCCTACAGACTGACCTAGCAGACAAGCCAAGACGGTAGGACTTATTTCCAACCCAATGGAGGAAATTATGGCAAAATCAACCTTTTCGGGACCGATAAGGTCTCTCGCTGGTCTTATTAATGCGGGCTACAGTTCCGTTGTTAGTTTAACAGCAAACACAACTATAACCGTGGCTTCTCATGCTGGCAGGATGTTGTTATGTAATGACGCGGATGGTGTTTTCACCCTTCCCAGCATTGTTGTAACAGAACCTACTGACAAAGGAGACCCAAATCAATTATGTAATTTAGGCGCTCAGTTTACTTTTGTTGTTGTAACAGCAGCAACTGATATGGACATCACAACTGATGGCACTGACAAATTTGTTGGTGGTGCTTACACAGGTATTGATGATAGTGCAGCAGGTAAAACTTTTATCTCTGGTGCGTCTAATGATACCTTTACTCAAAACGGTACCACTAAAGGCGGATTGGCAGGAAGCATTGTAGTAATTACCGCAATTGCAAGCGCCAAATATCATGTAGCAGCACAGTTACTTGGTTCAGGAACTTTAGTAACACCATTTGCTGACGCTTAATAGGAGGTGACACATGGCTGATGCAGTCACAGGTCCTACTAATCAATTAGACGGTGAAAAGAAACTCATTGTTTATTGTTCGATTTATTCAGATGGGAGCGGTAGTAGTACTACTTTAGTAGACGTTTCTGCTTTGAATACTTCTACTTTAAATGGTGAGTCTTGCGCTCATGCTTCTTTGAACAAAATTTGGTACAGTGTAAGCGGAGCACCTGATGCACCAGCATCTCTTGATTGGGATGCAACTACTGATGTTACTTTTCTGACACTTGCTTATGATAATGTGTTTGACTTTAGTTCAATTGGAGGATTGGTCAATACTGCAGCTTCAGGTTATACAGGAGATGTTCTTTTAGTAGTTCCATCAACGGCGGACGCTGGAAACGAATATACTGTATGGTGTGAATTTTTGAAGTACTATGAAGCTCCAGGATCGTAGATCATGGCTACTTCGGGTACTCGTGCATTTAGTTTAGATGTAGCAGTCGCAATAGAGGAAGCGTATGAACTTGCGGGTTTAGAAGCCCGTACTTCGTACGATGCAATTACAGCACGTCGTTCTTTGAATATTATGTTTGCCGATTGGTCAAACAGAGGTATTCAAATGTGGGAAGTTAGTAAAGTAACAACCACTTTAACTGAAGGAACCAGTGAATATACTATTAATACTTATGATATAGACATTTTAGATGCCTATATACAAAGAACCGTTAGTGGTATTGTTACAGATTATCCCATAAACAGAGTTGACCGTAATGAATTTATAAGTATTCCTACTAAGGCAACAAAAGCCCGACCGACACAGTATTGGTTGGAAAGGGTTAGAACTCCTGTTATTCATCTTTATCCAACACCAGAGAATTCAACGGATAATCTCATTTACTATGTTTGGCAAAGAATACAAGATTCTAGTGCTTCGATCAATGATGTAGACATACCCAGTCGATTTATGCCTCCTTTAGTTTCAGGATTAGCTTTTTATCTTTGTTTAAAAAAGAATCCTCAAAAAGTAGACCTATTAAAGGGGCTATATGAACAAGACTTAATGAATGCTTTAAAATACGATGAAGATCGTTCTTCTGTAAGACTTGTCCCTAAACAAGAATATATATGATGGCTTATGCAAGCGGTAAATATGCTCAGTTTATTTGTGACACTTGTGGGTGGGCATACCCTTATAAAAGTGCAAAAATGACGTGGAATGGTTATAAGGTTTGTGGTGAATGTTATGAGCCTAAACAACCACAAATAGATCCGCCAGTAATAACAGCGGATGCGGAAGCTTTATGGCAGCCTAGACCAGAAGTTGCTTTACCACGTGCGCAACTAGGAGTTGTTACTACTACAAATCCTTCTTCTGCTATTATTTCATCAACTGGAAGTAATCCGATGACATTTACAGATGATCCTATTGGTAGTAAATTTGAAGGGGAAGAAGGGACTGGTGAAATTGGTGATTTAACAGTGAGTACATAATAATGGCGGGATTTACATATAGTGGTTTAAAAACAGCGATTCAGAATTATTTAGATAATACTGAAACAACATTTACTAATTCTTTAGATACATTCATTCAAACAACGGAAGAAAGAATTTTAAAAGCTGTACAACTTCCTGTTTTTCGTAAAAATGTTACAGGAACAGCGGCATCAGGAAACACTTATTTAGGAGCACCTTCAGATTTTTTGTCTTCTTATAGTTTAGCTGTGATAGATTCAAGTAATGATTATAGTTATTTATTACTCAAACATGTTTCCTGGATTAGAGACTATACTCCCGCAGCAGCAACAGAAGGACAACCCCTTTACTATGCTCAATTTGATGATAATACTTTTATTCTAGCTCCTACACCTGACGCCAATTTAACTTTTGAATTGCATTATTACTATAGACCTGCATCTTTGACAACTGTGGGAGATGATAATAAAAGTTGGCTTTCAGAAAATGCACCAAATGCTATGTTATATGGGTGTTTAGTGGAAGGAGCCGTTTTTATGAAATCTTTACCAGATACGATTATGGTATATGATACTAAGTTTCAAGAAGCTTTAGCATTATTAAAACTTCTTGGTGAATTTAAAGAGGTTCGAGATGAAGCAAGACATGATAATATTAAAATAATGCCACAACAAGGACCATAATAATGATTAATGGTAAGGGAAAAAGTAAAAAATTAGAAGGTAAGCACATTGCCCTTGTTGCCATGGGGCAAAGCCAATTAGATTACCACATGAGCATTACCCACAGCGTCGAATATGATGAGGTTTGGGCAATCAATTCCATGTGCGCAGTAGTCAAGACAGATCGTGTTTTTATGATGGACCCCGTTTCTCGTTTCTTTGATACAGATGATGCAGGACCACAGACTGAGGTAATGCGTAAAATATTACCAACCTTGGAATGTCCTGTTTATTCCTGTGAATTGGATAAGAGAGTCCCAGCCATTGAGCTTTATCCGTTAGAAAAAATCATCAAGGATTTGGGTTGCGCTTATTTCAATA
>Ga0080013_1004928_pt1 | contig 12805 bp, 13 predicted proteins | sample ETNvirenome_6_85_FD_69236 | JGI IMG/M metagenome (GOLD analysis project Ga0080013, IMG submission 69236) | Marine viral communities from the Pacific Ocean - ETNP_6_85 (SPADES assembly) (version 2) | ecosystem: Environmental > Aquatic > Marine > Oceanic | place: Pacific Ocean | collected 2013-06-19 | reverse complement strand
TGAATGCCATCGAGTCAGCCCCGACAGCTGGCGATGCGTGGGCGGCTGTCAGGAACGCTAGGTCTTTTCTTACTAAACAAGGTGAGCCTTATGCGTATCAGACGGGTTTGAAGAAGGCTCGGACGATTGGTAGCTCGGCTACTTGGTTGGGTGGGTTAAGCTCTCTGGCCGCTATACACCCAGCCATTGCTGCTTTATCACTGGTCCCACAGGGGTTCTTTACTGAGGGTGCAGCCAAGCTTGGCCTTGGTCCCGAACGCACTAAAACTAACCGGTTTTTCGATGCCATGAGAGGGGATTACTTTTTGAGTGGGTCTACGTTAGATCGCGTAAACAACAGCTTGTGGGATTTAATATTACCCGAGGAAATTTGGGAGAATGATAACTAGTAAACAAGAAGCCTTTGTTGATGCTTTCTGCATCACAGGCAACGCAACCAAGTCGGCTGAGATAGCTGGGTACTCACCCACTACAGCTCGACAGAAGGGCTATGCTCTAAAGAACCAGTTCTCCCGTGAGATAGAGGACAGGATACGCCAAATGATGGTCGACCACATCCCTGTCGTGGTAGACAAACTGAAGTACCTGATAGGCGACGCTCAAAGCGAGTCTGTTCAGCTTGGCGCTATAAAGGACTTCCTTGATAGGGCTGGCATGAAGCCCACAGAGAAGGTTGAGACTATAACGCGTGTTGAGTCCATGTCCGAGGATGAGATACGACGGGAGCTTGCCTCATTGAGAGGTGAGGTTATTAAGATACCAGAGGTTTTAAACTAATGGCTGATAAGAAGAAATACGCCCCACGTACCCCTCGAAGAGCAATCGATAAGCAAAAAACTGACGATGAGTTTGAAAAGCTTTTCAAGAAATTAAGTGCTAGGTATCTCGATGTAACAAAGGGGTCAGTGACAGAAAGAGAGATGCGGACATTTTTGAGAACCGCGCCTCGCACTAAAAGTAACCTTAACTGGGCCAAATCCAAACTCATGGTACCAAAAGGTGAGTATCGCACTCACGCGCCGCGCAGAGCGCGCAAGCGAATCTAATGCCAGTAAAAAAGGTGAAGGGAGGCTACAAGTGGGGCAAGTCTGGAAAGACCTACTCAAACAAAGCAGGCGCACAACGACAAGCGAGAGCTATCTATGCAAGCGGTTATAAAAAGGGAGCTAGAGCTAGAAAGGGAGCTTAGACAGCGAGAACGCTATGACCAGCTCACCCGGTATGATCCCTACCCTTACCAGCTAAAATTCCACGAGACAGGAGCACACGCCAACCAACGTCTGCTGATGGCAGCGAACAGAATTGGAAAGTCACTCGCAGGTAGTCGTGAGATGGCAATGCACTGTACAGGACTGTACCCCGAATGGTGGAAGGGAAGACGATACCGGCAACCGATAGTAGCATGGGCCGGTGGGATTTCTAACGAAACCACCAGAGACATTGTGCAATATGAACTCCTTGGTTCGCCTGACGACCCGGAAGCATGGGGGTCAGGGGCTATTCCCAAGAAGTATATTGTAAGCTCTGAGAGGAAGCCCGGCGTTCCCAATGCCAAGTCAGTCGCCCTTATCCGGCACGCGAGCGGTGGGAATTCCTCTCTTTTTTTTAAAGCCTATGAAATGGGCACAGAGAAGTGGCAGGGTCGTTCTGTCGATTGTATCTGGCTGGACGAAGAGCCAAGCAGGGAGCTGTACAGTCAGGCTGTAACTCGAACGCTTGACCGTAAGGGTATGGTCTATATGACCTTCACACCAGAACAGGGTATGACAGAGACTGTCGCGTCTTTCTTGAACAACCTAAAGGACGGACAGAGTTTAAACAACGCAACATGGGATGACGCTAGTGAAAAAGTAAGAAGCCTAAGTGGAGAGCAGGGACACCTCAACGAGGCTGTCATGGAGCAGATTCTAAGCTCCTACAGCCCACACGAGAGGGAGATGCGGAGATACGGCAGACCAGCCATTGGCTCAGGTCTTGTCTTCCCCATACCGGAGGAGCAACTGACTGTACCCTCATTCCCCATACCCGACCATTGGCCCAGAATAGCCGGGATTGACTTTGGCTATGACCACCCGACAGCCGTCGTTTGGTGCGCGTACGACCCAGAAGAGGAGCTTACCTACATATACGACTGCTATCGTATGTCAAAAGCCCCTCCTTCGACCCATGCAGCGGCAATAAGGTCCAGACCGGGATTCATCCCTATAGCATGGCCACACGATGGTAACCGCAAGGATTCAATGGGTAATCCTGGATTAGCGGAGCAATACAGGGCTTTAGGGTGTAATTTCCTACCCTTTCTCTTTGAGAACCCTCCTGCCGTTGGTGAGACTAAAGGGGGTAACTCTGTAGAGGTTGGGATTATGGAGATATACCAGAGGATGTCTAATAACAAGTTTTTCGTATTCTCTGAGCTAACAGATTGGTTTGAGGAGTTCAGAATGTACCACAGGAAGGATGCGAAAATAGTAAGTCTCAGGGATGATCTCATGTCAGCTACAAGATACGCAGTAATGTCGTTACGATTCGGTATGGCAGGGGAAGACCCGCAGTGGACAAAAGACCTCGAATATGGTAACTACGGGATAGTCTGATGGACTGGTGGGAATGGTTACAGAAGCGTTACGGCGAGACTAAGGATTACGTAGAGGGATACCCGGACGCATACTTCTCTAATATAAAGCAGGGACTGTTACAGTCAGCTCACCAATATAAAAAGGATCGTGGAGTGGGACAGGCATGGGCACTGCCCTTTGCTTTCTCATTGAACCCGGCTAATGTCGCTGCTGGCGATGCGATAACAGCTGCGTCGAAGCCTATTGCCGACGTTACAGGGGCTGAACAGCAAGACGTAGAGAATACCATTAGTGCGTTAACAATGGCTTTCCCCCTGTTGAGAACAAGAAAGGGATTGAGCCTGTCCGGTAAGACGGACATAGCAAAGAGACCGCTTTTAGAGTACAAAGATAAATACCCGTTATCCATGTGGACGGATATGCCTGAGTGGTCATCTGTTGAGAGTGTAACAGAAAGAAGACCTCCTCCCAACCCCGTGGAGACGTTCTACTACTCTAGGGCTGTCGAAAAGGCGCGAGGGTTGAGTACCGACACATTGTACCCTCTTAGCGATCTTGTTAACTGGTTACCGGGTAGTAAGGTAATTGATCAGTCTACCGGAGAACCCGGTCAGTCTCTGTCAAAGTATGCCAAGGCCGCGATAAAAGATGAGCTTCAGTATTTTGGAGTTGACCATTGGGCGCAGAACCAGATTGATCTAGGTCGGGAGTACTTTAAACCTCAGGAGCTACTGGACTACTTGAGAGAGCAGGGTGATATACCATTTAGGCTTCGCACTTCATTTGCCGATGCTCCTGATACAGGTGGTTACGATGTAAGTGACGAGGTAGAGTGGACACGCGAGTACGGTAACGCCGATGTTCGAGCTGGCGCAGAGATTACTGGGGCTCAGCATTTTGATGCTCAGGCATTTGAGTTAGATCCCCTCTACCAGGATTTTGGGGTTGATGAGGCTGATCCAAGCAGATCCCTGAGAGCTACTGACTTTCCTTACATGAACGAAGGGTTTGTTCGCGGAGTACCATTTGACGGCTCAGAGGATGGGTACGTTATAAGAGCAAGGCTTTTCCAAGACCCGCCAAGTACTCCAGAAGATATTCTTGCGCCTCTTCTCGAAGATGAAAACATAACCGAGCCTTGGAAGGAAGAGTGGCAGAGTCTTACTGGCGAGATTAAGATTTCTAATGCTTGGGGTTCATCGACTGTGCCTCGCCCAAGATCGACAGGTATAGAGACTGAGACTTGGGGAACTCCCGACCGACCAGTTGAAGTTGGTACTCTGACAAACCAGACCGGAGGGGAGAGGTCAAGGTGGGTAATTGACAATCCCACTTACTCGGTGTTTATGTCAACCCCACCAATGAGTTACACCGATATAACTCCTTCTGGCAACACAGGATCTGAGTGGTACTGGCAAGAGCACGATATACCACCAGATAATGTAGCGGTTAACTTCGATCTCAGTCACCTGACCAACAAGATGAACATCCCTTGGAAGGATGTCTCGGCTGGCGATAACGAGATGACTGCCGCCACTGAAAAACACATTTATAAGGGTTTGTCTGACACAAGCATACACGCCGACAGGTTGCCCACTGGGTTTATTACCCAAGAGGATGATTATCGCCCAACTAACGAGACCATTCTTCTTCAGGCTATAAACCAAGCTCTGGAAGGAAATAACTTTTTAACTGTTGATCACTTCATTGACGATGATCCAGACTCAATTTATAACCCCAAGTCATTGATCTATATAAGAAATGGTCTTGGGTATAACAACTGGAACCCCGGCGTTCTTCGTAATGCAGTGTCTGAGGGAAAGGTTCGCGTAATACCTTCCACCCCAGAGGGGGTGGCTGATCTTGAGGGTCGATTGGTTAATTACTTTGGTGATAGATTTGCGGAAGTATTTTCTGGCAACCAACCAATACCAACCGAGGGAGTTACGCATTTTACTCTAGGGTATGTTTCAAGAGAGAATGCCCCCGGCGTTTTTACTGAGTACAACCATGTTAGTCAATGGGATGTTCAATTTAAGGTTCCATCAACTCCCCTAACTATGAAAAACGGTACAGCGGATACGTGGGTTAATGTCAGATCTGTCGGTTCGTTTGACACGGCCCTAAAGGATTTAGAAGATCTCTATCAATACGGCGGGAGGGATTACCTTGTTCGATCTCCTTCGTACAGAACTAAGATTGACTCTTATCTTTCGAATATAAACAGAGTCATCTCTCCTCCAGCGGACGAAGCTGCCGCAAGAGCTAAGTTACTGGATATATTTGACCACGTCAGGCAAGACCTTATCACCCCGAAGGATCGTATAGTTGAAAACCTTCACTGGTTTGAGGAATCCGGGGGAAGGGTGCAAAGGATGACGAACGCGGGCGGGTTTAACCCGCAAGAGTGGGAGTCATACTACAAACACTCGCCACTGACCCCCTTTGTGGAGCAAAGATACCGGTTTGTTGCTAGAGAGGCGTGGAAGAACGCTATGCAAGAGGCCAACCCGATGGGGTGGAGGGGTTCCACCATGAAAGAGATGTCGCAGGGTGGTGATTTCGAAAATTATCTCGATGATCCAGACTGGCGGAAAGCAGTGATAAATCTTTGGGGACCATCTTATACGGATGAACCAGAGGAGATTACAGATGCTGAATCTATATTAGATTTCAACAGGTTCTGGTCCCGAAACAATCCGTGGCACGTTCAATATGGTGGTGAGTTGTCTGGGTTTAACACAGACGGATCTCCTAGAGGAGATACCGAAATGAGAACTTACGACAATCTCAACGAGGCTCGACAGTTCGCCAACACCCAAGTAAGAGACGAGCTTGAGGTGTATTATCCACAAGGAGTAGTCAACCTTGGTGGTGGTGAGTTTACAGCTCAGTGGCAGGGCTATACTACCAGACACGGAAGATACAATGCTTCCATACGAGATGGTACAGAAAAGGTCAGAGAGGTTTTAATTACCGTAGGAGGGGAAGGAGTACAGCCCGATGCCCTTCACTTTAACTGGGATTACGCTACCGAAGAGTGGGGTGACGAGGGAGCTAACGTAAGATCGGCATACTTTGGTACGGACAGACTACCACCTATGATTGGTGGGTACCCGATTGATTCAGACGATGCCCAGATGTGGCGAGGTGATCATGGGCTACCCAAGAAGTTCCCTTTCAGAAGGTTTGTTGAGGGGGTAGAGTTTTCTGGAAGAAAGTATCCCCCAATCTACCGACAGATGGGACACTGGAGCACAGTAGGTCGAGACCTCCCCGGAGAGCACAACCTAATCGCGAGTATGCTGACAACCGAAGCATCGTACGAGCCTATACATGATGACAGACCAATCTGGAAACCAACGGGTAACATAAAAGAGCTTTTCATCAGTGAGATGCAGGGTGACGTACACCAGTTCGGAAGCGCTTACGGGTATGGCAGGACTGGGGCGGATGTTCTTGATATTCCTGCTGGAGACCCGGATTTCCCCCAGTTGGAGGGTGTTCGACAAGAAGACATTAACCCCCTTCGTGAGCCGTTTACTGTAGAGTCGCATCGAAGAACAGCAGAAGATCTAGGAGAGCTTGCTTACCACCAGACATTATTGAGGTCTGGCGAGGTAGGACGGCCTTACAGATTAGCTCCGGGCGGATTGGAAGCGCGACAGCGTAACCAGCCACTTTTGCCCAGAACGAACCCATCCTCTTGGGTTGGGGGCGCATTGATAGAGGCGGTACGGTTCGGTGTAGAAAATAACTACGATTACATCACGTGGCCAGTAGGTGAGGAGATAGTTAATAAATGGCATGGAGTCGACATGGATACTGAGCGTGATCCCAATGTACCACGCGAAGGCGATGCTAAAAAGAAGTACTACGATTCATATATGCCCAAAACAGCCAGACAATTACTTGGAGTTCCTGTAGAGGTTGGTCCTCACGAGAACAGGGGCGGCGTAATTATGATGAGGATTCCAATCGGAGACCCAGAGGTCAAAAAGATACTTATGGAATTCTTTAAGACACATGGAATTCCCACATTTGCACAGACAGAACAACCGAGACAGGTAGCTTATGCCTAAAGTAACAGAAGAAGAACTTGTAGGACGAATACAGTCTGAGATCACTGACTCTCTAGGCTATGGAGACGAGCTATCTAAGCAACGCGAGACAGCTATGGAGTACTACTATGGACTCCCCTTTGGTAATGAAGTTGATGGCAGATCTCAGTTTGTGGATTCCACAGTTCAGGATACGATAGAATGGATTAAACCCTCTCTAATGAGAGTGTTTGCCTCTGGCGATGACATGGTTAAGTTTAACCCTGTCGGACCAGAAGATGTTGAGATGGCAAAACAAGCCACAGATTATGTAAACTACGTATTCACCAAGTTAAACAACGGCTGGGAGATACTTTATAATTGGTTTACAGACGCACTCCTGGGCAAGAACGGAATCGTCAAAGTATGGTGGAATGAGGAAGAGGTATGGAACCGCGAGGAGTATAAAGGGCTTACCGAGATAGAACTGGATGCCCTGATAAACGAAGAGGACGTTGAGGTTATTGCTCATTCTCCTTACATCTCATCCGACGCTGACGAGATGACTGGGGAATATACCAGCACAACCTACCATGATGTCGTAATAAAACGACTTAATTCAAAAGGTTCGATTAGGGTTGAGAATGTCCCCCCTTCTGAGTTCCTGATTAACCGGGAAGCCAAAACCATACAGGACGCTCGTTTTGTCTGTCATAGGGTGAGGAAGACGCTCTCAGAACTGAGGGAAATGGGCTATGACCCAGACCCAGATGAATTAGGTTCTGGTGAAGATGTTTTATACAATGCTGAGCGACAGGCTAGATATGCCTTTGACCTTTCCTCTAACGCCGATGTAGGTGGTAACTGGGGGGTTGGTGGAACAGAGGAGTCTCTGCGAGAATACTGGCTGCACGAGAACTACGTAAAAACGGATTATGATGGGGATGGTATAGCCGAACTCAGGAAGGTTTGTACAATCGGGAGTACGGTTTTAGCCAACGACCCAATAGATTCAATCCCGTTTGTATCTATCTGCCCAATAAGAATACCCCACAAATTCTTTGGTTTATCGGTAGCTGATCAGGTTGAATCGCTCCAGCTCATCAAGAGTACGCTGATGCGTAACCTGATGGACAATATGTACAACCAGAACTTTGGTCGCTATGCCGTCCTAGAAGGGCAGGCGAACTTAGACGACCTATTGACACAAAGGCCGGGAGGGGTAGTTAGAGTCAAATCCCCCAATGCAGTCACCCCTTTGGCTACTCCCTCCCTTGAGCCTTATTCTTTCCAGATGCTTGAGTATTTGGACGGTGTAAGGGAAAGCAGGTCTGGCGTATCCAAGAACACGCAGGGATTGAATGACAACGCCCTGACGTCGCACACAACGGCCACAGCCGTCGCGCAGGTGATGACTGCGGCGCAGGCTAGGGTTGAGCTGATAGCTCGCAACTTCGCGGAAACCGGAGTCAAGGAGCTTATGTCTACTATCTATGAGCTTCTCCAGAAAAACCAAGATACAGACACAGTTATCGGCATTAGGGGCACGTGGATACCCATTAACCCCTCTGCGTGGCGCGATAAATACGATTGTACGGTCGCTGTGGGCCTCGGACACGGCAATAGGGACCAGCAGTTAATGCACCTGTCGCAACTCATACAGTTCGCAACACAGGCCCTTACTGGGGGGCTTGGTATTGTAAATGAGCAGAACTTGTACAACATAGGGGCGCAGGTTATCAAGAATATGGGTTTTGTCAACGTACAGGACTTTTTAACCGACCCATCACAACAGCAGCAGGAGCCTGACGCTGGTGAACAGGCAATGGCACTTGAGTCTCAGATCAAGCAGAAAGAGGTTGAGATAAAGATGGGAGAACTTCAGATAAAGGCCCAGAAACTACAGTTAGAGCAAGCCGCTCTACAGGTAGAAACGCAGCTCAAGGTGGCAGAGCTTAAACTCGAGGCCGAACAGAAAAGGCCAGTGGCTATAGGAGCAACATAATGGCAGTTACGAAAGTAGCGAATGGTTATCAAGCGACTTACGGAGGTAAGACGCGACTGTTTAGAACCAAAAAAGCAGCGGATGATTGGGCTAAGACATTTAACGTAGCCTCTAGGAAGGGGAAACCGAGACCTAAAAAGGGTGGCGGAAGGCGTCGTTACACTGTATGACGGACGAAAGAAGAGAGGAGAACGCTAAACGCCTCCTCAATGATAATCTTTTTAACGAGGCATTTGACACACTAAGAACAGATTTAATGGAGCGCTGGAACAACAGCGGTTCGAATGAATCCGAGGCCAGAGAGTCAATCTGGCTGGCGATAAGACTGCTCGAAAAGGTACGTGGTCATGTGGAATCCATAGTTGAAACTGGACGCATGAACAAGATACTGGACAAGCAACACCCGTATATCTAAGAGGATTTTATTATGGCGGATACGCAAGAAGCCCCGCAAGCAGTAAATGTAAGTGAAGCGCCAGATGGTAGTGTAATAGAGGCGCAAGAAGCTCTTTTGAAGATGATGGAACCTGAAAAGGAAACTCCAGAAACTGAAGAAGAACAACCTACGGAAGAGGAAGAGTCCACTGAGGAAACTCAAGACGAATCATTGGAAGAGGAGTCTGAAGAAGACGACGAGGAAGGGTCTGAGAACCGTGAAGAAGAGGGAGAGGAACTTATATATGCCGTGAATGTTGGCGGCGAAGAACACGAAGTTACCCTTGACGAGCTTATGAAGGGTTATTCAAGACAATCAGACTATACCAAAAAAACGCAAGAAATTTCTGAACAACGGAAGGAGATGGAGGGTTACCGTAGCAAGGTAGCATCTGAAATCAATCAGATTCAGGAAGAAAGAGCGCAGTACGTGAATGCTATCAATCATTATGTTGATGGCATGACTAACTCTATGCAGCAGTTCAATTCGATTAATTGGGATGAACTCCGACAGCTCGATCCTATTGAGTACATGACCAAGAAGGAAGAGCAGCGGGATTTTATGGACAAAATCGAAACTGCGAAAAAAACACAGGCCGAAGCTATGGCAAAGGCCGAGCAGGAGCACAAAATTCAATTCGCCGAGACTGTTCGTGAGGAACAGGGGAAGCTTATTGAGAAACTCCCTGCATGGGGAAATCCAGAACAAAAGCAGAAAATAGCCTCAGAAATGAGGGACTATGCTGTAAAAAATGACTTCTCTAACGAGGAGCTGGATATGCTTAACGACCACAGGGCATTCGTTGTCCTGTATAAGGCTATGGAGTACGACAAACAAAAACAGGCCAATCCAAGGGCCAAGAAGGTCAGAAACAAGCCGAGGGTTGTAAGATCTGGTGCCCCACAATCAAAACAGAGTAAAAATAAGTCTTCACGTACGAAATCAATGAAGCGTCTCCAAGAAACAGGCCACGTCGATGATGCGGCTGCTTTATTGGAAGACATGTTTAATTCCTAACAGGAGAAAAATAAAATGGCAATCGCTACAAATACGTCACTAACTTATAGTTCAGTGGCGATTCGTGAAGACTTGTCTGACGTGATATATAATATTGCTCCAATGGATACTCCTTTCCTATCTGGTTGCGCCAAAATGAGTGCTGAAAACACAAAATTTGAGTGGCAGGTAGATTCGATAACAGCAGGTTCTGCCAATCGTCAATTAGAAGGCGATGACTCACCTGATGCTACGGCAAGGAGTCTCCCAACGCGACTCGATAATTATACACAGATAAGTCGTTACATTGCTCAAACCTCAGGAACCGACGATGCAGTCGATTATGCGGGTCACGGCAAACATCAGGCCTACCAGTTAGCTAAACTCGGCAAACGTATGAAGAGAGACATGGAAGTCATGCTCACTCAGAATATCGTAAAAGCCGCTGGTGATGCTACAAATGGTAGAGCAACCGCAGGTATTCCTGCATGGTTAAACACTGCCCACGTTGCAGGTGGTTCCGGTGGTAGTGCAACTGCCGGTAGCCTCGGTACTACGGCAATGGTCAATAATACATCGACCGCTGCCTGTAGTGAAGCCAACATCAAAGCAACCATTAAGGAATGCTATGATGCGGGCGGTCAACCAGACATAATGTTAGTCCCGTCTGCCGTAAAGCAGACAATCTCAGGATTAGCTTCAGTAGGTTCTGGTTCGACAGCGTTTGGCATTCCGCCTCGTAACCAAGTTTCTGGTAAGGGCGGCGCTACAGCCATTGCGGCTGTGGACATTTACGTTTCCGATTTTGGGACTTTCAAAATAATCCCAGATAGGAACTTGTCCGCCGATGGGCCAAGTTCGGTTGCTGCAAACGTTTTCTTTTTAGACATGGATTACTGGGGCGTTGCATGGCTTAGGCCATTCCAGACCCAGACCCTAGCGAAGACTGGTGATTCCACTAAGCAGATGCTGCTTGGTGAGTATGGCCTTGTCTCTAAAAATGAAAAAGCAAGCGGCATTCTTGCATCGGTAAGTTAATAAGGGAGGGGGCGGGGAAACTCGCCCCCAACTTATGCAAGTTGCGATTGTAGGGTTAGCTCCCTCTACTCACGATCAAGCCCCATTTGAAGACCCTGATTGGGAGACATGGGGGCTGCCTTGGGACGAGGATATGTGGCCCTATTTAGACAGGCTGTTTGAAATCCATCCCTTAGAATTGTTGAGGCATCACGACGCGAGAAGACCTCCGGGATATGAAGACAGACTAAAGAACTTAGATAGTCTGTTATATATGCAAAAAGCATACTCGGAAATTCCCAACGCACTGGAGTACCCGGTTAAGCGTGTGAGCAATTATCTCGGCGTGGACTATTTTAATTCGTCCATCTCGTACATCATGGCTCTAGCGATGGCCGAAGGTGCGGAAAAGATCGGTATTTGGGGGGTGGATATGGTTGATCTGGAAACAGATATTCCATCTTATCTTTCTGAGTTTGCGTATCAGCGCCCTAACATGGAGTATCTTATCGGGTTTGCCCGAGGAAAGGGCATAGATGTCTACATACCACCGGAATCTCCCCTTGTAAGGTTTCATGGCGAAGGGATTCCACTTGGAACAATATACCCATCGTATCCTAATCGGTACGGGTATCTGGAGAGAGAAATGCACGACAAGGAAATTGAATCCATCGCAAACAAGATGATAAAGGGCAAGAAAGCGCCTTTGAAAAAAGAGAAGTCAAAAGACCCTACAAATGCTGCGGGGTGGTTAAGGAAGGCATACATAGACCACGATCCGGCAGATGGTGCGCCAAAAGTGGGGAACATTGGGTATGTCTAAACGCTTTATTGACAGCGACGGGGTTCGTCGCACTGACATTCAGTTTGACGAAACTGATGATTCGTTTAATTTCAAAACCACTCAGGATGTCACCCCTGTTCTTGAAGAGAACAAGGAGAAGTACAACTCTTATGGCGACAAACTCTCTCTTGGTAAGAGAGGGGAATGGCACCATACTGCATCTATCCCCATTACCGTATGGGAGAAGTGGAAGAAAGATACTAATGGGGCAATAGAGAAGGATACTAAACTTTTGGCTGCTTACCTTAATGACCCTGATTATAAGTATTTCAAAGTAGCCCCAACTAACCTATAAGGTAAAAGATATGATTGACCTAAGTAACATTTTTAGACCTCAAGTTACATCCCACACATTAAGCGCGACTACTTCTAGTGGTGCCACCCAAACATCTGCATTTAATGCACAAGTACAAATAATTATGGTGACCGCAACTGCCGCCTGTTTTGTTGCTTTTGGTGCTTCCCCCACTGCTGCAACAACTTCGACGTACATTGCAGCGAACACCCCATATTTGTTCCGAGTAAATGGTTCAGATAAGTGCGCGGCAATTACTGGGACAGGCACAGCAACTGTTTACATTACTGAACTGACTAGATAATGGCTATTGGAAACTACACGCAGTTGAAAACTGCTGTAGCAAACTGGTTAGACAGGGCTGACCTGACAGACAGAATACCAGAGTTCATTACTCTGGCAGAGGCCCGTATGAACAGGGTTCTACGGTTGCGACTGATGGAATCCAAGTATACGGCATCTACTGTAGCCTCTCAGAGAAACTATGCACTGCCTGCTAGTTATCTACAGATGCGGAATTTCCAACTCAACACTTCCCCGATAACAACGTTATCGTATGTTTCTCCTGAAATATTCGACAGGTTATGGGGTGGTAG
>Ga0080013_1004927_pt1 | contig 12807 bp, 14 predicted proteins | sample ETNvirenome_6_85_FD_69236 | JGI IMG/M metagenome (GOLD analysis project Ga0080013, IMG submission 69236) | Marine viral communities from the Pacific Ocean - ETNP_6_85 (SPADES assembly) (version 2) | ecosystem: Environmental > Aquatic > Marine > Oceanic | place: Pacific Ocean | collected 2013-06-19 | reverse complement strand
TGGAGGAGGTGCAGTTAATGCTTGTATCGTATTATTAGGAGCAAATACAAATACAGAACAATATAATTCTGCTGGAAGTGGCAGTTGGACTGATAAGGCAACAGATACACGCAGAGATGAACACCAAAATGGTGATTCTGGTGGAGCTGGACAAGGAATGGCGATTGCTGGAAAGGCAGACGGGAGTTTTATTTCAACTACTAGAATATACACTTTGTCAACTAATGCTTGGACTGCAGGAACATCATATCCTATTGCTGTGTCTGCAGGTGGTTCTTTTGGGCAAACAGATGCTACTGACATAGTAGCATTTATGGGTAAAACTGCAGATGCAGACACAGGAGTTGCAAGTACCTTTGAATTTAATAGTGGTGCTTGGCAAACAGGAAACAGTTTAACAAGAGCAAGAAGACATAGCAGTGGCTGTGGTCCTACAGGAAACGGATTGACTACGAATGGATATGATGGTTCTTTTAGAGATTACACAGACACATTTAGCAGGACAATATCAACATGAAGTATTGGTTAGGTGCAAATACAGGTGCAGGTTTTATAAAAGATAAAGAGCAACAAGTTTATAAAATAATAGGATATGCAGGAAACATTTGGGTCACAAACGATTCGGATGAAGCAGTAGCTTGGGCTGCACGAAATAATTTAACTGAAAAAACTAGAGCACAAGCTGTTACAATACAAGAAACTGCAATAGAAAATAATATTACTGTTTGGAATAATATTTCAGATGCAGATGTTAAAGGTCAATATAGACCAAGTGAAGGAGAGATACCATGAATAAGTTTCCAATGTTACCAGAAAACCAGAATAAATTTTTAAATGATTTAAAAGAAGAGCTGCTTGATAACAGTCATAAGGTTCAGCTTTATAGAACTGAGACTGAGATGCGAGTAGCAGTTTTAAATGATGCTTCGTTCCCAACACCTGCTAGTAAATATTGGCAGTCTGTTAGAGAAATGGATGTAATGCACAGAGAACTTATAAAAATGTCCTTTGAGTATCGCAAGAATTTAATAAAGCTAAAAAGACTTGAAAAAGAGTTTGAAGAAACTGATGATGAGCTTAAGAAAGAAGAACTTCAAGTTGATATAGATAAACAAATTTGGTTAAAAGGTGAAGCAGAATTAGTTGGAAAAGATAGGGTAAGAGAACTTGAACATTGGTCTAGGATTAAAAAAGAACTAGATGATGGCTCTTTTGATACTAAAAATGTTGACACGCATCAGCCACATTCTTTAAGAGAACAACTTTTGCAACGTAAAAAATTTATAAAAGAAGAAACGGCAGTAGGAGAACAGCTTAATGTGCTTGGTCCATTAAAAACTGCTGATAGGATATATGAAAAAAAATATTTAGAGAAGAGTAAAAATAGTGTTCCAAAAAACGTTAAAAATTAGTATAATATAAGGAGGAGCTTGACAATTAACAGTTATGTGATAAAATTACTATAGGAGGTATAATGAAAACCTTGTATAATAAATGGACAAAACAAAATTATCAAGTCCCTGAAGTAACTTATAAAGTTCACTTCAAAAGAACAAAAACAGTTGAAGCTAAAATAAAAAGATATGATAAAAATAGTACATCATATTACTTAACTACAAATGCTTTAGAAAATATGAAAATAAAATGGATTGCTAAAGGAAGTAATTTTAATTACGAAGATATGGATGAAAGAATTTTTAGTGATAATGAAGAACTTTTTATAAATAGTAATGGGTGGGTAATACAAAATGGTAAATTTTTAAATTATTCTAATGGTAAAACTGTTCATATAAGAAATATGATCCCAAATGTTTGGGTGATAAAGAAAAGAAAATAGGAGGAAATCTTATGACAGACGAAAACAATATTAAAGAAATTAATATAGACACTGATCTAAATCTTTTAGGAAATGAGATGAAGATAATGAGTGATTCATTAAGAAAATTAGATGAGGAAAGACTTCAATTACTTACAAAATTACAGCAAGTACAGGGAGCAGCTGCTTATCTTAGAGGTAAACAAAACCCAGAAATTAATAAAGCAGAAGAAGAAAAGTCGGAAGAAGAATTAACCAATATATAGGAGGGCTAAATGCCATCTACTGTAGAACAATATTTTGATATCGTAGAAGTTTATGATGGTAGTTCATTTACAGATAGGACATTAGAAGCACAGTCACCAGCTGGTACTGCATTTTCAGTATTAGAAGGTACTGATGACTTTTTATATCTAGGAGATGCGTCTAAATTTGATATGGCTTTGTTTGATATAAACACAGCTGGTGGTTTAGGTACACTAAAATATGAATACTATAATGGTTCTGCATGGAAGGAATTTATACCTTTATCTGGAACATATCAACACGATCCTGATGATAATGAATATGCTGCTTATGGATTTGGTGAAGATGGAGCTGAAACATTCCCAATAAATAGGTTAGGTAATTGGGCTGAAGTAGCTATTGATGGTGAATCAGCTTTTTGGGTTAGGATTAGTAGTCCAACTTCTGTATCAACTGCACCCACTATAAAGAGTATTAGAAAACGTGGAGTACAAGCATATTGTACAGCAGCAGATGTATTTCAATTATTACAACTAGGAAATGTATTAGGGGGAGATAACTTCACCGCATCTACAACACCTAGTCTAGCTGCAGTAGAAAATTTTATTCATGAAGCTCAAGCAAGAATAGATTACTATACTAGAAAGTCATGGAGACCTAATATAGCATATAATGAATACCATGAATTTAATCTTAATGGGTTTAAATTGGATAGACCAGATCCATATAGAGTAGTAAAAGTTCAAATATGGGATGGTTCAGGTTGGGATAGTAAAAATCAAGGAAGGAAAAGTGATTTCTTCTTAATTCCAAATACAGGAATGGTACAATTTTCTAGATATTTCCTACTTCCTGCAAGATTTACATCTTACAATGCTCCAGTTTGGAGATGGGGAGGTGGAGAATTTACAATGCCTATAAAAGTAACCTATTTGTATGGTCGAGATTTAACAACAGACGGAAGAGATGGACCTCTAGTAATAGATATAGCTAAGAAATTAGCAGCAATTGATGTACTTAGAAATTCAGATTTTGGTGGAGTATCAGTAAGTGGTATGGATAGAGTTCAATTAGCACAAAAAATTGATGGTTGGACTGCTGAAACACTAGAAGTTATGGATTCTCTCCGAGCATTTGAGGTATTTTAATGGCTAATGAACCAATGCCAGCAAAAGAAGTTGCTACTGAATTAGATTCTCAATGGAATTCAAGTAATGTAACTGAACCTAATTATTTAGTAGTTACTGGGGCTAATGAGCAAATAAGATATGACTTAAATAGAGGTGATTATATTATTTTAAGTCCCGGAAGTCCAGAAATAGAGGAAACTCCTATCGGAAATCATAAATATGGAGATAGGATTTATGCTGTTGATCTAGAATTATATACAAATAATAGTCGTCAAAGACTATATAATTTAATGCAAGAAGTAAGACGTATTTGCCATGCTAGAAGACATAGTATGACTAATTTTCAAAGAATACAATTTGAAAGTTTTTTTGAAGATACTGACGAGAATGTGAATGTTTGGAGTGGTACTATTGGAATTGAATTAGTAAATAGTGCTGTTTTGTTGGAAACTTAGCTAAATTCAGTATAATAACATAAGGAGAAAATAACATGGCTATATATAGAAGTGATCAATCACAATTAACATTTGGAGCAGAAGCTGCTCAAGGTGGAGACATTGAATTAAACTCAGGTACTCTTGTTGGGGGTGGTAGTGATGTAGACACGACCTTATCATCTGCCGCTAATGCTGGAGATATAACAATAGCTGTAGCCGATACAGAAGACGTAAGTGTAGGTGATTTTATTCGTATTGGTGGTCCTGATGGGGCAGCAGCAACAATAGGAACTGATGTAACTGAAGAATTTGAAATTAGACGAATAGTACATACTACTGCTACAGATGGAGCAGGTACTTATACTTTAGACAGACCTTTAGGATTTTACCATGCTAGTGGGGATACAGTAGAAGAAGTAACCGCTGTAACTAATACTACAGCTAATGAATTTTATAGTTATATAACTAATGTTCCGGGAGTATATGAATCAGTTACAGCACCTGATATGGCTCCCACAATTGAACCTAGATATTATTTAGGTACAGCTGCTAAAAGACAAGCTGCTGAATTTTATTCCGGTCAACAGACTTATGCAGGTTCACTGGGTGGAATGGTATTATTAGATGCTAGTCCATTAAGATTCCCCCTTGGAAAAATGATTACTAATCCAAGTTTATATCTTCATGGATCTGAATATTCAAGTGACCTTCAAGCTGAAGCAAAAAAAGGTGATGTTTGGATTAATACAAAAAATGCCACTAACTTAGATGTAGGTGGATATCTTCATATAACTGATGAATCTGGTACTCCTCCAAGCAGTACAACTGTCCAATCTGGAACAAATCCAGAAGTAGTAAAAGTTCAAAGTACAACAGGTAGTGGTACTGGTACATTTATTCAATTATCACAGCCATTAAGATTTGACCATGCTGTAGATGTTAATGTACAAGAAGTAGCCGCAAGTCCATATTATACTCATACAATAACACCTGAAATTTCCTTAGATACTATTTCATGGCATTTACATATGAGAGATAGTGGTGAAACAGCTGCAAATGATTTTGATAGAAGATATTATGGTGGTATGGTTGATTCAGCTTCGATTACTGCTGAAGAAGGTGGTTTATTAACATTTGGTTGGGACACAGTAAACTTTATGGGTATGTTACATAACCAAGAAGACCAAGCAGATGCAGGCACTAATATATTTAATTCAGCTAATGCCGCAGCTGGTATGCCTAAATTTGCAGTTATGAATACTATATCAGGCACTTCTGATATAAATTTTCCTTCAAATAATCCATATTATTTTTCACAAGGAGTAGTTAAATTATTTGGATCTGAAGTTGCAAGAGTAAGAAGTTTTAATATAGGTATTTCTAATGCAACAGAACCTAGATATTATATTTCAGGTAGGTATGGTAGAAATAGAGGACCAAGTGAAATAAGAGAAGGTAGAAAATCTTATACTATGTCTTGTACTTTAGCATTACCTGATACAGTAGCAGCTACTTCTGACGCTTATACAGGAGCTACTGGAGCTACAGAAATATTTAAAGAATTACTATTAGAAGGAAATTATGGAGATGCAGCTGGAGCAAAAGGTTTTGCTGTACAGGTGGTATTTACAAGAGGTACTAATGATTCAATAACTATTGATATTCCGGGAGATGGTACTGCAAATACTGGTCTAAATGGACAAGGAGCCTTTATAACAAGTGCTCCACATAATGTTACAGGAGATGGATCTGCATTACAAGTAGATGTAGATATGATTTTTAGAGATTTAAAAATTACAGTTGTGGATGGTATAGGAGTATACCCATAAAAATAAATAGAAAAAGTAAAAGAAGGAGAGAATTATGAGTTTTGATTTAGCAAAATATCAAACTACTAGTGAACCTAGAAAAGTTACAATAGAGATCCCTGAAACTGAAGAGTCATTTGAAGTTACAGTTAAAGATCTTAGTTGGAGCAAACAAAATAAGTTATTATCTGATTCAGTACAGATAAGTAAGAACGGATCAACAGCTTTTAATGGAGATGCTTATGTAAAAGCTTTTTTAAAAGAATATATAATTGAAGCCCCTTGGGGTAAAACTACAGAAGCATTTTTAATATCAATAGATTCTAGATTAGGAAAAGCACTAGAAAGTCTAGTACCTAAATTAGATGAAGATGAAGATATAGGAATAGATGATTTAAAAAAAGTGTAGATGCTTATTTGAAAGGGCAACGGTCTAAAGTAGATCAAAGATTAAGTCTACATATTGGTTATTGGATAACAATGTTTAGATTAGTGCAAATGGGCATTCCTTGGGAAGTAGCAGAAAACTTAACAATATATGAGTTAAGATTAGCATCAATTACTTCAGCTTCATTGCTCGAAGCTGCTCAAAATAAAGGACAGGGAAATATAGATACAAATTATGAGAATATGGCTAAATATTTTGGAGGATAATAAATGGCTCCGGGTAAAATAAAAAGAATATTAAAAGCGAATAGAAAAATCTTTGCTGATTACCGTCAGGGTGCTGCAGCAGGAGGAGGTGTTAGAGGTGGTATATCTGCAGCTGCTGGTAATTTAGCTAGTTCTCCTTTAGCTTTATTAGCTGAAGCTGTAAAGAAACCTTCTAGTCTATTCTGGAAAGGACTTACCGGAAATAAAAGTATATTAGGTATTAATGTTGGAGTAGGTGCATTTTTAAAACAATCTCAGACATTTAACACATCCATTACAAGTATATTACAAATTATTGGTGCTTTAATTGACGTAGCGATAGCTCCTTTTATAATTCCACTTATCGTACCACTAGCTAAAAAAATGGGTAGTTGGGTTCCAAAAGTTTCTGAATATGCTAAATCAGTTGCAGCTGATGCTGTACCTAAAATAAAAGCTATGGCACAAGCTGTATGGAGCGGCGATGGTAATTGGTTAGGGAAAGTTGCAGAGATAATAATTGAAACAACAAAAATATTATGGGACGATAGTGGAGTAGGTGAATGGTGGGATAATCAAACAGGATTTCTTGGGGCATTTCTAGATGCTTTAACAGGAATAGGAAAGTTAATTAAGCTAGCTTATGATCTTTTTTTACAATCAAAATATTTATTAAAAGCTGGTAAATTTGCGGTTAAAACTACTCCTTTAGAAGCTTTATTTAAAGCTGGTAAATTTGCAGTAGAAAATCCAAAAGAAATTGTTAATATGCCCCAAGACGTATTAGACTGGATACTAGGTAAATTAACTGCACTAGATGAAGTTAAATTCTTATCTGAAGAAACATTACCAAGTGCTTCGTCTTTAGATAAAGGACTGTTTGATAGGTTTAACCCAACACATAACTTATATAGGATTCTTACCAGATGACAACAGAGAAACCCGGAATAGGAAGAGCCATGATGCGATATGCTGGTGGTGTAAAGAAAGAAATGAAACAAGCACAGGGAGCTAGAGCTAAAATGAGTGCTGCTGGTAGTGGTGTTGCTGGAGCTCCAATGGCTTTATTAGCTGAATCAGCTAAAGATTTACTGAAACCAAAAGGAACTTTTTGGGGTATTTTTACTAAAAATAAATCCGTAATGGGAATTAATTTAAGCATAGGTTCTTTGTTAAAACAGTCACAGGTATTTACAAGTTCCATAAGCTCAATCTTACAAATTATTGGAGCATTGGTGGATGTATTTATTGCACCATTTTTAGTGCCAATAATTGTTCCCCTAATTAAAAAAATGGCTAGTTTTATAGGTCCGGTTAGAGAATATGCACAAGCATTAGCAGAAAAATGGGTCCCTAGAATATCAAGATTCTTTTCAGATATCTGGAGTGGAGATGAAGGTTTTTGGACCAAAATATGGGAAACTATAAAAGGAATGGTAGTAGGAGCATTTAAAGCTACTGGATTATATGATTGGTATATGGATCAAGATGTATGGACAGTTGTTGGAGCTTTTAGAGAATCAATGGGACAATTAATGGAAATGTTAAGATTTTTTGGAGTAATTGAAGACAAACCTGATATGACTCCTGAAAAAATGACTGAAACAATGACTCAAAATTATGGATTTGAATCTTTTTATAACCAATCAATAGGTGGTGGAGCTGGTGCTGGTTATGACATAGGAGGTACTTTTTTAGGAGGAGCTGGAAAAAATACTGGAAATTTAAAGACAGGAATTTTAGGATTGGATAGAGGTAATAGAGAGAGACAAAAGGGTGGTGGAAGTATTTCAATTTTAGACGATCCAATGGCAATGTGGATGTATAATTCACAAAATGGTGGTGGTGGTTATTTAAAAATAGATAGAGACAATGAAAAAATACCTCCAATGGGTGGGTTTTTAGCAACTAATGAATAGTGAGGACTAAAATATTATGTCAGATACATTAGCAGTATTATTAAGAAATGGAAGACACTCTAACAGTGCACCAGATAAAGCTACCATTAGATTAGCATTAAAATGTGAAAACATTGCTATAAATATGGGACGTACCCCTATTCAAGTACCTATTCCTACAAATTCACCTGAATTAATTGATTTAGGTATAGTAAGACCATCTATTTCAATTAGTGGTTTGGTAGATAATGTTGGTGGTGATCCAACTAATACTACTGATAATGACTCTGGTGGTGATAGTACTGGAGTAGCTTATACTGAAGGAGACAACGAAATTGATTTAGCTGATATGGCACATTTTGATTATCAGTTTAACTATGATGGTGATGATACACTTAGATATTATATTCCATATAAAAATTTTTTAGAAGAGTTTTGTGCTGAAGTGTTGTTTTCTGATGATACTCCTTTAGAACTTCAAATTGGAGATCCTACAGTTCCTATTGCATCAAACACACTTGGTTCAACAACAGGAGGAGCAATTTATCAAGTAGCTATTCAAAGTGCTAACTTTACACAAGTACCGGGATTAGAAGATAGATGGCAATTTGCTTTACAATTTGTGGCAAAAACAGCGACTCATATACTTACATAAGGAGTAAATATGCAATCAAATAGACAAGTTGAATTATATTATTGGCAAGGTGATAACCCTAATTTTAGTGGTACTGATCAGTGGACTAAAGCTGTAAATGTAGCCGGTAAAAGTGCAATTATATCTGTTGACTTTGAACATAAATTAAATAGTCCAGCTAAAGCAAAAGTTGTATTAATTAATGCTATTCCTAACTACAAAGCGGGTGATGCTGATAGTTATACAGGAACACTTACTTCATTACCATCTGGTAGTGATTCTGGAACTCAAAGTCCTTTATTTACAGATTTTATGAGAGTAATGTTAGTAGATGCTCATAGTAAACTTGTTTTGTTATATGGAAGACTTTATGATATACAACAAGAATATAATGACTTTCAAGGATATACAACAACTTTACAAATAAAAGATGAATTAGAAATATTAAGAGGGCTTTATGTAGATGAAATTGGTGATGTTCCAGTAACTAATTCAACTAAACGATCTGATGTAATTAAAGATAGTCTTATAAATGCAGCAGCTTGGGCAAAACCTTCTGCAGTTGATATTGGAATAGCTATAAATGATACAGGAACTGATCCTGAAGATAGACTTCAAACATCTGCAGGTACATATCCTGCAGCTGATACACTTAGATATTCTAGAACAGGTTCAAATGTTTTACAAGAAATAGCAAACATCGCTGCCGAGGATCCACAATCTACTGCAGATAGTGATAAAATAGCGGCTACGTATGGATATGATTATTATTTAGATTCAAATTTTGCAATAGTAGATAATAATGGAGCTGATGCTAGAACACCCCCAGATCCACATTTTAATTATTTTAAACGTGGTACAAGACCTAATAATGGAGAAGATCCTGATGATTATGGACTTAGTATAGAACTTCCTACTGGATCGTTCACTAAAACAGGGCATACTGCAACAGGTTCTGGTGATACAGTTGCAAAAATTGCAATGTTACCTAACTTTGATTTTGAACGTCCTAAAAATGAAATTTTTACTGATGCAACAATGACTAGTGTTAGAGGAAAAGAAACAAGAGTAACAAAAAACTTTGAGATACTTAGTGTAACTTCTATTACACAAAATAGTAGTGCAAATTTTAAATGGTCTGGAACAGAATTTGATAGTGATACAGATACAACAGCTGTAGCTGGTACAGGAGCAGCAGAATTTTTAAATATGGTAAACTCAGATGGTTCAGGTACACCTGTCACTAGCGTTTGTAGAGTCCAATATCAAAGCACTGAATCTGGAACTGGATATTTATTGATCAGTGATATAGATGCTAGTAAATTTCCTGATGGAGGCACTCAAAAACGATTAGTAGGTGCTACAACTGGAACTTATTGTTTATTTACTCCGACTACAGGAAGATATAGAAATAAATTTCCGGGGGTTAAAAGAACTTTTAAAACTCAATGGGGTGGTGAAGGAACAAATGATGCTTCAAGAAGAAAAATAGCTACAATTTTATCAAGAGCTGGAGTAACTGGTAACGAGATTGTTAGAGGTTCTTTTAATATAGCTCAATTTCCATCTTATCATGTAGATAATACAATGTCTGGTTCAGATTCAACTACAACTGTAACATGGACTGCTTTTAAAGATACGGGATATGATTGTAGAAAATATGGACTTAAACCATCTATGCCTATAGGTATCACAAATGCAGCTAAGACACATTTTACTCATTATAATTATGTAACTGCTGTATCATCAACTACAGCAACGGTAGCAGCAGCCCCACAAAATTTAGCAGGAGCTTCTGTACCTTTTACTAGTAGTAGTAATATTAGATTTTATGTTCCTATAAGAGCTGGAGACTTCATATATGTTAAAAATAATATAGAAAATATAGATGGTGATTTCTTAGTTACTAAAGTTAGTTATGCAGAATCACCGGGAGTACAGAATACTAGATTAGAAGTAGTAGGAAAAGATGTTGCAGCAGCAGGTAAAATGCCTAAAATTACATTCTCAAACGTATCTAGTGATGCTAGAGGAGCAGATGGTGATATTGTTGGTAAAGGAAAAATGGCATTCTCATTCCCAATTGGAGTTGCTCCTAATGCTAATACAAAAGTTAAATTTTCAGCTACCGCTTATAATACTATTGCATGGACTGCAGGACCTATATTATTAGGTAATGGTGAAAGACATCAAATTGCTGCAGGAGATACTGGTACTATGACTGACTTTAGGAATGACACCCTTGTGAATGAAGCGGATACTACTTTTTATTTATATTGGGCTCCGGATGATCCTGATGCGATTAGAAAAGTCGCACAATCAGGTTGGGAAGCTGTTGAAAGTGATGATACCGTATATATAGGATGGGCTAGAGCTGCTACTAGTGATGCAAGTGCTGGAACTGCTAAAACTACTGGTCTTGCAGAAGTTAATATTGCTGGTAATGCAAATGCTGATGGAAATATAATGGGTACAACTCAGATAATTACCGGAAGTAAAATTCAAACTGCTAATTCAGGAAATTATCGAGTTGTTATTGAAGATGATAGTATAAAAATTTATGATAATGAAACTGATAGTACTCCAAACCTATCTCTAATTGATACAGGTGGTGCTGTTGCTGCTGAACTTACATTAGATAATGCTGTTACATCAGGAGGATCAGGCACTGGAACTGCAGCAGCTCTCAGAACTAATGCTGGTAATGCAGAGGATTTATCAATTTCTGCTTATGATAATTTAACTTTAGCGTCAGGTGCTGGAGGAACTGGAAATATCTATTTTAGCGGAGACACTTCATATAGAGCTGCAAATGGATGGGATGGAATGTTTAGATTTCAAGCAGCTGCAGTTCTAGATGCAAATGAAACAAGTAAATATGGAATATTTAGATATAAATATGATTCAGCTGCAGGCGATTATGACGTATTAGCTTTTTCAAGTAATCAACAACATGAAACTCCAGCAGCAGCAAATGCAAATTCAAGTTTTTGGTGTATGTGGGTTGATACGGGAAATAATGCATTAATTTTTGATCCGATTATAGATGTTGGAGGAGCGGCTAGTAGTAATTATGCTTATATTGGATATTATAATCCATTGCAAGGAGTACTTGCTTATTATCATTCAGCTGGTGCTGGAAGCTATACGTATCCCTCACAGACTTTTTATGGTGATGTTGATACAGGATTTTATACTTATAGTGCAAATTTTATTGGTATAGCAACTGGAGGAGCACTTACAGGATTTTTAGGAAGTAAATATCTATATATGGGAGATGCTGCTAGTTTTGGTGGGGGATATACTTGGGCAAATGATGCCGATACATATATAACCAATCCATCAGCTGACCTTATGAGAATTGTTGTTGGGAGTTCTACACTTGCAGAATTTAGAGAAGCTGGAGGTGCCTTTTTCACAGGTATAAATCAAGCTTATAATGGTTCATATAATTTCATAGTTGCCGGAAGTGTTGCTAAAACAACTGCAGGTACAGTATGGACATCAACTTCAGATGATAGATTAAAACAAGATATAGCCTCAATTACTAATGCAACTGATGTCTTAAAAACATTAAATCCTGTTGAATATAACTGGAAAGATGAGTGGAAAGATGCAGAAGCATCTATACCCAATCATAAAGTACATGGATTTTTAGCTAGTGAATACGAAGATACTTTTTCTGATTTCGTAGACACTACAGATATGAAACTAATTAAAAGAACAGATGATAGTTATAGACAATCAAATGAAGTAGAAGAAGATGAAACAATTATCTATGACAATATTAAATTTATAAATACTGACTCATTAGTACCGCATTTAGTTGCGGCAATAAAAGAACTAGATGCTAGAATAGCTAGCTTAGAAGGAGGATAAAATGCCAGATGTAACAGTGTCTTTTACAGACGCACAATGGACAAGAATAGTAGCAGCATCATCATCTATAAAAAGAGTTGATGAAAATGGAGATGTAGATGCAGATTATTTATCTGAAAAATTTAAAAAGTTAATAACTGATCAGGTTACAGATCATGAAAGAAGAGAAGCATCAATTGATGACTTTTAAATGAAGCTTGCCGCTAAAATAATAAAGAAAAGACTTCAAAATCCTTTTATGACAACCAATCAACTTGCAAAAGAAATTAATGCTTCTGTAGGTTGGGTTCATGAAGTTTTAAAAAATGCAGATTTACAGACAAACC
>Ga0080013_1004926_pt1 | contig 12812 bp, 23 predicted proteins | sample ETNvirenome_6_85_FD_69236 | JGI IMG/M metagenome (GOLD analysis project Ga0080013, IMG submission 69236) | Marine viral communities from the Pacific Ocean - ETNP_6_85 (SPADES assembly) (version 2) | ecosystem: Environmental > Aquatic > Marine > Oceanic | place: Pacific Ocean | collected 2013-06-19 | reverse complement strand
GCAATCAAACGAATAAGTCCTACGATTATCAATATGGGAAAGGCTCAATGCCAATGGAAAATATAGCCATATGTGATGATTGTTTAGAGGAAGTAGATACTACGGCTCACTTACACTTTAAACAAACCGAAAGGAAAATGAAATGAAAACAAAAAGAAAATCAAAATGGGAGAAGAAACCAAATTACAATGAATACGGACGGCGGATAAGTTGCATCTTCATAGATGGCGACGAACCCTGCGCGGAAGAAACCGTTTATACGGTGGATGTCTTTAGTAAGCCCGACGATAACGGAGATGTAACGATGCCACTGATTGATTTTGAGTGTTGTCAAACACACTATGAATGGTCGAAATGTGATGACAATGATTATATACTAAAAAACGTAGAAAGGAAAATGAAATGAAAACAAAAAGAAAAGCAAAGTGGGAAAAGAAATTGACCCTAACCGAAATAAAGCACCTACGAGAAAACTCAGATGGTACTTTACAAAGTGTTAAGGCAAATTTCAGCGGGCAAAAAGAAATGAGGGATAAAAACCCTATTTCACGTGAGCCTTGTTGGGATTGCAGAAGAATTGCTCAGAAATTAAACGAACCTATTTAAAACAATAAAGGAAATGACAAATGAATAAAATAAAACAAAAACCTAAACAAAAATCATCAAGCACGATGAGTACAAAAGGAACAATCCTTCTATATGAGCAGATGCTAAAAGATGGCGATATTGACCACTTTGGCTCAGCTTACAGGAGATATATCGAACTCATTAATAGGCGAACAAATCTAAAAAATCTAAAAAACGCCGTGCGGGATGCTAAAAAAAAAGAGAGAGAGTGTATTAGGTGAGTAAATTCAAAATAGTCGAAACCGATGAAGTCGAAAAAGACAAATTCGTTCCTGTCGACACAGAGGATGCTCGAAAAACGAGCGTAGTCTACTCAATATCAGCAGACCAACTTGAAGCAGATGGTTATTTTACCAATATAACCTATTATGCTAAAAAGGTTGGTTTCATAATTGAGGTCAGAATAACACCAAACATAGTTCAAATGCTAAATGGGAATAATCCCGACGAGCATATATCATGGGATGAATGGCATGATAGATTGGACACAATGCTAAAGATAATTAAAAACGACATCCTTAGCACAAATGACACCTTAGTCGAGAGTGTCTATGAAAAAAAGAGAGTGTGGACAATGGCAGACTCCACTTGTGGAGAAGCCCTGCACATATTCACACCTGATGAATACTAAACTAATGAATACTAACGGAGATAACAAAACAATGAAAAACAAAACAATAACAAAAAACGACAGGTTTGTATGCAAAATACTTCAAACAGAATTGGATGAGTTCACGAGCCTGTTATTCAAAGGTGCTGAGGAGACAGGAAGCCCACCACCAGCCCGACTCTTTATGCTCAAGTCGGGCAAAGTTAAGGGTGACTTTCCCCTCGATAAAGCACTTAGTTTAACAGCAGGCTTGACCGATGGCATTCTTGAAGAAAACGGAGATAATACTATTTCGAATAGTCTAACTATGGAATTCGTTAAAAAATTCTTTTCTAAAAAAATAAAGGAAGGAGTGTATGATGGTATTCTTCAGATAGCAACCGTTGAAAGCTATTGCGGTTCTACTTCTAAGGAAATGCTCGAAAAGATTATGAAGGCCAAGAATCCCTCATCAATGATGGAATTGCATGGCGGTAAGAAAACTACATCTGTTCTTTTCTATTATGAGATGAAATTAGACAATAAGGTCTTACAAGGGTTTCATCATTATCCATTCCATATCGAGGATGGTTCAGTTATGTGGGATTATGAGGATTTCTACGCTGACCCTGTGTCAGAATTCGCCCAAAACGAACTTGGTGATACGGCGGTCTTCGGCGGTACGGCGGTACTTATGAACCTAATCTAATAGTAAAAGTAAAAAGAGAAGGGGCGCATTTCTGCGCCCCAACTCTACCTAAACCACGAACAACGGAGATTGAACGTAGTAATTAACAGTAAACAACTATGACAAAATAACTTAATTAGATATTTTTATCTAATATTATTTTATAAAACGCGTCGCGCCCTATCCCCACCATCATAACCAACCATAGACCTGTCATCCTCGACGCATACATGATAATTTTCATCCTTCGCGTAGAACATTAGCACGTGCCTTAGCATAGCATTGTCCTTACTGATATCGTTGAGCTGATTGGTTAGCATTAGCACTTGAGCTTCAAGGCTCGCTATATGTTGTCTTGTCTCTTCTGTCAAAAAGGTAGTTCCTCGTCATCCTCGTTTGTTGACTGTTGTTTTGTGTTATGAAATGGAGCCTTTATTGAGCCAGAGTAATAAACCGACCCATCTTTAGTAGTTTTCTCCCAAACTGCTAACTCGACCTCTTCACCACTCTCAAGTTTGCCCCTGCCTGTTAAGTCGGGTTTAAGGTCTCCCTTCTCCTTGAAACTATTGTGCCATAAAGAGAATGTTCCTTTTTTGATTTCGAATGCCATTATTATTTTCCCCTTCCTGAGTAACCTTTACTGATTGCGTTCTGTTTGAGATAGTTTTCCACCCATTCCCCATATGACTCGGTGAATGCAGTCGAAAACTTCTCCTTATTACATGGGTCTGCTGGGTCACACAATACAATGAAACACTCATTACAGTACCCAACCTCGTCTGGAGCGGTTATCAAATATGACATTTTTTGATGACAATTATGACACTCTTTTTGAGTAACAGACCTCAAAGACTTTTCGTTTCGTCTAATATTTTCGTTTCATCTAATAATTGTTCACTATCATTCATTGCATGATAGTTAAGAATTTGAGCAAGACTTGAGACCATACTTATAAGCCCAACTATTGAAGCTGTATGCTCTATTTTACCATTGTCGTCTTCAATGACGAATTTCACTTCTTTGTCTGGATTCGTGTATGTGGAAGGGGATAGAATCTGTGTGAAAAAATTGGATATATTAGTCGCTCTTTTTCGTCGCTCTTTTTTTCGATTTCGCCTATATTTATTTGCCATTCGAATTCTCCTTTATGTAACTTTTTTCAGCCCCTGTGTGTGAATACGGATTAATAACTACCAATGATTTTTTTGCTTCAATCATGCTATTTTTAACCGACAATAGCACATCCAATATTTGTTGAGAGATTTGAGCTTTTGTAATATCTTTATCTTCTTTAGCACCTCTTATCACTTCCATCACCCCATCAATTAAAATTTCACATTCTTGTATTGATTGCGGTACAATGCTAAATATTTTTATTGATTTCATTCATTAATCCTACTTTTGAGTAGCACTGCGAGGAGTATAGCATCTGCAATAGCCAGTGTAACCTTCCAGTGAGGGTACAACTCCTGTGCTAATTGTTTTAAGTGATTTTTTCTTTTGATTTTATTCTTAGGCATCTTCCCATAAAAGGGTTGCCAAGTTCTCGGAGATATTGGCATATAGTCAATCCCAAGAGCCGATAGTATACCGAGCCACATACCATAATTCTTTCCAAAATTGAACATAGATACAACTCCCTGATTAGGGAACGCATGTACGTGTTCAATTATACATTTTATCTCGTCGTTTTCAGAAATCGCAGATGCTTTAATGTCAATCATTAATTCTGCCATCCCATCAGAATCCGCAGGGCATTTATGAGTCTCAAGCGTTCCATCCCCATATATCACCGCCACACCACCATTTTTCCCAACATCAATTCCTATGTAAGTCATTTGTAAAACTCTCCCTGTTCTATATTTCTTCTGACTGAATCGTAACTTCCGTAACCGTACCTTTTCACTGAGCAAGCTCCCTAATCGGAATTAGCACGACTTGACTTTCATTGTCGTCCCCGCCCATAACAATCTTTGCGACACCACGCCTTATCCATCCCTTTATTTTCTGCCTTAGCTTCTTGACAGGGAATAAAAACGCAGTCTCAATTTTATTTCCGTCAGACAGTATGTGAATCCACCACTTAGCATTTGTAGTGCTAATCCCCGAAGGTTTTCCTCTATATCTAACCTCAACGCAAATATTCCCAGAATCCTTCCAAATCCCTCTCTCTGTTTTTACTTCGATGCTACCGTCATTTTCTAATAATTCGCGCACTTTATTCTCGAACCCCTGCCCGAAATCAAGGTCTATGTCAAAATTATTGTGCCGTATGCTTTCCACTGTTACAAATATGCTACATATATGTTACGTTTAGCACTAACTAACAAGCCCATCTACCTGCGTTATGAAATTTGGGTTCTTAACATCATCAGGCTCTTCTCCATTTAGGCACGTGCTACACAACACAAGTTCTCCGTCCCCATCCTGCCAAAAAAACAGACCACCACACTCAGCGCACACACAAAAGCCAGTTTTTTCGCTCTCAATTTTTTTCACCAACATACTCATGGATTTGTCTACTTTCCCCAACTCAGTCTCGATTTTGCGCCAATCTTTTTTTGTTAAACCCACCCTTACGGATGAATCTTCCAATATAGCTAAGGCCGACCTCATTTCGTTGGCTATTATTTTTAATTCGGTTTCTAATCTCATTTCTTATCCTTGAAATGATTCAGAATTTCTATAACTAAGACGCTTAGCACCATTAAGCCAAATGTGAGTAGGACTACACCTGCGCCAAGACAAAAGATGCTTCCTGCTATTTTTACGATTGTTTCAATCATTGTATTCTCCCTTATTAATTTAATCCACCAGCTTCAAAGGTGGTAAAGTCGGAATTGGAACTACTTCGAGTTTCGAAGCACGCTGTTTCATATGTTTAGCATCTGCCTTCATCCCGATAGATTCAAAAAACTCACCAACATTATTGTAATAATTATTTGTGCTAATTCTCTGATTTTTAATATCGTCATACCCCTGCAAAGTTATTTTCAGGAAAGAACTCCAATCTGACGAGCGTTCAGGGTCAGATTTAAGTGTGTCTTCAATCATTTTCTTCTCAGAGTTCTTTTCCTGCCTATACAGACTTGTCCTAAGCTTCTCCTCATATCTGTCCAATATTTTTAGCACATCAGAAAGGGAAGGAATCCATTTTGGGCGAATGCTTGACATTATTTCAAGCCAAGCCTGTTCGACTACCATTTGAGGGTATCGAGATATTTCGCCAGCCCAAAAATCTATTTGATGCTCATTTAGAGGAAGCTCGTGTACATCAATCATGTTACATATATATTTATCAGCAACTTCCATTTTAGTTAGTTTATGCATATTTACTCCTAAATTTGTTAAGCGCATCTTTGCCGTGAGACTTAGAGCCACCTCTCGGCATTTTTGCGAGAATATTTTCAAATTTCATCATTCCATTTTTAGATTGCCTTCGAATACCCGACAATGATTGACAATTTTGACTCCAAAACTCATCATTCACAGCCCACAACACTGCTTTTCGAACAGTGTCTACGTCATAACCATCAAGATTCACCAGCTTGCCGACCTCAATAGCACCCATTAGCACCGTATTTTTAAGATTACCATTGAGATGTTTGGCTTTGGGGTGAACCTTTTTAGCCCGCATGTGAAAGTCTTTAGATATTTCAATATATTCATCGTCTACCTTCGCTGTAGGAACATCCCGACTTTCTTTTTTCTTCTTTGGTTTTATTGGTTGTTGGACTTCCTTCTTTTTATAAGTTGGTTCGAGGACGATTTCTTTTCCCCGACTCCACGCATGCACAATCTCGTCACCATTATACTCGGTTTCACTTAAAAATAATCCCAACTTATGAACACAATCTTCCTTGCTGTCACAATCAGGTATATTGTCCAACTGATTCAACCAGCTTTTTAGAACACGAGCCTGCTTGGGTTTAGCACTATATTTATACCAGTTGGGGAGATAGATAACATTAACATCTTTGTGAACAGAAACCATTTCGCGGGCAAGTAGTTCACCCATTGCTTTTTGGATGTCATCCACATCCCATCTCATTTCATCCATTATATATCCAGTCCCTATTCTATATATAGCAGGCAATCCAGTATTATGGGGGCCAGTGAGTAGGAATAGCCAAAGCAGTTTCCCGCGATTTGACAACTCTCTAAAATCTTTACTCCCCCATATTCGTTGGTCTACTTCATTATATCTTGCCATTCTCCGATGCTTTCTTGATTTTTTGGTATGTGGTTCTCAGTTTATAAATTACCCTTCTAAATTCACGAGGGGGTATTTCCCAAAGGGGGCGATGTCCAACTATAGCTTTTTTAATATTTATCACTTTTTCAAAACCGCTGTTGTTAAAACCAACCCCCTCTGGAAAATCTAACTGAGCCTTAGCAAAACTGCTCACGCAATCATTCCAATCTTTTGAATCAGAATAGTCACACGCAGATTTCATGTACCTATTATTCTTGTCCCACTTCACCGCTTGCTAAAACCTCTCGCTCCTTTATGGCTTGCTTTAAATTTGATATTTGTTTTGATGCCTTCCCCTCTGTTGCCTTATCGGTCTTCATCCAACTCATCACTTTAATTCTCTCTTCACTCGTTATGCATTCATTCTGTAGGAGTTTTTCAACCATTATGATTTGTTCTGGGCGAATCATCCCTTCTAAAGCTGGTGGCATCTTAGTTTTCTTCTTCACAGGAGAAGAGGGCTTAGCTTTCTTCTTCGCAGAGGAATGTTTAGCACCGTTCAACGGTGGCTCTGCGTTAGGCAAATCCTCGCCAGCATAAATATATAGTCCCAATCCGTGAAGTGCTATTGCTTTTGCTAAACATCTTTGGATAGATGTGTTTATCTCAAAAGCGTTTGGTTTCTCTATAGTTTTATTATAACTATCTAATACAGGATGTACTTGTGTTCTATCAACACCATTAACCGATACTGTCACTTGAACGAAACAACCTGCTTCTGTTTGCATATATGGTTGACGGCTTACTCCATCATAACCCCATTCATGGATAACCCATGTGGCATCGGGGGCAACTTGAAGTAATTCACGAACAGCCCAAGCCCAACTAAGGTATGTAAACCGTCCCTTTTTTTCAGTGTACTCGTTAACATTCAAATCATTTAATTGTTCAAATGTTGATTTCTTTTTTGCTGGCATTATTTTATCTCCAATCGTGTATTTTTTATCAAACTACATCCATCTACATCTTTACCATTAACCATATCTTTCTTAATGGCTGTTTTGTCGGGTGCAATAGTGGTCTTTGACCGAAAATACTTTTCGGGCAGAATATCCTCGTTGACTATATCCACTTTCGGTGGGTTATCTTTGACCGAAATAACGAATTCGGGCAATTCGATTTTTTTTATGCCAGCGTTTAGCATATTGGTTTTAATATATTTTGTTATACGGTCAATTTTTCTATCCAGAACTAACCGTCTTTGCGCGATTTGTCCTTCTGCTCGTTTCATTGCAGAAGAAGTGCTTTCAAGGGTTCTAATGAACGCAGACACATTGCCCGCCTTAACTTCTAAAGTGCCTTTCAGCGCATCAAGTGTATCTACCACAGCATCATCTTCCAAATCAACAAGTTCAGCTAAAGCTAACTTGTATTCATTACTGATTTCAAAGAGCGTTGGTAGTTTCATTGTTTTACTCATACTCTATTTCTCCGTTTTGTTTTTAGGTTTAGGTTTCAGAAATTTTTGTTTTTTTAAGTTTATGCTGTTTTGACACGATTTTTCTCCCAGACATATTTTAAGTCCATTTTTGAAATTCGATAGCTTCCACCTATACGCGATGCGGGTATATCACCTGTATGTATTAATTCCATTACATTGCGGTAGGAGAATCGAAGGAATAAAGCGACTTCCCTCGGTGTCAAAATATCTTCCGTCGGAATAATGTCGTTATTTAATTTTTTGCTTACTTTTTTCAATTTTATCCTGTAATTTATGTTGCTTTTTGTTCGATTGGTGGAAAGTAAAGTAAACTTGCTAACCAATCATGAAGAAACTAAACATAAATGAATTATGATGCAAGAAAATAATATGAAATTTCTAAACAAAGCTGAACAAACTCTCGAAGAATTCAAACTTTTTATGGGATTTAATAGTGATAGCGATATATCGACTTTTTTCAAGATAGGAAGAAGCGCGGTTAGTCAATGGAAGGCTAAGGATAAGATTCCAAGAACAAAATTATATAAAATGCAAAAATTAATGGCTTCTGAGGTTACATTAACTAATGATATTGAGATTGATACGGCAGATGGCACATTAATAAAAGAAGGGGAAAAATATAAAATGCCAATACAAGCCGAACGAATAATTGAAAACCAACTTGAACAGATAGATGAACTTAAAGAAAAGGTTGCTCAGTTAAAAAAGGGGGGAATAAGCTATCAACCTCATCCAGAAGCGTTTAATGCTGTTGCTGATGGTCTTGAAAATATTACCAAGCAATGGAATTGGGCGTTCTATCATAATTCCAAGCCAATGTCATGTTCTCGTGATGATACAATCCGTGCCATCAATCCTGCATTAGAAAAAATTATTGAATGGACTGAGGATGAACTGCGAGGTAAATCAATATTGGATTTAGTTCATAAAGATGATAAAGAAGCTGTCATTCAAGCATTATCTAAAGTAAATAGAGATTTGTCCATCAGAGTAAAAAAGAAAAATGGAAATTATTGTTTAATGCACGTAGTGGCGAAAGAGTTCGGGACAAATGGTAAGAGGTATTCTATCGGTCTTCTGACTTGCGTTGAAAAAGATTGTCCAGATTGTGATAGTGAAAATTAGAATTTTATTTAACAGCTTGTTTAATAAGCTATTAAACTGGTATAGGTATAGGTATAGGTATAGGTATTATATAAAGATAAGATGAGTAGATTATATAGAAGGGGAGATTCTCCATATTGGTGGTATACGGTAGGAAGCGGAAGAAAACGACTCCAAAAAAGTACAGGCACATCCATGAAGCGCGTTGCGGAAAAGATACGCCAACGGTGGGACGAAGAATATATACTTTCAAAACATGGAATATCTATAAAACAGATTTCCATACAGGATTTGCAGTTCAAATACTTAAAATTAATGGAATCAAGAAAGAATAAAAGCTGGTATAGGCGAATAAGGTCAGCTACACAGCATTTTGTGGATTTGTATGGTGACTTTAATGTGTCAGAAATAAAAACCCCAGAAATAGAGGAATATATAACGCATAGGATTGAAAAGGGGGACACACACAGCAATCAGTTTGGTCGCTCAACTAAAATAAACGGTGGTGTTGCTCCAAAAACAATAAGGGAAGAGGTTAAAATCCTTAGCAACATGTTTGAATATTCAATTAATCACAGTCACAGCAGAGATAACCCATGTAAAAGTAAAAGTATTGTCCTGCCAGCTTTGAGGATGACTAAGCCCAGAAAAAATATACCTGTAAATCTCCTGCTAAAAGCTATAAAGCATGCTAAACGAGAGGATGATGCTATCTTTTGGTCTATACTTTTTTATACGGGGATGCGAACGGGTGATGCTGGGAACCTGACAAAAATAGAGATAAAAAAAGACAGAATTGAAAAAAGTCAAAACAAAACGGGTGCTAAAGTTGTAATTCCACTTCATAAGAAGCTAAAACAATATAATTTAGTAGGAATGATGACAAAAACTAAACCAACAAACAGTAGGGTTCGTTTCCAGAAAATTGTGGGGACAGAATACGACTTGCACAGCATAAGACATACGTTTGCTTCTGAGCTATCAAGGATTGGGGCAAGTGCTTTAGAAGTCAGCGCACTGTTGGGGCATTCTTCTAAATCTGTTACTGAAGATTATGTTCATCATAATTTTAGTAAGCTACAAAACCTAATAAACAAAATAAAATAAAGTTTTTTGTAAAACGTAACATATTTGTAACGTAAAAATGTTACATACGAGGACAAATATTCATCAATTTTCATATAAATCAAAACCCCCTATACAGTAAAATACAGAGGGTTTATTGAGTGTAGCGGGGAACGGATTCGAACCGCTGACCTTCGGGTTATGAGAACCACAATGTCATTGATATACCGCCACTTACAGAAGCCTGTAACAACTCTGTAATATTTTAGCTCTCCATTATTTCGTTAGAAGCTAAAAACTTTTCAATGCTCCCTTTTCCACCAGCATTATAATATTTTAGCCAATACTCAGCTTGTGCTTTGTTTTTTCCACTACTTGGGAGTGGTTTGGGGATACGATAATATACAAGCCTCGCCATGCAAATAGCAAAGGCAATGTTTGTAACCAACAGTTCATGGCACTCAGCTTCTGAAGGCAATTTTACGGTATAAACCTCTGGGATATTGCATGCTTTTACAATAGCCGTTCTTTTCTCGGGTCTATAAAGCAAGTAATTGCTAAAAATATCTTCTGCTGTTTTTGGTTCGACTTGCCAATAACTGCAAGCTGGGCCTGACGGATACTGTTTTAAAGCAGTATACCCACTTTCAACAAAACCTGTTTTTAATAAAATCTCAACAGCCTCTGGGCTGTAAAGCTTAGCACCAACGCGTGCTAAAACATCACTTATTATATCGCGTAGCTGTTTTATCAGTCGATTCATATTGTTTTCCTCTATAGATTGCTTTCCCCTCATAAATACCAACAGTATCTATTTGGAAGTTTTCTTCATCATATTCTACTACACCAAAGCCTTGTTGCCAATTATGTCTGGCACTACCAGATGGCACAATCCCATCAATTCGAGCAACGGTTCCTAAGGAAACGGCTTGGTAAAATTTTGGTCTCCCCTGAGTCCAAATTGTTTTGTGGGCCATCTCTAATCTATGGACATGCCCCATGATAGTGCTAATCCTTGCATCATTTAGCATCTTTGATACAGATTGCCCGCTCTTAGCACCAACTTTATGACCATGTATACATACGAGATTGTTGTTGATATAAAATTCCCCAGAAGGATACCCGCCCACATATTCCACACCCATTTTGTGTAAACCGAGCAAATAAGGTATTGACAAAACAGGGGGGACATCTGGTTCGTTGGCAGGTCTTATCCCGTATGATTGAACCGTATTTTTTATAGTGGCATCCATCATTCGTTTTTCATGATTCCCCTCAATGTAAACCATTTCTTTGCAATATGGACGTATGGATGCTATCCAGCTTGACAGCCAATCAAGGCTCGATTGAGTCGTAAACGCAAATTCTGGTGAATGTATAAAATGAGTAGACCAATCAGGTAAGTCAAGCATGTCTCCCAGCAAAATAACCCTATTTGGTTTTGTTTCCTTTATAACTTCGCTTATTATCCCAATAGCCGAAATATCATGGAGTGGTTGCATTTCCCCGCTCTGAAAATCGCGCTTAAAGCCCACCTGAGCATCGGGAACAACGATATCGACGTTCCTTTTTCTTTTTGGGATTTTTATATTAAACTTTATAGTGTCAACATTCGCACCCTGAACGGGGGGAAATGTACACTTTATTGGTTCTCTTCTGACTAAAGTTGCTCTCGCCTGATAATTGGTATGCACGTTCCACGCAATGCGCCCATCAATTTCCTCTTTGGCTGAAACGTCCCATTGATTCACGCGAAAATTATTTACTTCCCAGATATTTGCATCTATGCTAAACTTAGCAAGCAGTGTCTCAAGAGTTGGTGCTTTACCGTCGGTAAAATCCCCCTCTAATATCGCATAATTGTCTTTCTCTGAGAATGAAGAGGCTGTTCTATTATTGCTTTTGCAATTAACTGTATTGTGTTCAGATTTATCTACCTTGACATGTCCAAGTCGCACTTGCTTTCTAACCATATCCAATGTGCGAGTATGCCCAAATTCTTCTGTCAATGTTTCTGCCGTCTCCCTGTAAGTATTTCCCTCACTTAGCAGGGCCTCGGCTCTCAGGCGCTCTGCGCCAGTCCATCGCCGTTGATACATAAATATGTACTAATTAAGCTTCTTTTTTACTTCTTTAATCCAAACATCGTCTAATGTATTTTTTGTGGATTTAACAAAGTGTTCCGCAACGGTTATAAATACTTTTGTTAGCACCTTTTCACTTAGCATGCTTTTTAACCCCAGTATATATAGCTTTCTCAAAACAGGCACATACCAGCCACCAGCCAATGCCAATATAGAGCCAACAGCTATTTGCCAATTATCATTTATCCATTCCATTTTATCATCCCTCTGTTTTTTTACATGATTCCTAATCTAATTAAAGCCCCAATGACTCCAATCCCACTAATTATCCCGTACATCCAAAATATACTGCTCGTATTTTTACGGACTCTTCCATTTTGCTCACGCACTAAAATCTTAATTTCATCAGTAGTTTCTTTAATGTGGCTAATATCCGAATTTTGTTTAGCATTCATTATAGTCAATTCCTCCAGTCTTGCCTCGACTCCGCCTCTCCAACCTTCAATCTGTTCTCGGTTCATCATTCTTTCCACTTTTTGTCTATTGTTTCTTTTAACGAACTAACTTTATCAATCAACTTGACAATTATATCATACTGAGTTTTTAGCTCCCCACTTAAATCTTTTGTGAGATATTTGAATAACATATACAGAAGTACAAAGACTAATGCCGTTGCACTCAGTTCAGTTAGCATCTCTAAATTCATTTTATCCTCATTTGTATCTTCAATGCGATTATAACAAAGCAAAGCACAATCCCAACAGTCACCATATTCCCCTTAACCATTGCGAATAAAACATTATTATCTGCCACGATAGTCATTATAACAAGTATGAGAATTATCTGTAAGATTTTAATTAAAAATTCCACTTTTTTAATACTTCGTTCCCCAAGATTTCTTTCTCTCTGGTGTATCTTTTCTCACAGTTCCTGTGTGGGTAGTACCACTAACCCCTTTA
>Ga0080013_1004925_pt1 | contig 12813 bp, 27 predicted proteins | sample ETNvirenome_6_85_FD_69236 | JGI IMG/M metagenome (GOLD analysis project Ga0080013, IMG submission 69236) | Marine viral communities from the Pacific Ocean - ETNP_6_85 (SPADES assembly) (version 2) | ecosystem: Environmental > Aquatic > Marine > Oceanic | place: Pacific Ocean | collected 2013-06-19 | reverse complement strand
CTGAGCCACCTCATCAAGTACAACTCCATCAATGTATAAGCCACGAAGGGAGTCTGGTCTTTCACATCCTAAAAGCTGTATTCTTGCACCATTAGGTAAATCTGCTCTAAGCTCAGTTTCGTGGTAGGTAACATTTGGAAGAACATTCGTATATTCTTTCAAATAATCCCAAGCAGTCCTTTTTGCCATACTGTATGTCGGACAGAGATAATAGTATCTAGGTCTTGACAATGTATTCTGCATTGCTTTTTTAAGTAACTCATTAATACATAAAACAGTCTTGCCAAATCGTCTATGACAGACAAGGACATTAAATCTTTTTAAATTCTTATGGACTTCTTTTTGATGTTCTCTAGGTTTGTAAGGTATGACAATTTTCATATTGTATTTGCCATTCTTTTTTTTGCAATTTCAAAATATGTTTTATCTTTTTCAATGCCAATAAAATTCCTGTTTAGGTTTTGACAAGCAACCCCAGTTGAGCCACTTCCCATTGTAAAATCCAGAACTGTATCGTTTTCGTTAGTGTAGGTTTTGATTAAGTATTCTAATAAAGCGACTGGCTTTTGTGTTGAATGCAAAGATGGTCTATCTTTTGAAAAATTTAAAATATTTCTAGGATAATTTGTATATTCTTGAAAATATTTTTTTAATCTTTGACCTCCTCCAATATTGTCAGATATTTTTGATCCCTGTTTTGTTATTTTATTTAATTTTTTTAAATTTTGTGGTTTATATATTTTAGAGTTAAATATAATTATATTTTCTACAATTCTTAAAGGTTGTTTTTTTGCCATCATTTGATTTGCAAAAGATTTTTTATTCCAAACCCAATCATATTTATAATTGTTTATATTTGATGTTCTTAAAAAACTACTAAATGGCTCACTACCAAATAAGGCTATGCAACCATTATCTTTAATAATTCTTTTAAGCTCATTCCACATTGGCTCGAAGGGAATAATGCTATCCCACTTACAAGCTGTCGTTCCATAAGGGATATCAGTTAGAATATGGTCTATGCTTTTGTCTGGTAATGTAGGTAGTATATCAAGACAATCTCCTAAATGTATCAAGCATCCTTACTCTCTTGCTCTAAAATATCTTTCATACTGGCAACATCATTTCCTTTAACAACACCTTTTCCTGCTGTGTCTGGAAGTTGTGTTTTTTGATCTAAAGCCATTACTAATAGCTTAAAGGGATTTTCTGATTTTTTTCGTGAATATTTTTTTGTGCTTTTTTTAACTTTCATTTTATATTTCGGTGTTCGTAAATCTCTGGCTATTGGATTTTGTTTCATAAAAAATTCGTAAGAGGTTTGTATTGTTTTGAAATGACTCCCCATTGCAATTGCTCGAAGCCGATGGGGTGCTTAAAAATATAATTTAATAATCCCAAATCAAAAATACCTGGAAGCTGACCAATATCTGACCAGTTCAGCAATAAACCAAGTAGTTCCTCACTTAATATACTAGGTAATATAATAAATTATTTATTTATTTAAAATTTTATTAGATTTTAATTAAAAAAATATATTTTTCACACGAGAAGTGTGGAAAAGAAAAGATCTTTTTCGTAAGTATTTATTCTATTCCCTACCTTTTCTATCTATCCCTATCCATATCAAACCTTAACTAACCTCTAGTTTCATACTATATTCGTCTATATTTAATCACTAGCCCAACTAATCTCTATCTTCTTATCATCTGCATCAGTAATGCTTAAAGTTTGTTTCTCAGTACCATATTGCTTCGGAGCTAACTTACCTGCCTGCCATTGAATGTTCTTAGAGTATATCTCTAACAGTTTAACTTCTGCCATTGGTATATTCTTTTTATCCAGAGCATTCTCTATCTTCTCATCTACTTTACTAATCAGCATCTCTATCCCTGCCTCTTTAGCTTTGTAGTAAGCATCTCGCAGCTTATCATCTTTATCCATCCATGTTCTCCAACTAGGATAAGTAATACCAGATTGCATCGTTGCGTGTTTAATGCCAATGCCTTGAGATAAGAGTGTCAGTACATCCTTAACGATTGTTTTAGAATACTTAGATGGTCTGCCCTTCTTTACTGTTACTTCATTCATTAGTGTATTGTAACTGTTGTATCATTTGTTAATGCAAATGGATCTATCTCGTTACCCTTTTTAAATGCTTCAGCAAAGTCCATAGCTTCCTGCTCGGTTTCAAAGTTGTTAAAGCGAATAATGATCTCTGACTTCTTTGTCTCTGGATTTTTGACCATAAACATCGAGCAATTAAGATCGTCTAATAATTTGTTCATATAATAAATATCGTATGTCTGTTGCTGTTAAGTAATGCGTGTGTTGTTTTATATCTTTAAATATCTTGATAATATAACCTGGTTGTAGATCTGCATAAGAACATACTAAGAAAAAGTCTTTGCTCCCAATCCATTCTTTTGCTTCAATCTCATATTGTCTATTCAATCTACTTTGCCATTGAAATTTGCCGAGAGCATCAGTTAATCCGAGCAACAAACAAGATTTCCATAGTTCTTGTTCTTGCATAAAAAAAAGCCATTCTAATAAATGGCTATAAAAGTTTTCGTAATTTAAGTGATTATATTAATTTCTATAGATTTACTAATCGTTTGTTAATAGACACAAACATAGAACTTAAAAAAGTAAGGGCAAATTTCTCTGCCCTTATATATTTATATATGTTTAGTTATCGTTGTGTAATTTAATTGTGAAAATGTTTTGTCATTATCTAAATCTTTCAAAGCTAATAAAAAATTAATTTTAGATTGTTTAGATTTAGAGTTCCAAAATTTCATCCAATCGTCTGAAAGATCAGTTTTCATAACTTCTTCACATTGTTTTAATGTTTTATCATTTATTTTATTCATAACATACATATAACAATCAGTAATAATAATTTGTATGGGAATGATTGACCATAAATTCCCTGTGTTTTTTGTTTGTTTTAAGCCATTTATAAATCAAATAACTCAATTAATTTATCAAGTGCAGATCTTAATTCATCCATTCTTTTCCTAGCAGGATTACCTTCTATAATTACATACCATAAGATCTTGCTGTGATTACCTATCTCTTTATCAATAAAACGAAATTCACTTTTGGCATCAAAGTTTTGAACAAGAAACTCCTCTTTGGTACTGTTACCTAAATTTTCTTTTAAACTAGATGTGAGCTTCTGTCTTATTCCTGCTGCTTCAAACTTCTGTTCATATTTCTGCCCTGCCCAATATCTTTTGCTGTTATGTTCTCTGTTATGTATATCCAGTAAGTTCCTGGCATAATAGTTATCTAATACTGATTTGTGTTCTTTCTCTAAGTGTCTATCCTGTCCATAAGCTACAAGTCTAAGCCTAGATCCATCAACTTTTCTAACAAAAGTATTTGATTTATCATCTCTAATTAATTCTTGTCCACCAAGATCAATAGTATGCTTATCTTTTTTCTTTTTCTTTACCAAGCCTTGAACTCTTCTTCTGTTATTAAGTTTTCTTTTCTCATCTGACGCACCATATCGTCAGAAATTGATGTACTTCTAATGCCTTTTTTTACAAAACCGACATAATCTTTATGTGATTTTTTAGGTTGAACACCAAAATTATTTGTTTCTTTTTTACTTGGTAATTCTTCTTCCCATCTTTCGTGATTTAACCATGTTGCAAAATGTGGAATAAATTTAGGATCATCTGCTTGTGAACATAAAGCATTATATTTTTCTACTAATATTTCTGGTTTTATCTCTCTGGCTTTTCTTAACCAAAATTTTAAACCTTCACTCTTTGATCCTCGCTTAATTGATAACTTTTCCCATATATTATTATATATAGATATAGATTCAGAATCAGATACTTTGCTAGAGTTTTGCTTGGCTTTTGCTAGACCACCTTTTTTCCCTGTTTCTTGCCTAATTTTAACAATATCAACCTTATCTTCTCGCCTTTTTTTCTGTACCAATTGATGATAACGACCATCAACCAGTGCAAGTTTGTGCGTTATAACCCACATTAGATCTTCCCTCTGATGCTGCACTACCTCTGCATCTTCTGATGGATCAGCAACCATTCTAAAAATATAATTAAAATCATTTGGTAAGCCTTTTCCATTAGCTGTTCCAAGATGAGTATATAAACGAATATATAATCCTTCTTGTTGAGCTGTCATACCAGAGCAACCCATTCTCCAGTCAGCATAATAAAAATCTTGATAAGGAAATTTTATCTCATCATTCACAAGGCACTTCCTTTAAAATAATGATTGATCTTTTCTTGTAATTAGCTTTTGCGAGGTATTGCTTTTGAACTAAAGCATCAACAATGACATATCCTGCACTTGTAGTTGTATAGCCAAGTCCTGTTTGTATATCTCTATATGATGGAGATTTATTGTTCTTTTGATAGTATTTTTGTATGAATTGTTGTGTTTTTAACTGTGGTATTGTTAAATTTTCTGCCAATTCCATAGTTTTTTTACATAAATTACATTTAATTATCATTATTTTGTTTATTAATTAATATTTTTATATTTTGCAAATATTATATTTATTTAATATTTATTTGACATATCATCATTTATTTTATAATTAGCAATATTAGGAAATTTTAAGAAAATTATTGAAATAAAGAGAAAAGTGAGTACATTATGCCAATAAAAATGAATGACGCATTAATTAAACAAATTAATATAGCTAAGATAAAAAACCACGATTTAATATCAAAAGGCACAGGTATTGATAAATCAACAATATCTTTACACTTAAATTCTAAAAGACCATTATCTATAGAACACGCTAAAGAATATGCTAAATATTTAAACATACCATTAATTAAAGTTATTGATGATTCAATAGTTAAATACCGAGTGGTTAAATATATAGATCCACTAGGAGAAGTGCATAATCCTAATGAAGATGAATTTGATGTTATTATTGCACCTAATGAATTAACAAAAATAGAACAATATTGTATTTATGATAAAGAAAAAAATACTATATATTGGTATGATCCAAAAATAACTTGCAAAGAAGTAAATGTTATTGGAAAATATACTTTTATAAAATCAAAAGATAAATCATATCTAGGTGTTGTTTTAAAAGAAAATAAAGGAACAGTTACTTTTGTCAATCGTCATACAAATAAAACAATAACTGTTCAATGTGCTAACTGTCACCCAATGACAGCTATAACTTTCTGTGATTTCGCTACGCATACTAAAGTTGAAAATTCACTTTAATTAAATATTTTCCACATTTATTTTTATTTTTTTAGTATATTTCCTGCCATTAAATTATTTATTTCTACTATTTGCAATTTTTTGTTGCAATTTACAATAATTTCTACTATTTGTCATTTATCAATACATAAGTTGCTCCTTATGTTTTGGTTGTAAATAACTGGCTAGGTGGCATTTGATGAGCAAGTGCCACCATTACACCAGAGAAGGAGTTGTATGTTACATCTTGCAGAAAATAACATTACTCCAGAGGATGATAATAAATCTTCTGTTATAAATTTCATATCTAAAAAAAATATTATTTGCACAAAACAAGACTGGATTAATATGGATAGAGAGGAAGCTGTCCAAAAGGATTGTGCAGAAAGAAAAAAATTATCAAATCCACTTGGCAACAACAGTAAGTATGTCTGGTTTGGCATAGGTGTTGCTTCAACTAAACACATTACAAATTTTAAGTTTCCATCATTAGCAAAAATTTTTAATTAATGATGCGAATAGTGGCTGTGTTAAAAAAAATATTTTCATACTTCCTCCCAAAGAATGAAAGCACAGCCACTTACATAAAGGTTTATTGGGAAGCAGAAGAACATAAAATAAAGGTTAAAAATGCCAACAGGTAATTACGAAATACAAGGTAAAAAATTACCAAGTGCAACACAAGTTATAGGAAGATTTAAGAATGCCATAGGTCTTATCATTTGGTCAAACCAATTAGGTTTAAAAGGATTAAATTATTTTGATGAACTAAAAAAAGCAGGAGATACAGGAACAAAATTACATGATTTAGCTGAACTTTTTATATTAAAAAAAGAATATGAATTGCCAGACGATCCTATTGCTATTCATTGCTTTCAACAATTTATCGAATGGTGGAAAAGTTTAGATTGTGAAGTTATTTGGACTGAGAAAAAATATACAAGCAAGAAATTAAATGTTGGTGGTTGTCCAGATTTATTAGTGAAGAAAGATGGCAAATATATTCTTGTTGATTTTAAAACTTCAAAAGCAGTCTATTCCGATATGCTTATTCAACTGTCTTGCTATGCAGAATTAATAAAAGAAAATGATGGTATAGAAATAGATAGAGCAGTCATAGTACGATTTCCAAAAGATGATGATGAAACTGAAATAAAGAAATTTTTTAAAGATGATCTTGCTGTTGGTCTAAAGCAATTTAAACTTCTTAGAAAAGCATTTGATTTAGATAAAGACCTTAACAAAATATTAAAAGGAAAAAAATAATGGGCGATGAATATGAAGATGAAGTTATAGAACAAAGCATTAATCCTATGCCTAAAAGTATAGCCACAGCAATTAATGAAATAATGCTTAAATTACAAAAGCCATTAGAACATGATGCTGAGAATAAATTTCAAAAATATAAATACACAAGCATTGATGGTTTTTTAAAACAAGTACATCCTGTTTGTGCTGAAGCAGGATTAATAATCGTACCACATGAACAATCAAGTGAGATTAGTCCATCTGGAAAAAATTTAACAGTTGTTTATCAATATATCTTAATTCACAAAGAAGGCGATACATGGGATTTTCCAACAACTAAACATATTGTCGTACCATTTGGTAATGGAACAGCAATGGGTACTGCCCAGTCTTATGCACTAAAACAATTTATGCGTTCTTTGTTCCAATTAAGTACAGGAGAACAAGATGATTTAGATGCTTTAGAGCAACCAAAAACTAGCCAGAAGAAAAAGAAAAAGAGTGAGGATTTACTATGAGTGAAGAAAAAAAGTTAGTTGAAGGATTATATCCGAAAGAAGGCAAAGTTGATTTTGTTAAATGTCAGCTATCAATAAAGAAAGATCAATTTACTAATTGGTACAAAAAGAAATTAGAAAACAAAGATGAAGAATGGATTAACATTGATGTTTTAGTTTCTAAACAAGGAAAATGGTATTGTGCAGAAAATACTTTTAAACCAAAACCTAATGCACAAGCTGAAGGCAATGATGCAGAGGATATCCCTTTTTAATGTTTGAACAATTTTCAAAAGAAGAGGTTAGGATTTTAAAAAAGATTTGTGAAAATCCTATTTTTAAACAATCACGACCTCTTCATGTAGAAAAAATTACAGACATGAAAAAATTAAAATTTTTGATATGTGAAAAATACGACATCAAATTAATACATTTAGAGGGCATAAATAAAGATGCAACAAATGTAAAAGCTAGAAAAGAATTTATTAATATTGCTTACAAAGAACTTGGTAAAACAGTTAATCAAATAGCTGCTTCAATAAATAAAACTCATGCAAATATATATTATCATTTAAAAAAACCATCGCCAGAAACAGATGCTTTGTTGCAAACTTTTAACGATAGTAACGAATGATAATATTAATTTTAGAAATTTTACAGTTATCATTTTTAATTATTATTGCTTTTATGGTTTGGAGAATTGGAGATAATTTATTTAATGGTAAATAAACATTTAAAAATTTTTGATGATTTCTGGTTGCCAGAATTAACTATTGCTCAAACTTATCAATGTGCTGTTTGTAATAGTTGGTATGGAACTGACATACATCATCTATCTGCAAAGCAATCTGGTGGTAGTAAATGTAAAGATTATATTGAAAATTTAGTTTGTCTCTGTCGTTCCTGCCATACCAAATGCCATTCCGATAAAAATTATAATTTAAAAGCCAGAATAATTAACCTTGAAAATATTGCTGATAAACTAAAGGATGAACTAGATGGATAAAGGTATAAAAAAATATGATCCTCATGCAATTGCTGAAACAAAAATGGAAGCAATTATTAATTACAGAGAAGCTAGAAGAATGTTTAACTCTTTAACTAGAATTAAAGATGAAAAAGAAAAAGCTAGATATTTACATTATCGTTTTTTAACTAATGAAAAACATAGTGTAGAAGATGCAAAAGCTAAAGCAAGAATAGATTCAGAAGTAACAGAAGTAAACATCAAGTTAGAACAAGCTGAAAAATTAATGGATGAATCATTTGCACAGCTTGATCGCATCACAACAAAATTAGAATTAATTAGTGATAGTAATGCCACAGCCAGAGCAGAAATGAAACTCGGTGGTTTCGTTACATGATAGAAACTTTTGCTAGAGATTTAGAAGCAGGTAATTCTGTTGAAAATATTGTTTTAAATCTTATTAAGCCAAAATATCCATGTGCAACTTTAATTAAAGGATATTTCCCAGATTATGACATTTGGATTCCAGAAATTTGCAAAAGTGTAGAAGTTAAATCAGATCAGAAAAGCCAACACACAGGGAACATATTAATTGAAGTAGAAATGTTTGATAAACCATCTGCCTTGTTTCATACTAAAGCAGATTATTGGGTTATCTTTGATGGATTTGATTTCTTATGGACTACTCCTAAAAAAATATTTGAATGTATAGTTTTTAATAAACTACAATATGCTGAATTTGTTGGTCGAGGAGATACAGTATCTAAAAAAGCATTTTTAATTAAGAAAGATTTATTAAGCCAGTATTTAATAAGCAGAGGAAAATTTAATGAGTGAAAAAAAACATAATAAAAAATTTAATATTGAGGTTACTTATGATGATGATTTTATGGAGGTTATTAATCTAACTTATTCATCAGAATTTAAAGATTTAAACTTTTTAGCACAAGCTGATATTTTAAAAGATGTTACACATCTTACAGAAACAGAAAGAAATAAATCATTTAATAAATATTCTAATTCTTTGAAAAACAAAAATGAGTAAAGAAATAATTAGAATTATACAAAACGATGAGGGTGGAGAAAATCCTAAAACCAAACTTCCAGAAAAACCATTATGGGAGTTAGTGTTTGAAGATAATACTATTAGAGTATTAGGTAAACCTAAAATGGAAGAGTATTTAAGTAAAGCCTATGAGAATACAGTCCATCATTTTACTAGAAGAACATCTTTATTAAGAGATCAAAGAAAAATTATTCAATGGTGTGTAGTCTTTAGTGATTATTCTGATGTGCTGCTTAGTAGTTCCGAGCTTTGTAAAAAAATAATGCTTGGACATCAAAGAAAAGATGAAGAAAAATATTTATCTTTAGATGAGTCATTGGCTAGAAAAAATGCTCCACAAAATGAAGTATTGTTTCATCCTGCAAAAACTACACCCTACCCACACTTAACGAAAGATAGAGAGGAATTAGATAGATTAAGATTAAAAGCCATTGAGGATGCTAAAAATGAGGAAGAAAATAAAGATATTGTGCAAGGAGAATACTAATGTTAGCAGAAAAAAAACCACTAGAGCCATTATATACTCGTAAAGATTTGGCTGAATTATTCAATATTTCAACAAGAACTTTACAAAAGAGATTAGATGAACTATTTATCAAACATCCCAATTTTGATTGTTTATCTCGTTTCATAGGTAAGAAACAATTTTTTACCTACAATGACATTGAGGAGATAAAACAGTTATGCTTACCATCTTTAAAAGAAAAGAAAGTCAATTCTGGCAAATCAGAGGTACAGTAAGAGTTGGCAGAAAAGTTAAAACAATAACAAAAGAATCAACTGGTACGACAAACAAAGCTGAAGCCAGAAGAATTTGTGATATGCGACACGATCAGATTAAAGAGTCTTTTCTTGCTGTCTTAGATATGACATGGGAAGAATGTTTTGAAAGAATGTTAGAAAATCCAAAGCATCATCCATCAAAAGAAAGAATGTCTATATTTGAAAGAGTAAGAAAACTTGCAGGTAAATATGAGTTAAATGAATTTAACGATGATTTAATATTTCGTTTAGCTTATGAACAGCATCCAGTTTTAAAACAATGGAAGGGTAAAAAACTAAGAGATTTACCTTATGCTGAAAGACAATTAGCTTCTTCTAAGAACAATACAGCTAATGCTTGTTTTATTTTACCAATATCAAAAGTGCTGCATTATGGAGCAAAACAAGGATGGTGTAATGATCCAACTATTGAACATTTTGAAGTATTAAATGCTAGAGCAAGACATAAAGAAATATTTTCTATTGAAGATGTAAAAGCAATAGAAGAAAAATGTACTGATGAGCATATTAAATTTTTATTTATTTTTTTAATTTATTCTGGTTGCAGAATATCAGAAGCTCTTAATATGAATTGGAAAGAAACAAATCCAGAAAATGATGATAGACCTATGATAGATCTTGAAAAAGATGAATTAAATATTTTTATGTTTAAGACGCAAGAATGGATTACTAAACCAATGCACAAAAAAATAAGAGAATATTTAGAAAAAATTAATTATAGAGAAGAAAAATTATTTGAATGGAATAATTTACACGATAGACAAAATAATCCTTCTGGTATTCCTACCAGGTGGTGGACTATGTGCCAACAAGCAGGAGTTAAATATAAAAATCGTCATGCGTGTAGGCATACTCACGCAAGTTGGTTAGGGAAAAAAGCATCGTTACAATCTTTAATGACTGCTGTTGGTTGGAAGAGTTCTAAAGTTGCACTTGGTTATGTTAAAACTGATAAGGATGAAGTTAAACAAATGATAAATGGTTTACCAGAATAAGATATTTTTTGACCATTTAATGACCACTCTAAAAAATTAATTTAAAAAATGGCTGTTTTCTGGGGTAAAATAGGTAACGATTATGCTTGATATACTTGGTGTCATAAGGTATTTATATATCTATAATGAGAAAAAACAAGAAAAATTGGGAAATTTTTAGCAAGAGTGTGAAGAATAATGCAATAGTATGCGACCATATTCCGACCACTCCTGCTCTCATTATGACCACTCATAAGGAGAAAAAAATGATTACATTTACTGATAAAGAAAGACAATTAGCACAGATTTTTATTAATGATACTGATGGAAGTAATTCAGTTATTTTTTATAATCCTAAAGAATTAGGTTGGGATGAGAATACTACTAAAGGTGTTTTTGCATCTTTAGTTAAAAAAGAGATTATCTATCCAGACCATGATACAGGTATAGATATTCATGTAGTGCATTATTGGATGGTTGATGTTGAAACTGATGATGCAGGAAGATTAATAAATACTGTTGATGAATTATTAGAAGAAAAAAACAAGGTGGCTCAATAATGAGCCATCTAACTAGGGAGGGTTAAATGAAAAATATTATTTATGAATGGCAGACTTGCTATCTTGATGCAGAGCATAGCGATTATTTTAAAACAATAAAAGAATGCTTAGAGCAGCACAGTATGTTTAATGGCAAAAGATTAACTCTTAAAGATATATTAGATGATAAAACTATTGAATTTACTTTAACAGTTACAAATCATCATCCAGACGCAGAAGATAACAAAGAGTATGCTTTTGTTAAAAATTATAAATTAGACGAAATAAATGATATGGGCAGAAAAGTACCACAAAAATATATAAAAGAATTTAATAATTTAATCTAAATATTATCTACTATCCAATCTTTTAGTTCTGATCTGGATAGTAGTTCTGTCATAAAATTTCCATACGAATTAACAATAGTCTCTTCTTCTTTATCTTTTAATAAGTATTGATAATATCCAACATGGAGAAATTCATGGATAACTACATTAACTGCATCCTTACCACCGAGATCTATAATACTTTCATCTAAGAATATTTTATATGGTGGCTTACCTAAAAAAACTCCTTGTGCTTCGCCTACTTCATAACTAACTTCGTGAGGAATAGTTATTAGTTCAACTGTGAAAGCACCAATAGTTACTTTTTTAGGTAACTTAACCTTCTTCATTAATATCTAGGTTTTCTTGGCTTCTTTTTTTGCATTTTTCTTTACCTTTTTTTTAACTATAAAAGGTGTATCGGTACACTTACCAATGATAAATGCACCAGATAACACATCAACAATTCTATTTAATTCTTCTTTAGATTGCACCGATTACTACGATTACGATTACAGCAACAATAGCTGCCTTAACCCAATCCTTTAAAGTCCAATCAGACCACTCTTTTAAGTGATCCCATAATCCTTTTATTAAGTTCATAGTTTCTCCTTTTTAAATTTACGACCTACAAAAAATACTATTAGGTTTTGAATAGTATTTATAGTTACCATTAGCACTAGCCATAGTTCCCATAATTCCATTATTTTTTAAAATTTTTAGCAATAGTCTCTCCAGACCTACCAACTACATATCCACCCAAACCAATTTGCAATAAAGTCCATAAGTCTTGTGGAATATCTAAAGTTATTTCAACACCAAAAAAATATTTAATATAAGGCATTAAAATATAATTGTTGAATACAATGATGATTAAGCAATACATTAACATTGGTCGCCATGTTGCAGTAACCCAATGCTGTGATTTCGCTTCTGAATTAACTATATCTGCTGCTGCTTTAAATTTAGACATATCAGCATTTAACAATTCATTATTAAATTCTGCTTTAATTTTTTGTGCTAAATCTTTATCTGGAACTGCTTTATCTATTGTTCCTAATAATGTTTTTGCTAATGGTGCAATTGCTCCTAATAAATTTAACATAAAGCACCATTAATTTGTTGATAGTAAATATATAAATTACAAAATTCTATTGCAACTAATGCTGTAAGTAGTGTTGTTATAATTATCTTCATTT
>Ga0080013_1004924_pt1 | contig 12817 bp, 6 predicted proteins | sample ETNvirenome_6_85_FD_69236 | JGI IMG/M metagenome (GOLD analysis project Ga0080013, IMG submission 69236) | Marine viral communities from the Pacific Ocean - ETNP_6_85 (SPADES assembly) (version 2) | ecosystem: Environmental > Aquatic > Marine > Oceanic | place: Pacific Ocean | collected 2013-06-19 | reverse complement strand
GCGTTGTGGCGGGAGACGATTGACGTTGAGCAGGCCACGCTGCCGTTTGACGGTCGCCTGACGCAGATCATCCTGGACGATGGCGGAACCGGATACACCTCCGCACCCACTATATCTTTTACTGGTGGCGGTGGTAGTGGTGCTAGTGCTGGGAGTGAAATTGGCGGTGGCGCGGTTAGCAAGATTTACATCGTCAACCCGGGAACCGGGTACACATCTGCGCCGACAGTAGCATTTACCGGGGGAGCGGGCAGCGGGGCATCGGCAACTGCGATTGCGGACTCATTGGCGGACGAGATGGTTTGTCCTCAGAAGTTCGAGACGATTCTCGGCGTGAGTTACAACCAGCAGAACCTATTGCCGACCCAGTTGATCACGCAGTTCATGACCAACCCGGACAGTTTCAAAAGCGATGCCAACTCTGCTCAGTTTAGTGTTATTGATAGTTCGGGGATCAATTTTAATCCTAATTACGGGGCTATTGAATTTATGTCCAGCGACAGTTCGGACAACGGTAAGCAAATTACGATTATTGGCGAACTGGCGGGGCAGGAACTGACCATGCAGAAAGAGACCGTGACTCTGGCGAGTTCGGTTCTCACCACCGAGTCCTGGTCGGCAGTTCACTCACTCAGCAAAGAAACGACCACCGGATATGTCCAGGTGCGGAATCCGTCCGTTACGAGCGACTACTTCTTTTGGCCTGAGTGGGAGAACGTCAGCAAATTTCAAAGAGTAAAGTTTTTCGACCGGCCAAAGTATGATGCGAGTAGCCCGGTGAATCTGTACATCGTCGGCAAGAAGAAGATCCAGCCGATGGTCAGCGATTACGACACCCCGATGGTGGCGGGCATCGACAATGTGCTGATTCACTTTGCGACCGGCGACATGTTGAAACGGTCGCGGCAATTTGGTAAAGCGCAGTTGGAGATCCAGCAGGCGAATGCGTTGATGCAAGTGGCGCGTGACCAGGAGAACAATCAGAGTGCGAAGGAAGTCAGACTAATCCCCGATGTGTATGGGATGGGTTACACACGAAATGACTTCGGATTTTAAATCATGCCTGTCTACTATAACGATGGACTCGATGACCCGGTTCAATACGACCGGCAAGCGAGTTTCGTTGGTGGGCAGATAAGCAACTTCCGCGAGAACCTCCTCAACGAGTCCCAGGCGGAATCTCTCAAAGACCTGGACACCGAAAAGAACGGCATCCTGAAATCCCGGCGCGGGTTCCATCGGTTTGCGGATTTACTTGGTAGCACCTCCTCATCTACGAACACCCAAGGCTTGGCCTATTTCGATACGGACGCGAAAGAGTCACTGGTTGCGTTTGTTAACTCGAACATCTACGGGGTTGATTCGGGCGGGACGGTTACGACGATTGGATCGGCAAAAGCAAATAGTGCCACCGCCCAGGTGGACAACTGCCAGGTGGCGGACAAGTTGTTTTACGCGAGTCATGTCACAAACAACCGAGTCGGTCAGGTAAAGTGGACGGGTGCCGCGTGGGAAGTTATCGAAGTTCACGATGGCCCGACCAATTCCAAGTTTTTAGTTAACAACGGTTTTAGGATTTTCGCAGTTCAACCAAGCGACAACCAGGTTTATGTTTCAGACATTCTTCCGGGTGTGAGCGGTGGTGTTGATTCGCTGACCATCACCGGCGGAGGAACCGGCTATTCAGCAGGAACACTCAGTGCGACCGGCGGAGGAGGATCAAGTTTTGCTGGCACCTATACGGTGGACGCAGGTGTAATCAAAACCGTCACTATCACAAATGCGGGAACCGGTTACACATCTCTCCCAACGATTGTGCCGAGTGATTCGGGTGACGGTAACGCAGTCATCACCCCGGCGTTCACAACCGTCTTCCCGGCTGCCAACGCATTCAAAGTCGGACTCGGAGATCCGATCACCGGCATGGCGAGTTGGGTTGGGTTCAATGTGGTGGTGTTCTGCAAGAATAGTTGCTATGTCATCGACACCAACCCGGTGCCTGCGACTGCAAGCCCGACCATCCCGGCAGCAAGCACGTTCAAGATTCGCACCATCTCAACATCGAGTGGTTGCCTGAGTCATGGATCGATTGCCCAGGTGGGCGAGGATTTATATTATTTAAGTCGCACAGGTGTGAGGTCGATCAGACGCACGATGGAGGAGAACATGGTCGCATCCGATGTGGGCATAATCTCCTACCCGATCCAGGATGTGATCGATTCCATCAACTGGGCGCAGGCCGAAAAAGCGACAGCAACCTGGTGGAACGGACGTTACATTCTCAGCTTTCCGACTGGCGCAAGCACAACCAACGACACCACCATCGTATACAACACAAACACGCAATCGTGGATGGGCGTGTGGCGTGGTGCGGTAACAATTGCTGCCGGGGTGGAGTCCAGCACGATCAACCCGGTTGACTATGCGGTGACGCAGTTCAGCGGCGGCAAACCGTTTTTGATTAGTCTGGACAAGATCGGCAACCCGCTTCAGTTCCGCGATTTCGTGGAGGACATCAACCTGGTTGATACAGATTTTCAGGACAAGACCACAACGGCTTTTGCGGACACCGGTTGGGAGGCGACCACCCGGGCATTTACGTTTGGCGAACAGATGACATCGAAGGATGCGGAGTTCGCTGAGTTCGAGTTTGACCGGAGCGATGCGGTGATCGACATCGGCGTGTTACTGGACAACGAGTCGAGTGACAATTTGGCGGATGAACTGGACACCGGTTCGGGGGAGTTACGACTGACGTTCACACTGCCATCGACGCTGGGCAGTGGGGCCATCACGCGGTTCCGTTATTCGATGACCCAGTACCCGGAGTTCCGGGAGTTACAATTTAATTTTAAGCAATCCGCCGAGGCGGGAACCGACAGCAAATACTTGGCACTGCGATCCATCCATGCGGGTGGATTTCTTAACAGTGTGGGGGTGGAGTCATGAGTGAGTTCAAGTCGAGCAATCCTGACCCGAAATTGATGCAACAGGTTCTTTGGGAGGCCACCCAGGAAAACAAAGACGCTTTTGACTACATAGGTTACTGGATAAAAGCGTGTCAGTTGATTGACGATTTGTTCGATGAGATTGAAGATTGGAAGAACGAAAACACATACGAGTTGGCACAATTGCTACTGGTGGACATGCCGAGCAATTTGTTTTTTCACACTCACAAATTAGCGTTGTTGCCGTTACACGTTACAGTTTTGAACGCATGGCGCGACAGCAACGATTGGAAAGAGTCGGGTGACAAGTCGAGGAAACTTCACGCACTGGTAATGTGCGAACAGGTTTCCGACATTATAATTTTAGTTGCATACCTGAGTGGAGGATATGAACACATGAGAAAAGTTAGCATAAAAGTTCGGGAGCTATTTCTGAAGGAGGAGATCGTCTAATGGGAGGATGGAAAGATTTATTTACGCCAGACCCACCCAAACCGATTGATGTGGGGGCGGCAGCCCGCGAAGGCGTTGAGGCGGATGTCTCGACTTTGGCACTACGCAGAATGATTGACGCGGCTTCCAGGATGGGAACCAAGATCACCTACACTGACATGGACGGTGTGGAACAGGTCGCGGATTTCACCGGCCTGGGTGACGTTGATCGAAGCCGACAGGACTTGGATTTTGCGGCGGAATCTGCCGACCGTTTTGCCAAGACGATGCTGGATGTTCAGCAGAAGTATGGGAAAGATTACATCAAGCAACGTATCGAGGAATTGAAAGCGTCCGACCCCACCGGTTATGAGATTCGGGAGTTGCTTGGGGAGTCGGCTAAATCCGACTTGGAACGTGGTTACGAACTTGCACCTGGCATGAGGCACGAAGTAACCGAGGCCGAGCAGGCCGCCCAGACGGCCCGGGGGAATGTCCTGGGATCGGGTGCGGCAGCCGCTGAAGCGTTATCAGTTGGTGACGCGGCTTGGAAGATGCGCCAGCAACGCCTGGCGAACGCCGCCAGCTTCCTGAGCGGCACAACGCCAGTCGCCCAGTTTGGGCAGTTGAGCGGAGGCCAACAAGGCGCAAGTCCGTTCAATCCGATGTCGATGAATGCGGGAATCGGGCAGAACCCGAATGCGCCCAGTTGGGGGTTGAACTCAGCCACGTTGGACTACAACACCAGATGGTCGGCAGAACAGCAACGTGCGGGATTCATGCAAGGCTTATTGGGAACAGCAATCGGTGCGGCGAGCGGCGGCATGGGCGGCGGCGGTTTTGGCGGCGGTGGGACAAGCGCACAGTCATGGACTCCACAAGGCGCGGGTGGTTTTGGCGGGCCGTGTCATGTCGCCCGTGAGGTGTTCGGGGCGGACAACCCGGAGTGGTTAATGTTCTACGACTGGAAAGAATTAAAAGCCCCGGCGTGGTTCCGCAAGTTATACAACAAGTTCAGCGTCCATGTTGCCAGGTTTATCAGCAACAAGCCGAGGCTGAAGAACATCATCCGGGGATGGATGAGGAATAAGATAAAATGAGTGCATCAAATTTTCTAGCGGGAATACGGGAAGGTCGGGCTATTATTCAGTCCAACATCGACACATCGTTGAAGAAGAAACGCTTTGACATGCTGAAGATGCAGTTTGAGTTGGATAGTTCTCTCAAGCGACGAGAGATTAGCAATTTCAATTCTGCTCAAAAAGCGTTGGACGGGTTTTATCGTGATGTCGCCCCGATAACTCGCTTAACTGATCCCGACCAGTATGACAAATTCACAGCGGCGCAAATCAAGTATTTCCCGGACATAGCGTTAAATAAAAACACAGTCAGTGCTTACGAGAAAGCGGTGACCCAGCTTAACGACCGAGCGTTAGGTGAACAGGCAAACAAAGAGCGAGCCGAGTTTGGCGCACTGGGAACTCAGTTTAGGAAATACTATCCGTTGATCGATCCTCCGATGATTGAGCTTCCTGGTGGAGTTCAAAAAGCTGATATAGACAAGATGACCGAGATGGTCGATATCAAGAAGGAGGAAAGCGAACAGAAGTCACAACTGCGCGAGGTGAATTACACGCTTGAGCAGGAATTTGCAAAAGCGTTCCCCGGGGAACCGTTCCCGACTATTGAGCTTGAGCCGACACCCGGCGAACCGGCCCCAGACACACCGATCAAAGACAATGCGGCGGCGAGGATGATGTTACGCGACAAGGCTGCCAGGTTGAAAGAGGAGGATGCGTTCGCTGAAGCTGACACAAAAGACAAAGTCGCGTACCGGGGTGATTTCAACAAGTGGAAGAAACTACTAAAGAATCCTGCACTTGATGCGAAGAACCCGGACGATCAGAAACTGTTTAGGACATACCAGCACGACGAGGAGATCAGCGGGCTAATGGCGGAGGCCGGTCTGGAGGCATTCAAGTTGGCGGATGAGTTGATTCCCGATCCTGTCTCTGGCGGGTACGAGAACATGGATGAGGTCACCGGCATGATCAACGATTTGGCCCGCAAACAGGAGGAGGATGCCGGGGTCAAGAAAGCGATGGCTCAGAAACCACTCACCGAGTCCCAGGCGAAAGATTACATCTTCTCCGGTCGGTTGAAATTGATGGAACAAACGATTGAAAAGCTGGAGGCAACCGGGTTCCGACCTGAATCAATTCCCCAGGATCTTATGATGTCTTGGTTGCCCGAGATGGCAAAGACCGAAGATCAAAAGAGATATATTGCCGCACGGGCAAACTGGATTGCTGCCGTGTTACGGAGAGAGTCTGGGGCGGCGATTGCCGAGTCAGAATACAAAGGCGGATTTGAACAATATTTCCCGCTTGTCAATGACAGTCCAAAAGTTATTGCCGACAAACGCACTGCGCGGAGACAAGTGGAGCAGGACATGCGGGCGACTGCAACGAACCAACCAGTTTTGTCTAATTATCAGACAGTCGGCGAACCGGTGACATACGACAATATTGCGGATGTGGAAGCTGCCGTGAGTCGGGGCAGACTGAAAGTCGGGGATACCTACAGGTACAAGACGCAACTCGGTGAAATCCAGAACGGTATTGTCCAACCACCGGCACCGTAATGCCTCTTACCGCAACCAACGCGCCCCCGACTGATCCGAATCTGTTGAATCGGAACATTGTTCGCGGGCCTCGACTCGTTGATGTCGGCGCACCGGAACCTGTTCCCGAGCCTAGCCTGGTTGATGTTGGCGCACCGGAACCGGTTGCTGTTCCGCGCCTGGTTGATGTCGGCAAACCGAAGCCTCCCACCATCGAAGAGTTGGTGGAGCAGATCGATGGCACCACGGATTTCAATCCGAATGACGAACAACTCAACAAATATTTCGCGTATAAAGACGAGCAACCGTTCGACTACAAGAAGACCTGGGACGCGGGAGTAAACGCGGTGGGCATGGCACTGAGCGACATTACGAAAGCGGTGGGCGCGGCAGTGACTGATCCCGAGTTTATGTATTCGAGGTTCGGTAAGACTTTTGGTGCAACGATTGCCGAAGGCGCGGCCCGGGGAACGTGGGACTTGAGCATCCTCGGGAAGATGATGATCAACAAGTTGGATGAACTTGTGGTGGATTCTCCCGCGATGCGTAAAGCATATTTTTCTCAGCTTCGAGACAAGCACAACAAAAACCTAAAGCCGGGAGAAAAGCCGATACCGACTCGCGGCAACTTAATGGAACTTGCCCCAGACGATTTGAAGGACGAGTGGGAATCGAAGTATCGGGGAACACTTAATGATCGTCGCATTGAAAAGTGGCGCACGATGCGTTACATCCTCAACACCCGCAACCTGGCCCGCGAAGGCAAGAAGACGATCCTCGGTGAGTTTCTGGGTGAAGATGCCGACAAAGCGTTACTTCCGTACATACAACAGGAAGTGGCGGAAGGTTCGAGCTATATCCTCGACCCGAGTCTGCCGGTTGGTTTGATGTCGGCACCCGCCAAAGCCACGGCAAAGCCACTAATCAGTCGTTTAACGAAAAGCCAGATGTTGGAACGGGGATTGATTGCCCCGACAGTCGAATTTACCGGGAGAACGCTAAAAGAGACCGGCAAGAAAGTTGACGAAATAATCAGCAACATCGGTGCGAAAGTCGAGGAGAACACTGATCTCGTAAAATCGGCACAACCGATTATGACCGGGGCGAGTGCGGTGGCGGGTGCGGCAGTTGCCCCGGAGAGTGTGGGTATGGTTGGAGGAGCGTTGGCCGGTGCGGCGGGAGGCAAGTACGGTCTGCCGCAACTCGGCAAGCTGAAAGCCATCCCCAAAGCGATCACGATAGCCGGTGAAGGCGTTGAAGCGATTGGCAAATCGATGGGCAAGCCTGAGATGCTCGAAAGCACGTTACAGCAGGCAGCCCGAATTGCGGAGAGCGAACCGGCGAGAAAAATACTTAAAGGCGCGGCCAGGCTAGATCCCGCAATTTCGTTGGTAGACAATTTGGTTACCGGTGCAATCGAAGGATCGAAAGCCGGTGGTATCCTGGCATCCCCGAGTGGCGATGAGGAGTTCATCGGGGGAGCGATGGGAACCGGCGCAACGCTGGGCGGCATGGGAGGAACCGTGGGTGGCGTTGTCGGGGAGAAATACCGCACCAAGAAGCAGGCCGAGAACACGGTCAGCGAATGGTTCAACTCGAAGACTGAGGCGGAACAGAAAGCCATTCAGAATTTAAAACTTACCCCGGTCGAATCGGCGAGTGTCGCCACGGCAGAGATGCTTGGCCGGGGGATCATTGGCGAAGGTAAGATCAGCGACATCGATTTCGTTTACCTGTCCCAACCGGAGTTCATAAAGCAGATCCACCCCGAGCTATTGGTGAACGGTGAGTTGCCGAAGGTTCTCCCACCGGGAACCCGGGGGGCGATGAGTTCGCCTGACGGTACTCCGACAGTTTACGTCAACACCGGTCACACCGGGCCGAGGAGCGTGTTTCATGAGATGATGCACGCGATGTTGAAGTTCGACGAGATGAGCGATCACCGCGTCGAGTTACGATCACAGTTGTTCGATCAGAAGGCTGAAGACGGGACGGTGTTGAAGCGCGGGATGTTCAGCGAGGATGACATTGAAATTTTCTTTGACCAATACCTCTCCCGGTTACCGGAGGAATCGCGGGCTGCCTGGGAGGAACAGTTCAAAGTTTATAAAGACGATTTCGAGGAGGTCACCAACCCGGATGGGACTAAAGAACTCAAGCGTGTGATCGATGAGGAAGCGACCCGGTCGAACTGGGCGAAGTACGTTATGGAGGAGGTCGAGGCTGAGTCGTTTGCGAACTTCGTCAAAGATTCCGGGCCAACTTTCCTACGGCAGTCGAGGACGATCCGACAACAACTTGCTGACCGGTTCCTGTTACAAGACAACCTAAAGAAGACGAGAGTCCTCCGTTCGGTGTTGGAGAAGTGGGGTGTGCCGTTTGGCGCGGATGGAAACCCGACCGGAGTGTTTTGGAAAGACGGCAAGCCGATCAGCAACAACCGTGAGATCAACAAAGTCATGCGCGACTTTGTGCGGGCAAAAGACACTGCTACCCGTCGATTGATGGAGGACGAAGGTGGCGAACGACCGGCGTTATCGATTGGTGCAACCCGGGCAGCGGAAGGACGCAAGAAAGTTGAGGCGGCACTCAAGTCGAAAGACGGTGCGTTACTGGTCGAACATTTTAAGACCAACGACATCTTCGACCGCAAACCGAATGGCGACATCAAGTATGACGCACTGACCGGGATGCCGATACTTCTCGGTGAGCGGCAGATCAAGAAACTCCAAGCCAAGCGGCTTGAGAAGATTCAAGCTGCGCTTGAGGATGTTGGAATTGATGGGGGCGGCATGTTGCCGAAAAAGAATAAAGACGGTGTGATCTCCTGGTCGGGAATACCGACTGACGCCCAGGTTAAAAAGATTTTAGAGATCCCCAACGATGTCATCCCACCGGGGATGAAAGATTCGATAGTGGACATCGTCGAGAAGATGCGGCTACCGGGTCAGTCGATCATCATGGACTACAACCCGGCACTCGGGAGGAGCGGGCGTTACAGCAGTAACCTGAGTAGCGGATTGCGGGTTGCGGTTCCGCTGGGGTTTCATGTCAGCAAATCGGGGAACTTTTATGTGACCACGCTCGACATGGGCGCAGTGACATCAAAGTTGACCGACTGGGGCGACCCAGACGGCAAGACGCACAAGAATCTCGATATGTGGGATGGTGACGCGAAACGGTTCGAGCAGGACATGTTCAAGTACCTGGAGAACCACAAAGCGGATCGGCCCGGGGATACCGGACTGGACGCAAATGCGTCCACCGCTGAGGCGAAGAAGAACATCATCAACGACTTTTTCGGTGTGGCACAGAAAGATGCCAACCCGATCACCGATGCCCGGAAAGCGACCAAGCGTAGTGGCAAAGCGCGAAAGGTCGAGAATCTGCTCCGCACCAGGCGTTTTGACCGCATGAACCGAATCGAGAAGAATCGGTTGACCAAGTATGGGGCCGGGACACCGCTCCCGATGAAGACCCAGGCAGACGCTTACGAGAAGTGGAAGAAGAACCTCATGCCGGGTGACGAGGCCAGATACATGCCCGGAGAAGAGTTGACACCGGGCGAGACTGGTGTACGGTCTCCTGCCGATGGGCAACGAACGTCTCAGACAGATTTACGCTCAAGCGGCTTCCGCGTTGACTCTCCAACCGGAGGCGCAGGATTCCACGCTGCCATCGCAGATGCCGCCCAGCGACACAAGTTCGGTGCGGCAGTCGAGGTCAAGCAACCCGAGTTCTACCTCGACCCCGAGACCAAACTCTTCCTCGACCCGGACGAGTCCGCAGGATTAGCCATCACGCCTGGCCGGGATCTGGTCAGCGTCTTCAAGAAACCTGAGTCCCAGGCGAACGTCCGAGAAATTTTAGCTGAGGCGGCACCATACGCATCCACGCTTGATGCGTTTGATGTGGGTGGCTTCCTGCCGAATCTCTACGCGGAGAGCGGATTCCGCCCGGCAGCCCGAGTGCCGTGGAACGCTGAGTACGCTCCCCCGAATTGGCCGAAAGAGATGGGTGAACCGGATGTCGTACTGATGGTGCGCGATCCAGAGAACGTCCTCGGGCTACCGGAAGCCGACTACAATCAAGCGCGAGACCAGGTGCCGTTGTTTAACGACTACGATGCGGCGATGGCGGTGCAACATGCCGCCCGGGCGAAAGTCGATGAGGTCGGTGTGAGCGATGCGAAGTACATGCCTGCTGGTGAACCGGTCACTCATCGGGGGCGCGAGGTCGCCGACTGGTCACCCGAAGATTTCGCTGATTTTGGCAAGCAATTTGGGGTTGACAATTTCGGCCCGCAATCCAAAATCATGCCGGTTGCAGACCAAGATGGTAAATCGGTAAACCTACCGGGAGGTCTAGATGGTGAATTCACGTTCTACGATCTACTTTGGCTAAAAGCTAACCCGATTGATCCATCGACTCTCTCCAAGAGTCTGACGAGTAAACTTCAGCAGAAGTTGGTACGCTCAGTGACTCCTGAACCCGGTGACAGAGTCGAGGTCTTCAACCGTTTTCTTTTTGGGATGTTAAGTCCCAACCAACCACTCACCCCCAACGAATTTGAGTTCGCCGCAATGCGCGTGCGGTCTCCCAAAGATATCGACAAGTTGGCCTCGTTCATCGACTGGGAACCTGGCGCGAAAGTTGACAAGTCGAAGCGTAAAGCTGCCGAGAAGCAGATGACCGAGTTCTACGAGACCCAGGCGGCGGGTGCCGGTGGGATGGGTCTTAAAGGATCGGCGGACTACACCAACCTGGCGGAGTTCGCGAAGTTGTATAAGAAAGACCCGGACTTCTTCACCAAGAAACCCGAGGAGAGTTGGGATCAGTTCGTCGAGAAAGTGATGACCCAGACGCGGGGATTATCTGCGAAGGTCGCCAGTTTCTCGACGGTCTGGCAAGACCCGGCACATGCGGCGATCAGTGCCATCGACCGGCACATGGCGCGGAACTTTCTTCCGAAACTATTTCCGACGAAGAAGTCTCGCCAGCAGTTTGAGCGGAGTGTGGTCAAGCGTTGGAACTCGCTTGTCGATGCGAGGCGGAAGCTGGACAGCAAATTTCAAAAGACCGTCACCAAGTACAATCGCACCAAGAATGCAAATCGCTCCCCGGAACTCAACGCTGAGTACGACAAGTACAAAGCTGAGTTAAAGAAACTACCGAAATCACCGAAGAGCGAACTCAAGAAGGTCCGAAACATGGACGAGGTGTTCCGCGTTCAAGGTGGGGATGCGGCTTTCATGGATCGGGTGATGAGTGTTCTCAGCAGCAACGAACGCAAGTTCGAGAGTCGGGGAGGACGAAATCCGATGGTGCCAGATTATTTGCATGACGTTGATTGGATCAATCGACCTGACAAAGCCTCGGTGATTGGTGATGCCTATCGGCAAGCGTTGGCTGAGAATGATCGGCGGGCGCAGCAATCGGGATTGCACCTGTTCGCTAGTCAGTGGCATTTGTGGGATCGGATTAGGCGCAGGCTGGAACCGCATGAGGTGATGTTCCCAGGCTTGCACAAGATCCCGGGGATGAACCGGGCGCAACTGGAGAAAGCGATGAACGTCCACAAAGAAGCGGGATACTGGTCATCGGTCAAAGAAGCATATCGGGAACCGACAACTGGCGAGATCGAGATGCGGATGAAACCGACTCGGCCAATGCCAAGCGGCCCGGCATCAGCGGCATACTTTATGCCCGCCACTCCCGGCACTCGCACTCCGACCCCAGCGACTCCCACCGGTCAACCGGTGAAACTGGTGATGGACAAGATTTATCGATTGCCTGAGCGAGAGAAAGAAGAACGCAAAGATCGGGCGATGGAGATCCTCAAGAAATTTATCGAGCAATGAGAAAGAAAGGCGGACAGCGATTGATGGAGATGTCCCGGAGCAGGAAATCTCCTCCGGTGCTTACAGCAGCAACCCCCCCGACTGCTGTAGAACCGACTCCACGCTACACCGACAGTGACCGGTTCGGGGAACCGATCATGCATGAGGTCGGGCCAATCGATGAGGAACTCCCATCGCCACCCCCGGCACCCGCCAGACGGGATCTCATCGGTAAGATGTTCCCCCGGTTGTCGGCGGCGATGGATCTGTTCGGCAAGATCGACCTATCGCAGATCCGCCAGGCGCGGGGCGATGCCGGGAGAAAGAAGGTCGATGAGGCGGCTGGCGCGGCGCTGATGGACTCGGTTTTGCTGAATCAGTTGTCTGATTTGGAGAATCGCCTTTCGGTGGACGTTACCCCGAAAAACTTGCCCCAGATTAAGCGCAGGTTGGACAAACGACACCTGGGGGGTGTACTCACACCCGTCGACGAGAAAAGCGCCTCAGAAGCGATCCTCAAGCGGTTACAAGCCAATCGCACCAAATCGACTGATCCGGGGGTTCGGAAGGCTGAAAAGTTGGCCGAGATCGAGGCGAAGGAGGAATATATCTCCAAACAGAAGAAGTCGTTTGATGAGTTGGAGCAGGTCGAGATTCCGATCATGGCATTTGACGATATTGAGTTGGAGGCGCTCCTGCCGAAGTTTGATTTGGAGATGCCGAGCGAGGCGAACATGTCGGCTATGCGGGATCTCGCCAAGGCGTATGAGGAGATCAGCGGGGAGGTCAGGACACCGCTTCAGGTGTGGGTTTCGATGCACCACCCCGAGCTAGATCAGACGTTTTTTGATTGGGTAGCCGATGTCCCAGTCCCGGAGGAGTAAGAAGTCGTGCCGAAAAAACTACACAACAAGCTAACCCGGGCAGCGAAGAAACGGGGGTTAAGCGGTGAACGGGCCAAAAAATATATCTAC
>Ga0080013_1004923_pt1 | contig 12819 bp, 14 predicted proteins | sample ETNvirenome_6_85_FD_69236 | JGI IMG/M metagenome (GOLD analysis project Ga0080013, IMG submission 69236) | Marine viral communities from the Pacific Ocean - ETNP_6_85 (SPADES assembly) (version 2) | ecosystem: Environmental > Aquatic > Marine > Oceanic | place: Pacific Ocean | collected 2013-06-19 | reverse complement strand
AACTAAAATCACATTAGGCCGAGTTCGAGGTAAGTTTGGTAATGCTCAATTGTTTGGCGGTACAGGTCTTGATACTAGTATTTTACAGGAAGGGTTAACGGAGAAAAAAGAGTTAGAAGAACGACTCTTTACTGGTGCCTCAGCTGGGTTCGGTGATTCTGCACCACCAATGTTTTTTGTAGGCTGATGGCTAGAACCGGAGTTAGTAATGTTTATATCTCATAATCATAAATGTATATTCATACATATACCTAAAGCAGCAGGTTCTTCTGTTCATCGGACATTAACAAACACATTGCTGATTTCGAAGGCGGACCGGCCCCGCGGACACTATAAACTTACGATGCACCGGTTAAAGCCGTATATTAATGAATATTTTACTTTTTGTTTTGTTCGAAATCCATGGAGTAGATTTATAAGTGCTTATAATTATCTTTTACCATGGATAGTAAAAGGTGAAAAAGGTGATAGTGAAAAACAAAGGTTTTATGATAAATTTATATCTCCGTATATTCACTTAAGTGATCGCCGTGATCACTTTAAATGTTTTAATGATTTTATTTTGGGTAATAATTCCACCGGAAAGATACATACAAAGTTACTAAAACAACAACATTTTATACCTCAATATAAATACATTTTAGATTCTAATAATAATATTAATATTGATTTTATAGGTAGGTTTGAGAATCTTCATAAAGATTTTGATATTATATGTAAGAAAATTGGAATTAAAACACCAAAATTAAGACATCTAAATAGTCGACCACATGACCAATATCAATTATATTATACAGATGAAACTGCAGAGATTATTTACAATGCGTATAAAGAAGATATTGATTATTTTGACTACTCATTTAATTTTTAGTTATGTTGCATAAAAAAGGTAATTTTAAGAAAGGTATATATAGACCTCTTAATCGTCAAAAGTTCTTAGGTAAAAAACACCCACAATATAGAAGTTCTTGGGAGTTACATTTTTTTAAATGGTGTGATCATAATCCAAATGTACTTGAATGGACAAGTGAAGGTGTTATAGTCCCATACATAAGTCCTATTGATTCAAGAACACATAAGTATTATGTTGATAATACTTTAGTATTAAAAGAGAGAGATAAAAGAGTAAAATATTTAATAGAAATAAAGCCATACAGTCAAACTCAGCGCCCAGTAATGCGCGGCCGAAAAAAACAACGTACGTTATTACATGAGCAAGCTACGTACGATATTAATCAATCCAAGTGGAAAGCCGCAAAACAGTGGGCTGATGAGCATGGTTATAACTTCCTGATTTTAACTGAAAAGGAATTATTTAACGGAAAAAGATAGCATAAACAATAAATATTTTATAGCGCTATGGCCTTTAAGTTACTAGTAGAGAAAACTGATCCTTCAGAGTTCGAGTATATAGTAGAAGAAAAGAATAATAAGTCTGAATCTAGATTATATATTAAAGGGCCTTATATGATGGCCTCGGATGTTAATAAGAACAACCGAGTTTATGATTTAGATAATATGGTACAGGAAGTCACTCGTTATGAAAAAGAAATGATTCATACTAAGCGATCAATGGGTGAGTTAAATCATCCTACTACAGCAGAAGTCGATTTAGAAAGAGCATGCCATATAGTTACCGAAATGAAACAAGACGGTAACATTTTTTATGGTAAGAGTAAGGTGTTACAAACTCCTTGCGGTACTATAGTAAAGCAATTAGTACTAGATGGTGTCCGGGTTGGTATGTCATCAAGAGCGTTAGGTAAAATTGATCAAGAAACTGATAGTGAAGTTGGTCATGTTAGTGAGATGAAGTTAGTTGCTATTGATTGTGTTGCCGATCCGTCCTATTCAGATGCATTTGTAAATGGTATATTAGAATCAAAACAATGGATTTTAAATAAGAACGGTGATTTCGAAGAAAATTTTGATAGGTTTGAAGAGGGGTTAAAAAAATTACCAAATACAGATGTTGATCAATACTTAAGAAATAAGTTTATTGAGTTTATAAAAAACATATAAAAAATGGTAGAAATTATTAAATAATTACGATGGATCGAAATAAACAGATCAAATCTTTTGTCAGTAATATTATTGACAAAAATTATGCCGCAGCCAGTAAGGACTTAAAGTCAGTAGCTGAAGGTAAAATTAAACAAAAAATAGCGAAAGCAACTAAAAAGGATTTATTTTAATCATGAGCAAAATATCTGATTTACTTAAAGAAGCCGGTAAAGACGTTCTTACAGAAGAAAGTCAAGCGCAAATTGAAACAGTATTCAATGAAGCAGTGGATAACAAGGTTGATGAGCGCACTAAGATTGCGACAGAAGCTGCCCTTACTACTCAAGACGCTGAGCACTCTAAGAAGTTAGAAGAGCTCTTAGAGGCTATAGATAAGGACCATACGAAAAAACTCAACAAAGTTGTTGAGGCGGTAGATCATGATCGTGCTCGTAAATTAAAGAATGTGATTCGTCGCTATCGGAAGTCTATAACCGAGGAAGCGACATCATTAAAAGATACTGTTGTTGAATCTGTTTCTGATTATCTTGACTCATATATAGACGAGGCTATTCCTACTAAGACAATTGAAGAAGCTACTGCAAATAAAAGGGCGTATGGTTTACTTACAGATATACGTAAAATGCTTTCGGTTGATATGGTATTAGCTAATGATTCTATTAGAGAGGCCGTTAAGGATGGAAAAGAAACTATTGATGCTAAAAGTAAAGAGCTGAATGAGCTTACTGAATCTCATAATGCAGTTTCTGAAGAGCTTGAAGGTCTTAAAAAGGACCTTTATTTAGAAAAGAAGCTTGTCAGTTTTGACGAGAAGAAAACGAATTTTGTAAGAAAGACTTTCGCAGATAAAGATCTTGCGTTTATTGAAGAGAACTTCGAGTATACAGTCAATATTTTTGACAAGAAGACTCAAGAGTCTCTTGATTTATTAAAGGAAGAGGCTATGACAGAGTCTAAGACTAAAGAAGCAAAAGTTGAAGTTGTTGAAGAGAAATCTCAAACACCTAAAACTGCTGTGGGTCACTATGCTCAAACATTAGCTGATATGAGATTATAAGATGTTGAGGTATTATATTACCTGATTCTCCAATGCAACGGAAAAATTATTATAAATAAAAGGAAAAATTAATATTATGAACGAAACAGAAACACGTCCTAATACGAATTATATCGATAATAATAGAGCGGAGCAATTGTTGGAGAAGTGGAGTCCTGTTTTGGACTATACCTCTGACAAAGTAACGCCTATTGAGAATCCGCATACGCGGATGAACACCGCCATTCTCCTTGAGAACCAAGAAGAGTGGTGTATACGGGAAGCCGGCGGTAATTACGGCGGTGGAGCAGGCAGTGCCTTAGGTGGCGGTCTGCAAAATATTTCGCAAGGTGGCCAACCTACGGTCGCGAATGCTTACAATAGTGGTGATGATTATGCAACAGGCGATCAGCGCCTACCGAAGATTCTTATTCCGATGATTCGGCGTACATTCCCTGAGTTGATCACTAACGAGATCGTTGGTGTTCAGCCGATGAGTGGTCCAGTTGGTCTTGCATTTGCTTTACGTTATAAGTATAGCAGAAATACTATCGACGGTTTGGCTACCTCGGAGTCTGAGCGCGGATCAGCCCTCGCTGATTCAACGCATGTAGGTCACAAGAAGTATGGTTCTCATGGCGCACCTGCGGGTGAGTTGGGTCACAACTATCTTGGTACTGCGTTTACTGGTGTCAGTAGCAGCTCGGTTCAGGCTGGTGTTAAAAACCCAGATGTGAATACACCTGGACCTCAACCTGGTGTTGGTGCCAATCACTGGTTATCTGCTGGTCTTAGCGCTTCGGATTCTGGCTTTGCTGCTCTTTTGTCATCTTTCGAGCTTGATAATGCAAAGTCCGCTCCTACAGTTGAGTTAAGCTTCGAGAAGACAGCTGTTGAGGCTGGTACTCGTAGGTTGAACGCTCGCTGGTCAGTTGAACTCGAGCAGGATCTTAAGAATATGAATGGTATTGATGTTGACGCTGAGTTGACAAATGCTATGTCATATGAGATTCAAGCTGAGATTGATCGTGAGATGATCATTCGTATGGTCCAAGCTGCTATTGGTGGTGGCCTTCAAGTTGGGTATTCCCAATATAAGGTATCAGCTTCTGATGCACGCTGGATGGGTGAAAGAAATCGTGACTTCTATCAGAAGTTAATTGTTGAGGCTAACAGGATGGCTGTTCGCAATCGTCGTGGTGCTGCTAACTTTATTGTTGCTACACCTAGTGTTTGCGCTATTCTTGAGATGCTCCCTGAGTTCTCTTGGATGACAATGAACGGTAATGTTAACACACAACCGGTTGGCGTTGCTAAGGTTGGTAATGTTGGTGGACGTTTTAACGTTTATCGCGATACTCGTACCGAGGCTACGTATAATCTCGATACTACGGTTCAAAACGATAAGGTTGATTATGCCTTACTTGGCTATAAAGGACCTGAGTATTATGATACTGGTATCATTTACTGTCCTTATATCCCGGTTATGGTGCAACGGTCAATTGATCCGAATTCCTTCTATCCGAAGGTCGGTATGTTGACTCGATATGGTGTTGTTGATCACCTCTTTGGTGCTTCTAACTATTACCATGTTGTGTTTGTGCTTGGTCTCGGTGAATCGTTCGCTAGCGGTTCAGCCGTGAAGGTATCTACAGTATTCCAGTAAGTCGAATATTGTTTATTATTATCGAAGGGCGCTCGAAAGAGCGCCCTTTTTTATTGTCTAATAGTCTTAATCCATGGGATGGTTTCGTCCCACATCATATCATCAATTAGGTCTATTTTATTAGCTCTAACTGGATTAATATCCCATCCACCTCTCCTTGCATACAAACATGCAACCATTAGTTCCCGCGGGGAGAACCTATCGTACAAGCGTTTATAAATTGTTTCACATATTTCCTCATGGAAGTGGTTTTCGTCTCTAAACGAAACAATGTATTCAAGTAGCTCTTTTATTCCAGGTAACCAATGTCCTTCTAGATGAATAAATACATCTCCCCAATCTGGCTGAGATGTAACACGACAGTTACTTTTAAGTAATGAAGACATTACATTTAGATTATTAGGCTCTGCCATAGAGGTATATTTGGTATCAAATATAGATGGATCTTCTTTATACTTAGTAATGGTAATATCTGATTTTAGGAAGTGTTCTAACCGTACATATTTCTTAGTTGGAATTATTGCTAATGAATTTGGTACAGCATCATATGATTCTAAGAATGGATTAGATACTCTTGACACATCTGTATCACAGGAGAATAACTTAACCTTTACTTCTGTCTGTAATAGCTTACTAAGGTCAGTTGTAGCATGATATTCAATATTAGTCACAACCTCTTCTATAGTTTCACCAAATTTTGTCATATTAAAGCTATTCCAATATAACTTCATAGATTTAGATTCGACAATATATTTACTATCACAAGGATACACTACTTTAGCGACAGCGTTAACAGGTAGCCCGTTATCCATTAAGCCTGAAATCTCATATCCGTTCCAGACATCATACCCTACGAACGGTAAATCTTTATCTTTAATTTTAAGATGCTTACGATTGCTAGATCTGGGCTCTCTTACTAAGAGTTTTTCATCATATTCGGATTTATATTTACTAGTTTTACCTAGATGCTTGCTTACGTTTTTATTATCAAGTTTACTCATGATACATTATTTCTATCATCTTATTATAGCGTGTTTCAACACTCCCTTCAAGTACAAAAACATTTGGATACTTATCTAAGATTAACTCTTCATATAATCTAATAATCTTATTGCGAAAGCTTTCACTCATAGATCTCTCACCGTCATTAATCAGAGCTACATCATACGGGCTAGTATAAAAGATATAATCATATTTTGAAATATATCTTTTTATCATTCTAGAAAACATCTTATCTGTGAATTCATCTACTTTACCTCCCATCCGGAAATATCGCGTATAAATAAACCCATCGACAAGACATCTATCTAAAATAGTATCCATATCTGTATTAGTGTATGAAAAAATATTATTTAGATGATCAACTAATATTGCGGTTTGAGTGTCGATGTAGTCACCTCCATCATCATTTATCTCAAATCCTTGTCTTTTTAGTTTACGAGTAACTTCAGGAACTACATTCCAATGATTCCTACAATCATTCCAATGATTGAGTGATGTAGTTTTACCTGAAGATTGAGCTCCTGTAAACGATATTAACATTATTTGCCCCAAGTACCATTATCGACTATCTGAGCAATTTTGCAATATAAACTTGAATCTTTCCAAGCATCGACAATTGGTTCATTAGCAGCTTCAGTACTACGTTTCACAACGATGAGATTAATTAGTCTCTGTACTTTATCATGAATACGGAACACTAGTCCTGTCTTAGCAACTAACTGGCCATCAGGTTTAGATACGTCTTGACCGACTGAAATATTACCAGGACCATAATCGTATTGTTTCTCGATGAATAGTTTATATTCCTCTTCAAGCAAGCTCTTTAACATTGCACATGTCTCAGGATAGTCTTGCTCGACTTCCGCTTTAATTGTATCGTAATCTTTCATTTAAAAAATTTATCCATAATTCTGAGGATGCAACGTGAAGCGCATCTAGAAAGTCAATAAATGTCTCGAAGTTATTATTAATAAGACATTTCTCTACAATAGGACCATCATCGAGCTCTGGGGTTACTTTATGAATAACACAACCTACTCTTATATGGTTTTCTTTCCATGCCTTTTTTTGAGGATTAATACCTTTTAATTCAGGATGTATATGAATTGCTCCGGGATGTCCGTTATAAATAGTAGATGATTTAGTAAAGTCTGGAGGTAAGATTCTAAGATAACCATGAAGAGTAATAAGGACTTCATTCATCCATTCTTCTCTTAGTATAGAGAACCCTAACTTATCAGCTGCTTTGAGATAGTCTATTTCTTTTGGCCATGCAGGTAGTGTAACTAACTTAGTATCTCCTTGTCTTACTCGTTGTACAAGTTCGACATGAGTAGTCTTATCGTCTTGTTTATTAGTTACGACAAGATCAGGCCACCTATTTATCTTTTTAGAGATATTAACAATTTCAGATCCAGTCTGACTATAAAATGCTACCCACTTCATATTACTTTATTAATTAGTTTATAATCCTTTGAGTACAATTCTCTAATTTCTTTTTGTATGTCATTATTAAAAATTGCTATAATTTTATTACCTGACTTATCTAGTTTTTTATAACAGTTTGTTTTATTAATTTGTAAATTAGTATTTAATTTTAAATTTAAATTATCTATTATATTCGCAAAGGATTCATATGTATAAAAAAAGAATTCTTTTTTAATTTTTGGATAATCTAACATTTCTATAACTATGTCGGTCATTGACTTTATACCTACTTGTCTATCATGTATTATTATATCTTTATATGTATCCCACCATTCATTAATAGATATTGGTGTTAAATCTGGATAATTAGGGAATAATTTTAGTAATGGAAATCCTTGATGTCGAGAAGATGTTTTTTTTAAAATTTTATCGTGTTCGGCTTTAGTTCTTATTTTTTTATGACCACGGATGTACCCATTTATCCAATTTTCCCAGTCTTTCGGATTAGTGTATCCCGGTATTCTAACTATACTTTTATAATAGGCTTGAATTTTATCTATTGGATCGCGCAAGACTGTAAATGCTAGTGTAATATTATTAATATCTATGTTTGCTTTTTTAAGGTAAGATATATGTGTATCAAAGCTTTTGTGATTGTATGAACAAGATATAGGGAAAACCTTATCGTATTCCCAATCTGCCTTTAAAAAAGATTTATGTATACTAGATGAACCAGTTCTAGGTACTCTTATAAACACAACTCTTTTATTGTTTTTTTTATAACAGGGCATTAATTACCTTTAATGATTCGTTTGAATTGACTTGTGTTATACAATATACGCTCTACGGCATCATCATCAGGATCAGCGTGGATAAGATCTGCTAATAGTTGACTAGGTTTATGATTGAGACCGAAGTCACCATTATATTGATATCCTAACAGTCCTGCTACTACTGGATTAGATGTATCAAGGCTTCTAATATTATAGACGTTATTATTTACGTACCATTTAAACTCTCTAGCAAGTGACGCACCTAACAAGTGATGTGGCTTATCCCAATCCCACCATCCTTCATCAATAAGCCGTTTTACAAGATGCTGTCTTCCTGTAGTTTGTCGCATTAATTTTTTAGGGGTTAGTAAATTACTAAAACCAGTTACATCGTACATGCTAAAATCAAAACTAATAGCAATATAGTCAGCATATGCTGACATAAACCTATAACACTCAACGACTTCCGTCCATGTTTTACCTTGAACGGCTCCTATTGTAGCACCTGGTAAGCCCTTGTATTCATCTGTAAATTCTTTAAAGTTATTCATCGTACCTTCTGAATCCTCTAATACATCTGGTACAATATAATAATTCGGCTTTATCTTCTCACACCACTCTGCATATTTTGCCGAATCGAATGCTTCCTTAAGCTCAAAAATAGAATTATCTAATAAAATTTCTCCATCCGGTCTTGTTGCTCTGTATTTTCCTAGGAACCAATCTTTATATTCTGGTTCCTCTTCCATTAAGTGCACTAAACAATATTGATAATCGTTATATAATATCGACTCTGGAAGAAGAGTGATAGGAGACTCGTGCGAGACTTTAATCATAAGCACTATTATAGTATATCTACTACAAAGATCAAGTAATAAATAATTATACATGCCAGATATAAAAGCATCAGCAAAAAAGGCACTCGGCGGTGCTGCAGCTAGTGCGGCAAAAGCATTAGCTGCAATTAAGAAAAAGCTTGCGATCCCAACGATCCCGCCTTTCCCGGAAATAGCGATAAACATTAAAAGCTTAATATCGGTAAAATTAATAAAAGCAGCAATTAAGAAAAAAATCGATGCTGTTAAAGACATCTTAGATCCTACTAAAATAAAAGATCAGTTATCAGGTGATAAAAAAACTGGTATCATTGCATCGATTACACCTAGACAAGTTAAGGATCTCGTTAAAGCAGCTAAAGAAGGCTCAAAGCTAACTCCGAAAGAAGCTATAACAGGTACATTGGAAAAATTTACTGGTGTGAGTTTAGATCAAGATAATTTATTACAAAGTTTAGGCGGAGCAGTATTAGATTCTATTAAATCACAAATATCTGCTCTTAAAGACACATTCATGCAAACAGTAGTTGGTTGTATTAATAAAGCAGTAAGAGATTTACTTAATAAGTTTCCTACTTTAGATTTTTTAATAAATCTTGAAGATAGATTAAATGGTATTTTAGGAAAATTTCGAAATCAATTAGAACAAAAAATTGATGCAGAACTCCGAGGGTTAATGTATCAGAAAATTAAAATACATCAATTAACGTTGTTTAAACAAAGCTTACATGGATCAATTAGATCGATTTGTCCTGAGGCGACACCTGCTTCTTCTGCTGAAGTAAAGGCGTTTATGGATTCTTATGAGGAAGGAAAGAAAAAAAGAGAAGAAGCAAATAAAGTTAAAGATACAAAAAATCAAATAGATGATCAATCACCTGCTACACCTAAAGTACCTACCCCGGCATCAGTTCAAGATTCACTATCAGAAAGAGTTCGGAGAGATATGGGGAAGTCAGATTATCGTGCTCAAGTTGCTAACCAAGCAGCTACTAATGGCGTTAACGCCACACAACGTACGATTGCGAAAGGTCAAGCAGTAAGTAATAATACTGTTAGTTCAATAGTAAGCTCCCAGCACCGTCTTCTAGGTGGTACCACCACGTATGTGTTTACAGGACGACGTACGATCAGCGGGCGATGGCAGACTGAAGAAGAGAAAAAACAGAACAAAGAATTAGCAGCTCGAATTGATGCACAAGTCAAGGCCAATGCGAATTTCAAGGGCAGTACTGGTACCTTAGCGACAGTCCCGGGCGTTGGTGGGCAGTGGAGCTCGATGACCAGTTCGGGTGATATGACCGATTGGTATGAAAAAACTACTAATCCTGCACCAGCAGTCATCAACATTAGAGATCGTCGATCTGGTGAGACTGAAAAAGAATATCAGCACTATCTAGCTTATGCAAAAGTGGGTCTAGATGCTGATTCTGTGGTATTCATGGGAGGCGACGATGCATAGAATAAAATAAAATGAGTATATATGTAAATGCAAATATAGATTCAAAATTAAACGAATCTAAGAGATATTTTGGAAATTATTTAGGTATAGTTATACAAAATAATGATCCTGATAAAGGCGGTAAAATAAAAATATGGGTACCTCATATATCACCTACAGTGTATAAAAACTGGGATGAAAAAAATGAGGATAAGTCTTTTAAATTTATTGGAAAAAATATCGATAGTGATATTACAGATATTATAGAAGAGCTTAAGGTTGTAGTACCGTGGGCAGAGTGTGCCTCACCGTTAGTAGGTAGTATGGCGCCAGCTAGATATAATGCATATAGTCAAACAGCAACAATATCTGATTCAAATAAAATAGAGAATCCTATGCAAGATGCAGCTGGAGAAGAACCTATTGCAGCAGCTGGAGACTTAAGGACGCAGAATATTCATATGGACCCAGCTGGTGAGACTGGTTATAAACTCAATAGCGATGGTATAGGTGAAAAGCCTGCTCGAAAGTATGAACATCATGACCTTAAAGTTGCTGATGCATTTTCAAATAAAAATGAAGTTAGATTTAATAATGTAAATAAGTTTTCATATAATTATGTTCCTACCTCTTATTCTAATAGTGCAAAGGGTAGCTTTAGTGTACCTAATGTAGGTGCCCATGTATGGGTATTTTTTGCGGAAGGTAATCCAGATAATCCTGTTTATTTTGCAACTACGTATGGTGAAGCAGAATGGAAGTCGATATATAATTCTGATTTAGATTACCCAGGTTCGTATGAAAATGTAAGCACCGAATATAATCACAACACAGACATTTATAGAAATAAATATGTTATAAATCAAAAGGGTGGTACTATAGAAATAGTTAGTACTGATAATAAAGAGGCATTAAAGCTAACTCATTATTCTGGATCGTTTAAGGAATTTAATAATGATGTTAATATTGAATTTGCTTCAAAAAATAATCAGAAGTTAGTTCAAGGTGACGAGTTCTTTACTATTAATGGTACTAAGAATGATTATATTGGTAGAGATTATGATCAAATTATTAACGGAGATTATTATAAAAAGATTGGTAATTTAACTAGAGAATATCAAAAGGAATGGCGCGACCTTATGGAGTCTGTTGCTGACGGTAAGCAGTTATTTGAACTTAAAAGAGCTGAGGCTATAATAGATCCGAATGATTTTATAAAGAAGACTTCAGGTCTTCAGCGTAAATTAGGAACCCCCGGCCCATGTCCTCTTTGTAGTGAAGTAAGTTTAAAAGATCAGATATGGGACAATGCATATACATTTAAAAGTGTTATACAAAATGCGGCTTATACTAGCGATACGCCTTCATTTGAATTCTTGTTCGGAGTTCAATCAACATATGCTAATACTGTTAGTGATTTAATTGATCCGGGCGGCCCAGCCCGGTTTTTAGGTAAATCACCCTGCCCGGTTTGTGGTGGGTCGGGCAAAAGCCCATCTAGCCGAGATGGGGATTGGGATGTTGAAACAGATAAAGAAAAACATGTTATAGATAATCTTCAGACAAAAATTCAAAAAATAATCGATACTGAGAAAAAGTTGGGATTAGGTGGGAGTGAAATTGTAAACATCACAAAACATAAAATAGAAAATATTGGCTTAATTTATAATGATTTTCCATCAGTGCGTATAGATGAGGTTGGGAAGATTGAAAATTATCAAGTACAATCATTCGATAAAGGAGTTGTTACAACAAAGAAAGAATCTGCTTTATTAGAATATGTTCATCAGGATGATTTCCCCGGAGGAGATTATACACAAAACATCGGCAATAAATGGAATGTCTTAGTTGGTAGTGGTGGTGTCAGTATTAAGTCTACAGGTGGTGTTGATATCGGAGGAACCATAACAAACATTGCTGGACAACAAGTTAATATAAGTTCAGAGTATGAAATTAATATGTCATCTAAAAGGATCGATATTGCCGCTGACATGTTAACTCTACGCAATAAACATAGTAAACAAGTATTAGTAGATAGTAATTTAGGTGTTAGTCAAAATGTTGTTATTCAAGGCGGAGCACATGTAGAAGGAGAGTTGAGTGTTCATCATGTATCGGCTCCTGTTGAAGTACAAGAAACAGAACCTATCGTATTGTTTGGTAAGTTATTAGAAGGACTATCTTTTAAAGTTAACATCGAGGGTGGCAGGATGACTAATCATCCTAAACCGGGTCGGGGATTGATGTGTAATGCTTGTACGTTAACGTTAGTAGCTCCAAGTAATGACAATCTTGTTGAATCGTATCCTCATACTCACCCGTTTAAGAACCTACCACTTAAGTTATATGCAGATAAAGATGGGGTTCGTGCGGTAGCAAAAGAATTAAATAACCATATCCGATCTCAAGCAGACCCTGTAGTACATGAAAAGAAAGGTGGCGAAATACTTTAAGTATCCCGCCACCTGATATTATATAAGATAAGAAGCTTTAAGCAACTTCGACATTAATTACTTTATGGTCTTTGCCAGTATGTGTATCTTTTTCCAGTCTTGGAACAGTAATACGTAAAACACCATCAGTAATTTTTGCGTTTAATTGCTCGATATTAA
>Ga0080013_1004922_pt1 | contig 12819 bp, 22 predicted proteins | sample ETNvirenome_6_85_FD_69236 | JGI IMG/M metagenome (GOLD analysis project Ga0080013, IMG submission 69236) | Marine viral communities from the Pacific Ocean - ETNP_6_85 (SPADES assembly) (version 2) | ecosystem: Environmental > Aquatic > Marine > Oceanic | place: Pacific Ocean | collected 2013-06-19 | reverse complement strand
AGGAGGGCAAGCCCGATGCGAGTTATCTGCCGGCGGGGAGCACGGTTGTGCATACACATAGAATTTCACTGGCTCGGGGGCTGCCGAACTGGGCGTACTGCTTCTGGAGGGAGATCCCGAGCACCTAATGGTGGAGGGCGGCGGGTATATCCGATAGCTGATAAATCATGGTTTTAATTTGTTTTATTTATTATGTCAAACTTTTGCCCGAATGCTTACGAATACATGATGATAATAAATAATAAAAATAATACTGTTGAGGTTAAGATTGTTGTTGCAAGAACTATATTGCATAGCCTTACAAATTTTAGGATACTCATAATGGTTTGATTATTATCTCCGACATGGGAAGCCAACCTTCCCATACTTCTTTCTTTCCGGGGAATCCCCATTTGGCTAAAGAAACATTTTCCTCTAACGAACGAACACGTACCCACATACCATTATCAAAGGCTGGCACTTTTGGCTTATGCATAATAATAAATCCTAAATTACCATGTTCCTTTATTCTGTTTCGGGTACGGTTAGAAACCTTGCCAAATCCAAACTCAGGAATAATCCTTACGGTCATATCTTTTTCTAATCTCATTTTGGCCTACTTGAAAGACAATTGCTCATCAATCGCTCGAATCCGTACTCATAACATGCCCGCATGTTGCACACTCGTACACATGCCAGCACATTCCGTGATGTTGAAATCCGCGCTTTTTCGCTTCATTCATTCCCAATTCATTATACTTATGGTCACAGCCAAACTTATAATATTGAATTGCCTCGCCCCAAAAATCATTGCTCATTGCAATTCCTGTTCCATCATTATAATGAAACAACTTAGCAGCAGTCATCTTTGTTTTTCGTTGAATGTTTCCCTTATCATCCGTGGGATACATTTGTCTATACTCTACAAACGTGGGTGAGTAGGTGAAGAAATTACTTCGTGCGAATTCTCCAACAGAAATCTCTCTCCATCCTTTTGGGAAGGCATTTGAGTGAAGCTCCGATGTTGCAGGTGGACCCTCATCCTTATTTGCGTATATAAGCTTGTGCATTTATAAACTCCTTCTCTCTACTATAATCGATGTAGAAATAGATTTTAGAAAATCTTGCGAACATTATCCATTCGTGTAAAGGTTATCGCGCCACCACAACCCCTATGGGTATAGGTAGTCACCCCAGCATATTTTGGCATCCGAGCCTTTTGGTAGGTAAACCCACAGCGAGTACATTCACAGTGAATCTTTTTCACCTGCTTCTTCTTGATACCAACCGTATCGTAGTTGTGGCATCGATGGTTCTTGTATTCGCCAGTAATGTGAGTCATCATGCTTTGGAAGCGACGGGTGTGACCCTTCTCGTTGAACTTGTGAACGAGATAAGCGTGTACCATTTCGTGAGTCAAGGTCCGTTCAATCTTATCCAAATCAAAGTCCAGATGCCGGAACAGCTTATCTGACAAATCAATCTTGTAAGGCTCAAGCGTCTGGCCCCCTCTGGAGAAGCTTTCCGCAAGACCGCTTCTTTTGTACCGGCAATACCCGGCAGTCGTGGTCATGCGCGTATTCCAAACAACAGGAATGTCAGGAATCTCACCATTGAAATGCTCATCATTCAGCCGGTGAAACATAGCTTTGATATTCGGTCTAATCAACATTGAACTCTCCCTACATGGCAGAGTAACCGATGTAGAAATAGATTTCAGAAAATCGCCGTGCAAAAAATTGACATACATATGTAAAACTTTTGCCCAGAGGGCCGCCACTAAACAGTGGCGGAGTCCTCCTCGTCCTCATATTCATCCAAGGTCGGAAAGGGGTTTGTGGTATCAAGTTCGTTATTGGCAACGAAGTTGATAAACTCCAAGACCTGTGCTGGAGTCATCCAGCCCTTCACTTGGTCGCCACCACAATTCTGCCAGTCACCATCACTGTTCCATGCAGCGACCTCGGCAGTCGTAGATTTCCACGCACCCTCATCCTTCATTGGAGCGTCATACCCTGCCCCCCGTCCATCTGGATGCACAGGGTCGCAGTAGTTACACGGTCCCCACTGAACAGAAACCGTATTCCCGTTCTCAAAGGTAATCTGAAAACCCTTATTGCCACTAGCTGAAAACATGCGCTCTCCTTAAATTCCGCAATTGATGTAATGCCACCCGAAGTAAATCAGGGCTGAAACCATCGCTACATCGGCAGTAGCAGCGATGGGAAGAATGAAAGCTCGATACTTTTGAATCCAGAAAAACATATTCTCTCCTTATCGTGGGCGACACGGACCTTGCTCGGAGCCAGAGGGACGAGGCGAACTGCGCCACAACCTCAATTCGGCTTGATCAGGACACGCTGTCAATTCAAAACCAGAAACCTGAAGTGCCAATCCAACGTGACGCGATGTAGTCTGACTGTAATACTCACCCGATGCGGTGTAGTCAAAGACCTGATTCTTGCCGCTATCGCCAATCACCAAATCATAAGACAGAAGATGTGTTCCATCCGAAGTCAAAGAGCCGCGACCGTTGCGAGCCACTTGTCCATTCACCCATGCCATAATCACTTGTTCATTTCTCATTTTAGTCCTCCTTACCAGACACCTTTAAGTAACCGATGTAGAAACTCATTTCATAAAATTATTATGTCAATCTTTTGCCCGGGGGCTACCCGATGAAGGGTAGGGGCAGGGTGGCTTTTGAATCAAACGGTGTCCAATCTGCATCAAGCCACAGGTGAGCAGGGACATGCCGCCACTCGATACGGACTCTTCGATACAAACCCTTGTAAGCACCCGAGCCAGTGACTCGCAGATGACAAACTGGCTTTCCCTTTGGGGTGTCCAAGTTGAAGCACTCGGTCCAGACTCGGACAGCGTCGGCCCTTCTCATCATCAACACTCCATCAACCTCGGTCAAGAGGCAGACATAGACCGGAGTTCCAGTTTCAACACAGGCGAGGAACGCAGCCAGTGGAGTATCAGAAACAGGGCAGTCGTTAACCAAGTCCCATTTGCCGGAAGTCAGGTCACGGTTGCCGTAAGGGTCAGATGATGAACCTTTGAAGTTCACCGGAACCATCTCAACAATAGCTGGATAAGGAGCGCCAGCCAGTGCCGGGTGAACGACAGGCCAAACATCATCAAACAACCCCAAGCCCCGACCTCGCTGCAAGGGACGGCCAAGTCTATCGAGACTCCCATCTTGAGCAACACCGTCGCGACAAGGAGGAACGCGAACCCCGGCTTGCTCCATCCAATAGGAAACATGTGCATAACCATCGCCAACACCAGCCGCCTTACCACCGACCTCTGCCAAGCGACAGCCAGCTTCAATTTCCAAACCATTTCTGTTGTGACTCTTTGCCATGTAACACCTCCGTTATACCTCTCAATAACCGATGAAGAAACAGAATTGCAAAAGTTTTGCCCGAAGCTGGGCAAAAATATCACAATTGATTATTTGAAATCAGTTTCTACATCGGTTACTCAATGACACAAGGGAGAGCCAAATGTTTATTGATGCCAATGAGATTATCAAGTTGATTGACGCCGCAAGGGAATGTGAAGAGAGGCTGCCAGAGGAAGAGCAGTGGATTCACGTTAGAGACATTGGAGCAACCCTTCAGAAGCTTATTGATGACGAGACTGCTCGGCTTGATAAAATGGCCGACGACTTCGAGGAAGAAGAATACGGTAGGATTGAGATGGAGAATGCCGCCACCGAAAAGGAGATGGCGTTGCTCTACGATTGGCCCGGAGGGATTTAGTAAACTTCTGGGTCCTTAGCTCAACAGGTAGAGCAACGGACTTTTAATCCGTAGGTCGTGGGTTCGATTCCCACAGGACCCACCACTCTATGTTAATTTTTTGCCCAGCAGGAGAATAGAATGTTGAAGATTGTTTCTTGTGAAATTGGTCCATACCCAAAAGGTATCCTGGACGGTGAAATGCCAAAGGTAACAGTAACCTTTGGCAATGGAGAGCGTAAAGTTTTGTTCTCATTTTATCCAGATGAGCTTAGTTTTTCAACCGGAGAGTTTATCGGACTAACCGAACAGGAGGCGCACAGCCTTCGTCACAAGAAAGACGTTGCTTACCTCAGAAGTTAGGATGCAAAGTTTTTGCCCGGACGGCACCTGCAAGGGTTTAATCATTAAATGAAATCCGTTTCTACATCGGTTACTTGTTAACATAAGGAGGTTCAAATGGCTATTTCACTTTATGATCGAGGCGAAGCTGGAGATTCTATGCTTTCTGACGAAGGAGCTTATATTCTTCGTCAGGCAAAATTTCTTTTTGAAAGCTTTTTAATTCGTGTCGAAGATAATGAGGCGGTTGATTTGCGCGATCTTTCTACTGTTATGAAGGATGCCGTAGATGATGTTATTCTTAATGAGATCATTCGTCGTCGTCTTTCGGCAAAGCCTCTGCGCGGAGAGCGTGGAACGCAAGGCGGCGACGTGCTGCCAGCCACAATGGATGAAGACTGGAATATAAAATGGATTTGCGGATCTACAGCAAATAGTCATTGTGTATATGATGACGAAACAGATCCGGCGCACGATGAATGTGTTTATTGCGGCGAACCACAGGAGAGAAAATAAAAATTTGAAATCTGTTTTCACACCAGTTATTTGATTACAGGAGAGAGGGGTAGGACGGCAATGCACCCAGGCGACGAGCCTCCGTCGATAGACGGCCAACGGCATCCGCCCCATCCCCTCCGCTGCGCTACTGCCCCCTCTCCTTTTTTCAAATTTAATTTCTCTCCAAGAGGTACTATATAGTAGGAGCAGAAGATGACAACGTTTATTATAGGATGTGTTGTAGGAAGCCTCGGCACTTTGGTTGCAAGGTTTATGTTTGATATGTTGTTCTCAACATATCAATAGTAAATTACTAATCAAATTGTATAAAGCGAGGGGTAGCGATGCTAAAGAGAATTACCAAGTACTTGCGCAAATTTAGCGCATTTTCGTTAGGAATGTTAATAGGAACAATTTATGGCGCAATAGTAGCCACAATGACTTCCGCAGCAGTTTTGGGCTTGCCATAGCCGCTGGGCAAAAAATTAACATATAAATGTAAAACTTTTGCACGAGGGTGCTTTATGTAGCCTCGAAACCACAACTGAATAACAATTGCCCTAAGAAGGCAATTGCTCATTTCAGAACCCTTTTTCTCTTTTGAATCCAACTGCTTCCACAGTCATCCTCAATGTGCCTGTACACACGCAAGGAGTATTTATCTCCTGTTTTGACCTTACCATCTGCATGATTGCGTCTGGCAGTATGCGTTGAGAAAGAAAGCTCTTTTGTCCAAATCATTGAACCGTCAAGCTCATATCCCGAATCTGCAAGCCATGGCCTTTCGGCATCGTTGATCAGGTTCTCTGGACAAGAGCATCCACCTTCGGACGCATGGCATCCACAGCTATAATAATAAGAACCCCAATCGTCTGGTACATTATCCCAACTCATATCACACTCCAGTTAGATCTTCGATTATCATATGACAGCGTGAACGAAGAGTCCCCAACACCACAGCCGTAACAGGCCAAAGATACCTGTGCTTAGGACCAGCGGTAGAGCAAAGCCGGCCCCTCCACAGGTAAACAGTCCTATTCCAACCAAAAATATTGTTTCTACCAAGTCGTCCCAAGCCATCCTACCACCATGATGTGTAAATGATTTTGTAACCATTGGTCAAGGCTTCTTTTGCCTTGTCGATGAAGGCTTGAGTTTCCTCAATATGCTCTGGATAAGTCTGACCCCAGAAAAATCCGCTGGAAGTTTCCAAGGTGGCATGAACCTTTTCAAGCTCAGCAATGTCCTCATCAAACAACTGCAACTCAACACAGTTGAACTCACCCTCTCCACCGCGAGACTTATAAAGGTCGCTCATCCATCCTTCCAAGTTGGCGTGCTTACGCCAATACTGAATTTCAAATCCATTACCATCATCAAGGTCGGCCTGCAAAGAATCGCCTGTACCCTTGCGTGCAAATGCGTATTGGTCAAGTCCCATGTTCATTCTCTCCGTGTGTGCTTACATGATAGAGTAACTGGTGGAGAAACAGAATTGAAATAATCTCAGTATGTCAATCTTTTGCCCGAAGGAGGGCATCGACACACTCTAACAAGTATTTACGATCATCTTGGCAACTTAGGGCATGCCAATACTTACTATAGTCTCCACAAGGATTTGCTCTGGTGCGGATCTCTTCAATCCGCGCACGCATGTCTGGTTCTTTTGATTCATCAGGAACAATTACAAGGTCTGGCTTCATAGCTAACTCCATATATATACTGTTAAGGCCATTAGGATTGCGCAAAATGCAAGCAAACCAAAATGTCCAACTAATTGTTTCATACTATCCTTCTACCCATTCGCCATGGAAACCACAACAGTGAAAGTTAACTCCATCAATCTCCCAAGAGTTTAGAATATGATGATGACCAAAGTACCACTGCACAGGCACGTGTCCAGCATGCGTTAATACATTCTGAAGGTTTCTGGGAGTAGGCTGATTGCTTCTTCCATGCCTATAAATCTCCACGCACAACGGCGCATCATGAGTCACCACCACTTCTGGATGCTGCTCCATGCCATCAAAAAATTTCTGGAATTCTGCGGCGGACGGGGTTTCGTCGGCCCACCAGCTTTTACCTTCCGTTCTGTATTCCCTATCGGTGGACTCTGCACCGCCAAAAAACAGATGAGCCTTCCCATCCAACTCAACTATTGTACCGCGAGGAACATAATAGCAGTCAGGGGAAAGCTCAATCAATGAAGGGCTGTCTTGCTTCGCGGCGAGGTCTGTCAACTTATCCCAGTTATCATGGTTACCAGCACAGGTATACCAAATAGGACCAGGGCGACCCTGACGCTTTCTTTTCTCAAAATACTTATTGATTGGACAAGTTTGACCGGGCCAGTGCATACCAAAATCACCAACCTGGACAACAATTTCCACTCCGGCCTTGATTGCAGCGCGGTCTATTGCCGCCACATCATTTACATTGCCGTGAATGTCTCCAACGTAATAAATCACCTTGTTCTCCTTGCCTATCAATAACCGCTGTAGAAATAGATTTCAAATAAATTTGTTAAACTTTTGCACAGCGAGTTTGTTAAATGTGTTTCTTCATCAGTTATCTTACTATGTAAGGAGCACAAATGATTACTCGCCGCCAATTTTTCGGAAAGATGAGGAGCCTTGGGTTTTCCAAGTCTCGACTCCAAATGACTCGGATAGGCCTGACCTACGAGAAGGCCGATGACAATGGTCGGGTTACCGTAACGGTTCCTAAACACCATGAGTCAACCTTTACCATTCTTGGGGACGTTCCATACAGCGGAATTTTCACGCAAGCAATCGAGGGTCGCCCTGTAAACTGGGGAATTCCGGTAACCCCGGCAGACCTTGGGTTGGAAAACATGTTGGAGGTTTGCTTGGGGCTATGCTCTGGAACTATTGAAATGACCCCGCGCCAAACATAAATACCGTCCCAAGCATGGGCGACCGCTAGCAGGCCGGGGGTACAATAGTCTGCTCTGGCCAGGGCAAAAAATTGACATTTACTTGTTAAAATTTTGCCCGGATTGGAGCTGGGGTTTTAAGCCAGCCCCTCCGGAACCTTAGCAGCCGGCCCGAATTTCGGCGGCTACCATTGCTTCATATTCGGCATCATCCTCGGCATTCTGCCTAATCGCCTCAACAACTTCGCGCTGTTCGGCATCAAGGCCAATGTCATCAATGACCGGAGAAACCCTGCGGCCACCACATTCGTAGCACGACACGTCGTAGGAGCCAGAAAAATACTCCTCCTCGAAATCGGGGTCATCGCGGAAGTCATCCGAAGTCAACCCGTTGCAATCAATGGAAGGGTTAACATGGGAGCCGCGACCATTGCAAGTCGAACAGACCTCGAATGTCACGGGCAGAGTGGCAGAAAGCTCATCACCTTCCTCGTCATAGTAGGAAACCTCGACTGTCATGGCCTTCTCATCAAAGGAGTCGAACCATTGATTGCGGCAAGCGCGGTTGCGGGAATCGTTGTAGTAATTGTAATCGTCAAGTGACATAGATACCTCCGAGATAGAGTAACTGGTGTAAAAACTAATTTCAAATTTTGATTGTAAATCTTTTGCCCGGTATGATATAATCAAAGGTATGATTATATGAAATGGTTAGATGATTTAAAGCATAAACTTTGGTGGAGAGGCATTAACGTTAAGGACTTGGTTATATTGGCAACCATCCCTCCAATGATGATTGGAATGACAATCTTTATGGTTTATGTATTGTTCCAATCAATGTAAATCTTTTGCACAGCTACTCATCATCGGTCCCACCTTCTCGGCGGTCCTTGATTCGGGCAGCGAAAAGGTCACGTCCGTCTTCATGTACACTTGCAAATGCGTTTGCAATGTTTAGAACCTCGCCCCACATGGCGGTAGGGATAACTAAACACCAGGGAGCAAAATATACCTTTACCCAATCAGCATCCGCGAGCACACGCGTTTTGAGTCCGTCCAGGGCGTAGAGGTGCTCGGGCTTCACGGCTACCTTAATCCCGTTTACTTCAAATTTAATTGGTTCTGTATCAGTAAAAGCGAATCCACCAGGGTCCAGCCAAAACGTGGTTATCATTTTTCTCTTCGCGGGTACGTGTCCGTACCTATCCTCTATATCGTCCTCGCACGCACGCGAACCAGCTATGGTAACGTGGGGACGAATATTTGATCCAGATGGAAAATGAAGAAGTTCCAGCACACGACCTCCCGTCGTTTATGGAATTTATGGAAAATAAACCAATAATGTTATTAGAGCTGCAATTCCAAGGCAAGCTGACATTGGCGCGAACGCCCCTGCTTCAAATGTAAGTATAGCAGTAGCCAGCGAAGCACACCAAGCGGTATAGCCAACACTAGCAATTATGTCACCTTTAGTCTCTGGTATATTCCAAACCCACTCTCTATACTTATCCAGTAAGTTACTCATATTATTATGATACTTACTAATGTCTCACGAAACAATCATAAAACAGTATAGCATCTGGTAAGGATAACATCTGGCAGCTGGTGAGAAAATTAAGACAATATATCTTGCCATGAGCAGAATCAATCATCTTTAGGTAAAGAAATATGTCATCAACATCGGGCATGTCGCGGTCAGCCCTCATCTTTGACCGTACCGCGACATGCGTTCTTGTTGCGCCTTTTCTTCTCATCGCCATGCGAACCGGAACCATTCCGAAGAATCAGACCGAGCATATCAAGGTTGCGAACCTTGGTACGCTTGCCCTCTCCGCGCATAGCTGCACGAAGCTCACGGTCCTTACGACGGGCGTTACGCTTGCGGTTCTTTCGTGCTGTCTTTGCCATGATAGTCTCCTTACATGTGTAAGTAACCGATGAAGAAATAGATTTTAGGAAATTTTTGTGATATTTTTGCCCAAGGGCAAAAGAATGACATACATGTAAACTTTTTGCCCAGGACGGGGAAAGCCCGGTGGTGCGGGAGGTTGCACCACCGGGCGGCATGAGTCACCCACTACATGCCCATCACCGTTCCCACGGTGGCAGAACGTCACCGTTCTTCCAATCATGTTCCCAACGTTGCCGCATCGCAGCAATTCCAGCGAGAGGAACACCATGTTCGTTTCGAGTCGCCAACTCCTCATCAGTACAGCCGCCATCGAAAACCGACACAACCGTTACCCGATAGCCATGACGCTTGCCCATCTGAAGGTATGCCTCCATCTCCCACCTTTGAGTAAAGGTGTTGTGGACGATGACATGAAGCCCCTGCTTCATGGCAGATTCAGCCTCCTCTTGGCACCATGCGTGTGCTTTCGGAAGGTCGGATGGGTTGAACTGGTAGATGCCATCCTCATCGACAAAGAAGTCATCAGCAGCAATCAACTTGCGCCGACCGCCGAGTGCAAGCTGCCGAGCCAAAGTGGTCTTGCCGCTTCCAGAAATTCCGCGAACCATGGTGAGAGTTCTCATTTGTACCTCCGTATGTGATAAAATAACCGATGTAGAAATAGATTTCATAAAACGCGAAAACGCGTCCGGGCAAAAGTTTTACATTTACTTGTCAAAGTTTTGCCCAGGAGGGGCGGCATCCCCGGCAGTCATTCCCGGGGATGCCTTGTGGGAGGCTAAACCTTCTCCACCGTTCCCTTGAACTTTACATAGCCCTTGGTGGAAATACGGGGGAGATTATCAACAATCTCGGCATCGAACAGGTTGAGCATCGCGCTGTAGTTATCCTGCTCATCTTGCGACAAGGCAGTAACATGGTCCTCCATCGACTTCTTGGTCAAGCCAGCCAGACGATTCCACAACTCGATGATGTGAACCGGAGCATACTCCCTGGTGCAGCCCAACTCCTGAAGCAACAGGCAGATGGTAGGCACAGAGCGAGCACGATTGGTTCCAGCGCGAGTGCTGGACTTGCCACGCTCCAACGTGCCGACGAAGCGAGCAGTCAGGTCAATCGGGACGGAACTGTTAGGAGGCAAGGCCGCCTCGTCGTTGCAGCCAGCGAGCTTTACAGATTGGGCGATTGCCAGTAGGTCGATATTGTCAAGGGTCTGGGACATTTTGTCTCTCCAAAAGAGGGTGGGTGAATCTCCCTCTTACACCACTCAATAACCGATGAAGAAACAGATTTCAAATCTTGATATGTAAATCTTTTGCCCGGTGAGTTTTTCAAATGTGTTTCTGCACCAGTTATCTATACACACGGGAGGTTAGATATGGGTCTCAAAGTTGGCGATAAAGTCAAAAACATCTTCACAAAAGAGGTTGGAACAATTGTCGAAGTCCGTGGAGAGGACTTGGTTGTTTGCTATAATTCCTTTTGGTTTGATATGCAAAAACGACGATGGGTTACGCCCATACGCAAGCACATCAATTGATGTGCTGGGCAAAAGTTTGACACACATGTAAACTTTTTGCCCGAAAAGGGGCGAGGCCCCTCTGGATAGCGCAGCTTGCGTGCAAAACAGTTGCCGGGGGGCTTGCTCTTTGAGAGGTGCTTGGTTCGCGACCCGAACAAATCTCGTGACATCCCTTTGGCAGTTATCTCTTTGCGTTGCCGTTCCAGAGGGGCATAGCTGCTTACCTTTATCGGGGTCCTATCCAGTACCCCTCTCGGTTAACGCGGCGTAAGTCAACCGCGACCAACAACACGAACCGGTGTTGGCTGTTGGATTTATTTCACCAGGGCAGCAATGATGTCTGCCTTGCGAGCCTTGCTCGGGAGCTTGATGCCCCGCTCAGCCGCACGCTGACGCAGAACCTTGACCGTGAGAATCTCCAGATTCTCCACAGGCTGGGAGGCCTTGACGGCCATTCCGCGCCCGTGAGTGAAGGCGATGCCCGTAGACCTCCGCCACTTGCCAGCCTGACGAGCGGTGGGAGGGGTGCCTACCGCATCACACGCGGCACGAAAAATGGAGTCGGTCTTTGCGAAGTCGATGTTGAACATTTTGTTCTCCTTACACACCCAAGTAACCGATGTAGAAACAGATTTCATAAAGCATTTGTAAAAGTTTTGCCCAGAGCTTACACACTCGCCTCTGTAACTATTGGCACAGTTCTTGCAACACTGCAAGAAGCATGCCAGCGAATGTGTAAAAGTTTTGCCCAGCCTCTGGGCAAAAAATTGACATAAGGGAACGCAAAAAAGCCGGGCAGATGCCCGGCTTTTGCCTCAATCAGAACGGGGAGGCTACTTCCCCTTGCCCTTCCCCGTGTCGATGAGGAAGCGCATGACCTTGCCCGCCTCGTTCGCAGCCCGCTGAATCACAGTCGGGTCATCCTTGAGAGCTTTCTTCCAACTGGTCAGGTAAGCGACGTGATTATCCATCAAACCCTCTCGCTTGACTCCCAGATAGGCACATGTGAAGGCTGCGCCAATCTCGGCAACCAGTTCCTCATAGGCATACACTTCCGAGCCGAATCCCGAGAACTTGACAATGCCCTCTCGGTTCAGTCGGTCCTTTGCGCCTGACCAGTGAGCGTGCTCATGGATGGTGGTGGCCCAAAAGTCGGCAATAGTGGTGAAGGCTCCGGCTTCTGGCACCATGATGAAATCCTCACGGGGAGAGTAGAAAGCCCGTCCGCCACCCGTCCGAAAGTCTGCGCCGAGTCCTTCCACAAGTGCAGCCGCAGCCTCGTAACCAATCTTCGGGTCAACGTCCACGACCTCGGCAGAGGCCAGGGGAGTCGTCGTTTGCTGGTTGTTGAAGGTGTAGGAGCTTCCAAACCCGATGAACTTTGTGGCACCTTTGGCCTTGAGGTTCGCGCCACAGGGCTTGCAGACCTTAGACCAGCCACAGGGCTTGCCGCAGGAGTTACAGGCCAGCTTTGGGAAAAAGATGGGGGTTCCAGCCTCACCCTTTCGGATTGGGTTTCCGCTTTTCTTCCACTGACCGAACCCAGCCCAGCGGTTGTCACCGAAATGAACCCCGGCCATCATCAGCATAAAGCCGTTGAAGTTTCCGCCGTAGGCGCGGCCCGTCAGGATGTTGATAGGCATCCCACCAGCGAGGGATTTGTCCCACGGCATGACCCAACGAGCACCATCTTCGGGCGGGTTATCGAGGGCCTCGATAATCTGTCCGGCAATCTTTTCGCAGGTTTCTTTGATTCTGTCTTGACTCATCGTGGCCTCCAGGCTCCGAGCGGGGCGGGTGAAACTCCCCTCACATAGTAGAATAACCGATGGAGAAACAGATTTCATAAAGCATTTGTAATACTTTTGCCCAGGGCTTCGTGCGCGAGCACACGCAAATCTTTTGCCCAGCACGTGCG
>Ga0080013_1004921_pt1 | contig 12820 bp, 26 predicted proteins | sample ETNvirenome_6_85_FD_69236 | JGI IMG/M metagenome (GOLD analysis project Ga0080013, IMG submission 69236) | Marine viral communities from the Pacific Ocean - ETNP_6_85 (SPADES assembly) (version 2) | ecosystem: Environmental > Aquatic > Marine > Oceanic | place: Pacific Ocean | collected 2013-06-19 | reverse complement strand
CTGTATCCATCACTACAGTTTCAGATACCTCTATTCCACTATCCACTTTACATTGGTGTTCCCTGTTCCAAGCTCCTCCACAACGACACTCGAAGTATATATCGGTACTGTGTGACTGTGACAAGTCTAAATTCATCATGACAAACCTCTCCTTCAACAATGTATTTTCTAACTATAGCAGATTATTCCTCAAGATATTACTAAGAAGAACATACGTTTCTTATTGCCGATATATTTACCCCTTTGTCAAGTAACCGCCAAATCATCTATTCACCAACTCTCAGGCACAAATAGATCCCTTTTCGTAAGAGGGGGTATTCGATTTTCAGACCCTCCACGAAAAGATCCCCGCACTATACATTAAGTACCGTGAAATGCTCATCATATGGCATAAACATAAGGTATTAGCCATAAGACATGAGCATAAGCCATCAACCATACATATACTACGTATATGTATGCCAGCCATCTCTGAGAGAGATTTGTAGTTGAAACGAATTGTCGCGGGTGGTAGTGTTGATTGCGAGTGAGAGGTTACGCGGGGTGAGAGAGATGGATTCGTTCTCCTACTTCTCTCGCACAGGTCTACTATATATTTACAGCTTACATATCTACCCGTGGTTCTCCCTTAGTTACGTTGACCTCTCACTCATCTACTCTTTCTAGCAATACTTACAAATTCTATCGATATTTACAAAATACCTCCGCCTCATTCCTCACCTTATCCCTCATCTCAGAATAGAACCCCTACGGGGTTCTAGATCAACTACCCCTGACGTTTGTCAAATGCAGCAGCTTCGGGCGCGTAAGGGAAAGATGACCGGGGCAAGAAACGGGACCCAAAAAAAATTCCCTCATCATAAGGGGTTTCTAGGGCTTGGGTGCTTTCATTTTAAGTGGTTCTTATGAGAGGGGTGGGGCATCTGCCTTCAAATGAAGTATCAAATAAACTTGGAGGTACAACTGAATGAACAGAAGTGATGCAGATACCCCGAGGTAATTATACAGCCATGTGGGTGGCTGTGCGACCCATAGAGGGGTTTTTTATACTAAGTAGTAGAATACCTTTCTTGCCATTCTTTATAATCTTATTTTTTCCATTTAAAACTATATTCATTATAACTATTAACCTTAGTAGCACTATAGCTCTTAATATTCTTTCTCAAGACATCAAGTGAGTATTGGCTATTGATAAGTTGAAGTATTAGCTCACTCAGGTCATCTACGTTTTCAAGATGCAACCAATTCTCAAACTCTTTTTTAGTAACTATTTTGTCTTTTAGTGGAACAAATTCATTTATTTTATCCATAACTTTTAAATCTCGCCTCTGCGGATGTAATCATTTTTAGATCCAACCGCGAGAAATTATGTTGACTGATAGCTTGGGATATTTCCGATACTTGATTAGGTGCATATCCTGCCCTTTCCAGTCGGGCAGGTATTACCCTAGTGTCATTACAATCACCGCAACATCGACCTTCAGCCAATGGTTCGGGATTATGACCCCCATCCCAACCATTAGGATCGGGGAGTATTTCAAGGTTACATAGTACGCAGTTCATATTTACACCAACCCCAGAAGACCGCCACCATTGGCAACGTCATCTTTAACATCAGGATACATTTCCATGAGCTTGGTGTAGTTAACACCAAAGCCTTTCATAATTGTTCTAATAGCCTCTTTATCCAGATAGCCATCAGATTCTTCGATAACAGTTCTGGAATCAAACATATTGGTGATTCCGCTCTGTCGTATTTCTTCGTAAGCCATAAATTGTTCTCGGGTGATATTTATTTGTTCAGCAGTCGTCATTAGTTATTTTCCTTTAAATTATAATTTTTAATTAGTTCATTAGCTCGGACACGGTCAGAGATTATCTGGAATGCCTCATTTATCTCGGTGTCATAGTCGTTATTACTTAGACCTTCGCTTTCTGCGAGGTATCTGAGATGAACCGGATCGATGCATTCCATTGAATCTCTAGCTATTGTCAGTACGATACTTAGAGCCTTTGCCTCTTTCACCTTGTAGTCCTGTAGGTTCATAAGGCTTTAGCCAACCTTTTCAGGTCATCCCGACTTACTACGAATTCGGGTATGAGCTTAGTTTGCTCATCCAGACGAGCGTTATCGCCTCGACTGTTATGTGTAGCGACTATCGCCACATTGTCACCTCTATCAGTGACCTTGAAGTTCCAGACTCCACCTGCTTTCAACTTAAATTCCATATTCGTTTCTCCCTTTATATGTTAATTATACTATTTTTGCTTTAACGTTTGTCAACTCATCACCATGACCATCTACTTCGCCTTGCATGAATAGCTCGGCATTGTCGTCTGGTGAGAAGTTCTCGAACTCATACATGCAACCATTGCCATAAGACTCATCACCATCCGCAACGGTATAACAGACAGCGACCCAATCAGATTCATTAAAGACCGCAGGATCATAATCATTCCATGTGGGGTCACCTATGTTAATCTCGAAATACTGCTCTACCTTTCTCTCAATTCTGAGATCGGTAATCTGCTTTCCGCATTTGGGACATTTTCGTTCTTTAGTTATCTGTAACATTAGTCCACCTCTCCTCTTAGATCTTTCTCGATCTCGTCATTGAACTTGTCCAAACTGAGACACGCATCCTCGATAAGGTTGATGATGAATTCCTTGCTACCGCTAGTCATTCCTTTCTTTACCTCATCGATAGCGATAGTTCCTAAAGCCATCCATCTCGGTGCTAGGTTCACGGTTCTTACTGCCATTTGTACCTCCTTAGTACTTTCTATGCTTATATTGTACACTATCGAATATAACGTTTGTCAACGTATTAGCCCCGGGTACTGTAAGGAAAAGATCATGCGGGCAGGAGGAGAAAAACGGGACAAAAAAAAATACCTCCATAAGGAGGTATTCATGTACATCAATGTATCGATGTATTACATCAATGTGTATGATCTTTTACGGTATGAGGGGAGTGGTTATGTTCTTCAAGTATCTGACCATTTAGTGCCTCTTCGATACCACCCATAACCTCTACTGTTCCTTCCACATCGTCAGCAACGCGACTGTGATCAAATTTATAACCTGTCTCATAAAGAGTTCCAGTATCTCGATCTTCCATTATGAGCTTATAAACTATTAAATCCATTATTCAGTTTCCTCTTTTTTATCTTTTATGTCTTTTAATGTATCCGTGAGAAGTGATTGGTGATATTCCTTCATGACATCCATTGCATAATCTCTAGGTATGGGGTGCTTTTCACCGACCATAGCCATACGCATATCAGGTATCTCACTAAGTATCTCGTTGAGCCAGTCCTCAAATTGGTCTACTGATTCAAATCCCATCACAGGTGAGCCGAAGGCGACAGCAACTTCCCCATCTTTAGGTGATATGAATATCTTGCATATATTGTCTCTATCTTCACGCACTATTTAATTACCTGCCTTTTTATTATTCTTGACCGCACGCATGTACATCCCACGCACACTGTTGCGGTTATCGTTTTGAAAGTTTTTCTTTGAGAACTTCTTTGCATCTCTGCGTTCCCATCTGTTTTTGTGATCTGTCATGTCATTACCTCTTCTCTATACTTATATTGTATCATATCGATTAATACGTTTGTCAACATACTGTGAGCTTCCTGCCCGCCGCGGTTAAAGGAAAAGATTACCCTGCCCTGAAAAACGGGACAAAGAAAATCCCCTCTTACGAGAGGATCATAAGAGGGGCGAAGTGCGGAGAGGTCAGAGAGGTTGAATGATAGAAATGATTTTTATAAACCTCTCCGCTTGGGCGGTGGGATTCCGTTTCTTCCCACTCTTACATTGTTGTGTGGCTTTCGCCCGCCATGACAGCGTTACCGGAATTTACCCAATCAAATTTAACTATTATTACCACATACTAAACAGGTGTCTGTTAAGTATGGGTAGTTACTTTCGCATGGTTCGCAGTAACGCCAACCATCATGTCGAATACGACCATCATTAACCGCATCACATACTTCTGATGCTCCACCTTTCTGGTAGAGTCCATACGCTACACCGAAGGTGAAAACCTCATCCTCGGTGGGAGAGATTATACGAATAATCGATTCCTTGAAACCCATTAGTCCACCTTTGGAGCGTTAGTCATCTTGAGATAAGCCTTGACGACTTTCTCAGTATCCTCAATTGCACCCTGCTCATATAGAGCGTTGATGTACTTTTTTGGTACAAGGGCAAGGATAGTTTCAATGCTCTTAACCACCGTTTTCGGTGTGACTGACTCATCAACTATCTGGATTTTCTTACCATTAGCGATAACATCCTCTTGATCGTTGAGATTCAAAGACTTGAGTAACTCAGGCTTTAACGTCTTAAACTCATCAGCGATAAGTTTTTCTTGAGCCTTAAGTTCCACAAACCTATCAGCCATTTCAGCTATTGCGACATCAACGGCTGTTACACCTTCAGTCCAATCCCTAACTACTACCTCTGCCTTATTTCCTATTTTCGTTGCCAATTCATTCACCTCATTTCCTTTTATGTGTTAATTATACCATACTCTATTAATCGTTTGTCAAGTCCTTATTAGACACCGCCAACACCGAGCGGTGAATTTAGTTGAACCATGCCACCACCACTAGAATCGCCTTCCGTGGATAGGATTGATCTCAAGTTATCAATAGCAAGTTTTGGGTATTCGCTATTCTTAATGTAATCAACGAGCATTTGTGGTTTTGCACCCTTGATTCCCATTGTTACTGCATATCCGCAGATAACGTCAGTCCAGTGGTTTTCTAAAAGAGCGTCAGCACCTTCCTCTTGATAGAGTTCATCTAGCATGAAAAATGCGAAGTCTAGGTATCCAGTACCTAACACCCTCTGTTGTTGTGGAGTATCTAGTCCCTCGATACCGTGAACCGCAAAGTCCTCGTTGAGTTGACCTTGCTTACCTGCAACACCTTTATTTAACTTCTTGTTCTTGATTACGTTTTTTACTCTATTCATTCTGTACCTCTGCGGAGAACTAGTCCGTTTATTTGATACTTGAAGTATAACACATCATTATTACGTTTGTAAAGTTTTTTAACAATATTTATAAAAATAGTTCTAAGGAAAAGATCACCGGGGACTTTTAAAAAACGGGACGCGTTTTTCCGACATAAAAAAAGACGGTGCATTAATTAACACACCGTCATAAGTTCCGCCACAAGTAATCATTACTGTAGCTTGTCGATTTAGACCTTATTAGCTATAGCTTTATTAGCTTTCTTGAATGCACCATGAGTAGCTAAACCAATCACCCAATCCCGGTTTTTAAGTAATCCGAGATCAGCACACTTCATGCAATCGACACATTGCAATTTAGCATTGAAGTTATTCGGGCATGGTAGTACTTTGATGCCTTCACGCTCATGTACTTTATTTGTCTCATGTTCTTTATACGTCCATTCACATGCATAACCTAATGCACGAGCTTGCTTAATGTCGGCAACAGTCTCACAACTAGCTAATACATTCGCACCGTTCCAAGCTGATTCAGGCACGTTATAAGGTGAATCCCATGCGTGAGTATATGTGAATGCCTGTACGTCATATCCTAGGTCAGCACCACGCTTTTCATATCGCACCATCGCATTACCTAAAATCCCGGCAGAAACAGAGTTGCTACCATCGCCAACAACGTGAACTCGTAAATCCTTGTCAGGAACTAGTTCATCAATTTTTTGAGCTTCAATTTCAGCGAATTGAACTTGTATGTGTAGTCGTTCCTCAATTCCTGTGATATCGCCAAATATCGATGGATAGAATGGGCACGATGTCGGGCAGGTTATTTGTGGTGAATATGTAGCGTGCATATCACCAACTTTAGAATTTTGTGAATTGCGAACTACTTTGACAGAATCAGAATCTATATCTATCAAAGCTTTAGCGTTGATCTTATTGGTAGTATGTCGCACCATACCAAAATTGGTATAGCATCCATTATTCTCGAGTACTTGTCCGATATAAAATTCTTGAGTTGTAGTCATTCAGTAAACCTCTTTTATTTGATACTCTAATTATACCATACTTAATATAACGTAAGTCAAGTTATTGACCTATATTTCAAAAATAGTTGTAAGGAAAAGATCGCGTCCCTACGAAAAAATACGGCTCTTTTTTGAAGCATAAAAAAATCCCTTTATAAAAGGGATCTAATCGTTAGATATGTTTCTTAGGCTACCGCTAACGATGCGGTGCGGTTTTAACCACCATGACTAGAGTTTTTGCTCTAGTCCGTGATATAGGCTTTCGATTTGATCTACATATCCAAGTAAATCTTTCATTACTTCAGGTAGTAGGTCTTCAGATAGGGTGTAATCTATTTCTTTGTGGTCGTAATAGATGTGGTTATGTATGTACCCTAACCATTCAACTTCGTTCTTTATGTTGAACAAAATGTCGCCTAGTTCTATTCCTATAGCGTCAACGTTTTCCTTATTCATTTTTTCCTCCTTTATTTTTTCTTCCTTCTCTACAACTGTTACGTCAGAATTTGAAATTATTACAAACTCCTTCCAGCCTTCTTCTTTTGTCCATATTGTCTGTTCTTTCATCTTGTACTCCTTTATTTGTTTTTCCCTCTTCTACCACTTATACGTTGGGTTTTAGAAATTGTTACAACCTTGTTTTTTGTTGTTGTTATTTCTTTTCCCCTTCTCTACTACTTTTACGTAAGAATTGAGAAATGTTACAGATCTATTTGTAAGGAAAAGATCGCAGCAGGGTCCGGTGTCCGCCGTATTTTTTGGGACAAAAAAAAGACCGCCATAAAGACGGTCACAGGAAATGGAGAGAGGCAGGGTTTACCAATCGTCCTCGTAGGGATCGTTGTACCCACCTTCGGTCATCTCTTCATCTGGGAGATGGTGGAAGGTGTTCATGGGATCTCGGTATCCCACGGCAGCCTGAGGGTAAGCCTTCTCGGCTTCCTCTTGGGTATCGAAGGAGTCCCTATAGGACTTCATCGTTTGCCCTGCAAGCACGGAGCTTCGAGGATACACCCCAAACTCGTACACGGAGTACCACTTGTACTCGTTGCTATATTCAATCGTCCAGTCATTCATCTGTTCACCTCTTTTTATTTGATGTCTCTATTATAGCAGGGTCAGAGCTATCTGTCAACGTGCAGCAGGGTCCCGCGGGGTAAGGAAAAGATAGCAGCTCCGCCGCGTCGTCTGGTGACGAGTGGAGGGACGTATGACGGGATACAAAAAAAAATCCCCCAAAAAGGAGGAGGAAGGGCGGGGAGGAATTGCACCTCCCGACTATAGCGACACACCTAGTGATGTAACCTCACCACTCAAACTTCAGCGTAAGAGCCGTTGACAATGTGCAGGGTTATCCATAGTCCTACTAAGCAACCCATGTTATACCACCTTACAGCGGTTTATTACGGTCTGTTTTATACCGTTGTACTCGGAGTGGTCTTTAACGGTAGCTGTGAAGGTGACTTTATCACCTACGTTACCGAAGTCCCACACAGGATTGTTGGAAGCGAACCATACAAGACGGTTAGCCTCTTCATCAATCATATTGACGAGGAACGTACCCCAAGCGTTATTAAGGTCACGAGCTGAATCAATAGTAGCCGTGAATTCCTGTCTGCCCTTAGTAACACCAACCCACTCGGAGTTCTTGCCAGCCTCGGCATCAGCCAAAATCTTCTCGGCACGCTCGGCTTGTCGTGTGATGAAGTTTCTGTAACTCGGCAATACAGTGGAGACAAACCCGAATTGCTTGGCTGTGACAGCACCACGATCTAGGATGTCACCTAGTGTCCTGTCGAAGTCCGTAATACCACGCTCGTACTTATCCTTGCGATCCACGAAGTGGTAGAAAGCGTTGTGGAGTTCTGTGGTGTCTACAGATACCTCAGGGGCAGGCTCGATACCCTTAACCACACGCTCCACGATGTTAGCTGTAGCAGGACTGTCTTCAGTCTGCTTATTTTTAGGCGTGTAGCCGAATACAGCGATTACCTTGTAAGCGATGCTCAGGATCTCTTGAATGTCGTATTTTTTGTTAGCCATAGTTCTTGTACCTCTTTACTTGATAAATCTATTATACTATATTAGATATACGTCTGTCAACCTCTTGACAACTCGAAGCTCAGCAGGAGGGACTAAGGAAAAGATCACTCGAGCAGGTCCTGCAACTTATCTGCTGTGGGGGGACAATGCGGAATTGAACGATTGGGGGTGGGCATAAAAAAAGCCCCTGCTTTTTACACAGGAGCTTTTAAACGGGGTAGGTACAGAGAAGGGCTTTTATCGGGTTGAAGACCTAGAACCTTCGGGAGTCATGTCCCAGTTTCTCTCTGCACCTATTTTAATATTCGTGAGGAAATAGAACGGTGGTTGCTACCATATCCTTGATGATCCAGAACTCACCGTACACACCAAGCACGCGTCCACCCTTTCTGTCTTTGAGCGACTGAGCAGCTTCGTCGTTACGATCCCAATCTGCCTTGTTCATTTTGAAAGGATCGCCCCAGTCCATCCGTGCGAACCGAGCTATTGCGTGGGTTACGTCCTTTGCAAACTTCGTATCCTCTGCTATTTTCTGGTTTATCTCTGCTGTAACTACTATCATTATTTGCCACCTCTTGCGAGAGCGAGGATTTCCTCGCAGCATGTGAAGCATCGGCATTTAAACTTCTGTGCCTTTTTCTCGTTGTGTTCCCAGTCCTTGAGTATGTCTATCATTCCTTTCATTTCGTTCGCTCCTTTTTATTTGATATCTATATTATACCACACTTAATCCAACTGTCAACACTTAATACCTCGAACTGGTGCTGACAGACGTAAGGAAAAGATTACCCGGGGCCGCGGGTCTGCTGCTGGTTGTTCACGGGGTAAAAAAATTGAGGCTCCACCATTACAGTAGAGCCTCTATCACACCTGCTGAAACATCACCGAAAAAGTTCACAGGATTGCGGAGTTAAGGATGTACACTACCTGCATCTCCGACGGCAACCGCTAGAAAATCACTTCTCTTAGCAATCAATGAAAGTTTACCCTCTGCTGTTAGCAAAAAGCCTTAAGCTAGTCAACAGAGCATCCAATCTTAAATATGAATCCTTGAGATGCCACGACTGTATGCGCCTCATGTACTTACGATTTATGCCATACCGTTTCGGTTAATCCTCCTTGTGACTAGAAAGTATTATACCAAAAACATATTCTCGTTATTTTGGATTGGATATCTGGCATACTGATTACTTTAGGTATTCTTTTGTCTGCCTTAGCAGAACTTGGTGTGTGTGCTTGTTCAGATGATCGCTCAGTCTGGCAGAGTTCGCAGAGACCGGCACAGCGGTTTCTATATTGATAGGATTTTGAAGAATTTCGATATCTTGTAAGTGAACAGATTCTCCGGTTAGGTTCTGTGTGCTACTGAATTTTAAAGAGAAGTTAGAGTTCAGTATATCTATTCCATCTAAGTCAATGTCGTAGATAAAATCTTCAATTGCCTCTTCCATCATCTCGACCAGTTCACCGTGTATGCTTTCGAATTCGTTGTAGTAGTTGTTCATTTGTTTACCTTTTTTCCTTCTGACGTAATTATACCATAGTTAATATGGGTTTGTCATTAAATCTGAGTCCGATCTGAGTCCGATTTGAATCCGATTTGAGTTCGAGGTGTAAGGAAAAGATGTACGGGAGGCTGCGGGATACGCGGAGTATTTTGAGCAATAAAAAACCACCGACCTCATGGCTCTCGTTAGAGTAGCGGAGTATCGGTGGGGTCAAAGTCTATAGTAATAGACCTAAAGTGTTTTGTTGTTTATTTTAGTTTCCCCTTGCGGGCTTACGGTTTCACATTATTTCTCCTTTTTATTTTTATACGTAAACATTTGTTTTAAATTTTTCTGCAAAGTAAGGATGTAGTTTTATCATCTCCACCACATCAGTACTTATATCTACATACGCCTCGTGGTCATAGATGTCGCTATCATCATAGTCGCCTACGATAGATATCCTATCTCCTGCCCACGATCCAAGTAGTAAGTCTACAAGTCCGTGTTTGTAGTTGAAGTCACCACCACCAAACTCGGAACTCTGTCTCAACAGCAATGACAGTCCGAACATCGTACCCTGACCGCTAGAGCCAAACTCTAGAAGTTTCAGCCCGTCATTGAACAGGTGAGGGTGCAGTTTCTGCTTTTTATCTAAATTAAATACTTGAAAATATTGTCCCATTGTTTTTTATCCTTATTTATTAAAATTTATATTTAGCGATAGGGTTTATTCCGTTAGCTCGGTTATCCCAATACCCGTTTAGGATATCCTTCGGAGACTCGCCTTTCTCCTGCAACAGTTCCGCTAGCTCCTGCACCGCTTCTTTATTATGTATATCGAAGCCGTCAGATAAGTAATCGTTACGGTTCGACCACTCAGCCAGTGCCATCCTTTCGGTGTTGTTTAACCACCGAGTATCGAATTGGGTTTCTTTATCCATAGTATCCGCCTCCAATTCCTATCCACATCAGCGGGTCGTTACCAAGCTGATCTAGAAATCTCTGGAATGTCCTCTTTATGTAGTTCTTCATTCGTTTCCTCTCTTTATTTGATATACCTATCTTATCATATTAAATATACGTTTGTCAACACCTGTAGATCCCGCAGCAAGACCGGAGGATGTAAGGAAAAGATACCCGGAGGCTGCGAGCTTGCTAATCGCGGACACAGAAAAGCCCTTCGTGTAGAAGGGCGTGAAGATGCTGGATATGTGTTTTAAGCTACTGCCAGCATTGCAGTGCAGTTTGTTTGGTCTAGGTTAGACCTGAGCGAAGGGTGTGAGATGCTCTGGTCCTACGGTAACGTAGGTGTTCTGACATCTCTTGCAGGTTACCTTTTCCCACTCCTCTGTCGTCCTTGTCGGGGCGAGGTTCGGGTTTCCTGTAAACTGACTTCGGTTCGGGAACTTGGCTCCACAGCGAGCACTCCAGTCGTTCCCTGTATGGTGCATTACCTTCATAGTATCCTCCTCTTTATTTGATGTACCTATCTTATCATATTGAATATATGTTTGTCACTATAAAAAGGCTAAGGAAAAGATACCTCCTGCCCGAGCTTCGCTACGGGGTCTGGGGATTTCTCCACAGATGGCGATTGGTTTTTTGGCAATAAAAAAACCCCCACCACATATGTAGTGAGGGTAAGAGGGGTATTCACCCGTCTTCGAGTCCTTGTTTTACAGATTTCTGACGCATACCCTTTATCCAACTCAGTGTTATTAATTAAGCTGTCGTACTATGTCACCACCAACTCGATTCTTAGGGTGGAGTCTTTTTAATTCTTACTCAGGAAGTTGTTTAATATTTTTGATTTCGTGATTCTTTAATAGAAGATTATATTCTTTTCTGTAAAAATCTTTAATTAACTCTTTTGGTGACACAAGCATTCACATTCCTTTAGCCCGCATGATTTGTGGTATCCGTATACGCAAATTAATGATGTCATCCGTTACAGAACCTCCTTCAATCCGATACCAGTTTTAAGCTGATGGATAGTCTCTTGTAAATCTCGGATTGTGGATTCTGTCGAGTTTTTGAATCTCTGACCTTGTAACTGATTTCTAACGTCAACTTCGGTTTGAAGTGTTCTAATGACGTTTACTACAGCTATCCTGTCTTTGAAAGTAAGTGTGATTGATTGTTCTGATCGCATTAGCTCACCTCCGCAGATCGTTCATCCATGATGTCGAGCAAATCGCTGTGCGACAACATATCAAAATATTCTTGAGCCTTGTACTCGCCAAGCTCCTCGTTGCAGTATTCCCAGTAATTCTCTACCCATTCGTCAAATTCCATTTCTTGTACCTCTCTTATTTGATGAGTCTATTGTACTATATTATATTTACGTTTGTCAACACCCTGGGTACGCACAAATGTTCTGTATGAGGCTGCGGGTGTAAGGGAAAGCTGACCGGGGAGCTGCTGGCAGGGCACGGGGGTGTGGGGTATCCTAATGGGGATGGAAAATGAGATAGGCGTGCTTATAGCTAAATTAGACAGGATGACGTGGGGTTTTCGTATAGAAAAATTATCTGAACGTGGCTGTGCGCCTGTTTGGGAGGTTTTTTATATCTCTCCGATAGATAAGGTATGGAGGAGGAAGAAAAACGATAGTCTGATTACTGCTTTAGAGGATTCTGTTAGTTTAATCGAAGGTCAGTGTAACGGGAGTGTGTCCGCACTCGATACACTCCCCCTCGATGAAGATTTGGTGGCTGAAACAAGTCACAGCATCTAACGCGTCCTGTGTGGGCTTGTCTACAATGACAGCTTCACCATCCAGTAGATCCCTGAGATCATCCCAACTCATTTCCTTATCCATGCTTCACCATATATTTCGGATCACATTTTAATCTCCTAATAAATTCTTTGGAGAATTCGTGAATTCCTACTTTAAATTTTTCTTGGCTTCCAAAATTGCCCAAACCATATTCGTCTTTTTTTAATTGGACGTAATACAAACGTGCTGATAATCTCCTAAGCTCTCGTTTGATATCTCTGCGACATAGTCTTTCAGAATGGAAGTTCCAACCGTCGGGATGGTTTATTGTCGTGTTATCACTAAGATGTCCGAGACAGATATCTCGCAGTTTTTGTTTGAATTCCTGCGTTACATACTTATCCAATGTGAAAATCCTTTGTGCGATTTAGAATTCCTTCATAGTGTCGCACCTTGTTTCCGAGAATTCTCTGCTCTTCTTTGCATTCTACAAGATAGTCTTTAATCGACTGCAGAAACTCTTCTTGCGAGACTTCGGGTAGATGGATGT